>VAPK010498079.1_pt1 | contig 12271 bp, 6 predicted proteins | sample 3395031 | NCBI WGS metagenome assembly VAPK01 (sample SAMN08290443, study PRJNA428436) | hydrothermal vent metagenome | isolation source: Deep-sea hydrothermal vent chimney 1 | place: Pacific Ocean: Juan De Fuca Ridge | reverse complement strand
TTTCGTTTTGTCATCATGAAAAATAAAGAGCCGAGAAACCGGGTCGCCCTCTACCTTGATGTCCAGGCGGGGTCGCTTGCCGAAACGGAATCGCAGCGCGGCCTGGCCCATTTTCTTGAACATATGGTGTTCAACGGCTCCACCCATTTCCCGCCCGGCACCCTGATCAAGTATCTTCAGTCCATCGGCATGAGTTTCGGCGCCGACACTAATGCCCATACCTCCTTCAACGAGACGGTCTATAACCTTTTGCTGCCCAGGGGAGGGCGCCGGGACCTGGGCCGGGGCCTGCTGGTCATGGCTGATTATGCCCATGGCGCCTTGCTGTTGAAACGTGAGATTGACCGGGAACGCGGGGTCATCCTGGCGGAAAAGCGGACTCGTGATTCAGCCGGGTACCGGTTATACAAAAAACGCCTGCAGTTGGCTCTGGCCGGAACCAGGGCGGCCAGGCGTTTGCCGATCGGCACGGAAAAAACGATCAAGGGCGCGGATTCGGCCTTGCTGCGGGAATTTTATGATACCTGGTATCGGCCGGACAACATGATCCTGGTGGTTGTCGGTGATGTCAATGTCGCGCAGGCGCAAAAGATGATCACCGAACGTTTCGGTCGTCTGCCCAAGGCCGGCCCCGAACCTGAATGTAAAGACTTCGGCCGTCTGACGCTCCGGGGGACCAAGGTGTTGTATCTGCACGATGCGGATCTCGGCTACACGGAACTTTCCATCGGCACCCACTGGAATACGCGGCCCCGGCCTGATACGCTGACCTGGGAGACGAAGCAGCTACGCGATTATATTGCCGCTTCTCTGATGAATAACCGCCTCCAGCAGCTTGTCAGCCGGCCGGCAAGTCCGTTAACCGAGGCCGGATTTTATTCCGGCATTTTTTTACAGCGTGTAGGCTATACGAACCTGTCGGCCAGGACCAAGGCCGGCAGTTGGCGGCAGGGTTTTAAGCTCCTGAATTACACCCTGCGTCAGGCTCTGGAGTTGGGCTTTTCCGACCAGGAACTGGCCCGGGCGAAAAAAGAACTGCGGGCGGCCCTGAAAAAACAGGTAGAGACCAAGGCCGGCAGACGCAGCGGACAACTCGCCTCGCAGATTGTCGGCAAGCTGAACAACAACGAGGTCATCCTGTCGCCGGAACAGGAGCTGGCAATCTATGGACCGATCCTGAAAAAGATGACGCTGGCCGAGGTGAACGGCGCCTTCCGCTCCGCCTGGCATCATGACAACCGGCTGCTCCAGGTGGCGGGCACGGTGAAACTCAAGATTTCGGGAAAGACGCCTGAAGAGGTGATCCGGAGTCTTTTCAAGCGTTCGGCCGTAACAGCCCTGAAACCCTGGACCGGCGAGGCGCAGGTCGCTTTTCCGTATCTTCCCGTGTCCCCTGCGCCGGCGCGGATTGTCAAGAGAGAAAAACTGGCCGGGATCGGCGCCCTCAGGGTTGTTTTTGCCGGCGGCGCCATCCTTAATGTCAAAAAAACGTTATTTAAACCCAACGAGGTGCTGGTCTCCGTGCACTTCGGTAATGGCCGCCTCGGCGAACCGAGTCCGGGACTGGGCATCCTGGCCGAGTCCGTGGTCCGGCAGAGCGGTTTCGGCCGGTTGACCAAGGAAGAGCTGAACGAAGCGCTGGCCGGCCATAGCGTCCATGTAACCTTTCGGGTCGGGTCGGCAAGCTTTGCCCTGAACGGCCGGGGGCTGAGCAGTGAGTTTGAGCTCATTCTGCAACTCATGCAGACCCAGTTGCTCGATCCCGCCTTCCGGCCCGAGGCCTACCGGCTCAGCATGGCACGATTCGGCCAGATGTATAGACAGATGAGAGGCTCTGTCGACGGGATGATGGGGCTGCAGGGGGAACGGTTCCTGGCCGGCGGCAATCAGTTCTACGGCATGCCGCCGAAAAAACAATTTATGGGGCTGAAGCTTGAGCAGATCCGTCACTGGCTGGCTCCCGTGTTTCGCGGCGCGCCGCTGGAGATATCGGTGGTGGGTGATATCGATCCCGAGCGGGTGATTGAGTTGACCGGCAGGTATCTCGGCACCCTGCACCGGTCACTTGCAGTCCGGCAGTTGGGGCAATCCCTGACCTTTCCTGCGGGAAAAGTCCTGGAGCGCCGGGTCGCTACGCAAATCAACAAGGCCTTGGTTGTGGTGGCCTGGCCCACTGCCGATTTCTGGAATATCTCCAGGACCAGGAGGCTCAATGTCCTGGCCGCGGTTTTCGCCGACCGGCTGCGCCGCGAGGTCAGGGAAAAGATGGGGGCCACCTATTCGCCGGTCGTCTATAACAACTCCAGCCGGATCGCCCGGGGATACGGGGTCATGAGGGCCTTGCTGACCGTTGCTCCGCAACGGGCCCGGGCCATAGCGCAAAAGGTAAGGGGAGTGGGTGCCCGACTGGCCCGGAAGGGGCTGGGGGCGGCCGAACTGAAAAGAGCCGTGAAGCCGATCCTGACCTCGATCAAGGACATCATGAGGACAAATCGCTACTGGCTGGAATCGGTGCTGGTTCTTTCCAGCCGGCATCCGGAGCAGCTCAAGTGGCCGCTTTCCATCAGACGTGATTTCGCCTCGATTACCGCCCCGCAGATTTCCGCCCTTGCGGCCCGCTATCTCGGGAAGTCTGCGGCGGCCGAGATTATTTTCCGGCCGGCCGTGAAGAAGAAAAAGAAGTAGCCGGTCGTCTCGAACCCGGCCAGAAGAAAACGCTGAATCATGAGGGCAGGGCAGGGGGAGCGTCGTCGATCCTCGGCTAACCGTAATCAGTGAGCGTTCGAGAACCAAGGCGGCAACGAGGTTAATTATCCTGAAGTGATCACGGGGGCCGCAGATTCGCGCAGGCGCGACTGTCCGCTATAGTCCGCTATGCGGGTGGGAGCGATCGCGCGGAGATGTGGTGTCCGTGATTACTTCAGGTTAACCGACCAGCCACAGGGCGATATCCTCGGCCTGCTGCAAGGCCCGGTCCGATACCCCGCCGAATATTCCCTTGTCTTCGCTTCTCGGCCGCCGGCCGATGACGATAGTGCCGCATTTATGTTTCCGGGCCTGCCGCAGCAGGTCACGACTGGCTTCCAGGTCCGTCTGTATCGGTAATTCGGAGATCCGTTCCCTCTCTATTCCGTTGTCGAGCAGGACTTGAGTATGGGCATGATAGAGACGGGTGTCCAGGTCGATATGCTGATCGCACCAGTCTTTGCCCCACTGGTCATAAAAATCCTCCACCTTCATTTTTGCTTTGTCCCCGAACAGAACGCTTGAGTGGTAGAGATGAATTCTGGACCCCGGCTCGTTTTTGATGATATAGCCCAGGTGGTCGGCGGCCATGAGCGAGTGCGGCTTACATTGAACGGCGAGGAGGAAATGGACCGAGGTAATCGCGCCGTCAATGATCCAGAGCGGAACATCGTGGCATTTTTCCACCAGGTAGGAGGAGACGCTGCCGAAAAACATCTCTCCGACCTTGCCGATTCCCCGGCGGCCGATCAGCAGGCCGTCATAGATCCCCCGGTTGGCCTCCGCGTGGATGGCGGTTGCGATAGAGGCGGATGTAATTTCCGCCTGGAATGTTATATTGTTCCCGTTGAAGCCGTTGCGGATCAGCCTGGCCCGAGCATTTTTCAGGTATCGTTCCGCGGTTCTCCTGCGTCGTTCCGTGGCCGGAGAGTGCTGCCGCAACGGGTCGACATCAAACATCCAGCTCTGGTCTCCTTCTGCCGAAGAGATAATGCTCAACAGGTGCACGGAGAGAAATTCATCGTTTTTGAATAGACGGATCAGGTAATCGAGACTGTTGGAACTGTAAGTGGAGCCATCAATGGCAATGAGGATGTTTTTGTTTTTGTCCATAAGCCGACCTCAAGGGAAGGGTGATGTCTGTTCTGATTTGTTAATATCAATGAAAATAACAATAATGACAACTTCGCAAAAAAAGCCTGATTTTTCACCATAACGTCATTCTCGCGCAGGCTGGAAGCCAGTGATATTAACGGATTATGGATCCCCGCCTGCGCGGGAATGACAGCCAAAAAAAATTTTCACGAAACCAATAATACAAGAGGCGGGAATTATTATGTCCACGAAGCAGCATAAAACTACCTATCTTAAGAATTATACACCACCACCGTACCTGGTGACAACCGTTGATCTGCGTTTTGAGCTGGACGAGACCGCCACCCTGGTCCGGTCACGCCTGCAGATGCAGCGAAATAAAGAGGCAAAAGAGAACGACGGCCGGCTGGAGTTGAACGGCGAAGATGTGCAGCTCAAATCGGTCCGTCTCGACGGCCGTGAACTGACCGCCGGTCAATTTTCCTGCGACGGCGGGATACTGGTAATCCCTCATGTGCCGGAGCGGTTTATCCTGGAAATAGAGACCGTTATCAATCCCGGAGGGAACACCGCCCTGGAGGGTCTGTATCTCTCCGGCGGCAATTTCTGCACCCAGTGCGAGGCCGAGGGGTTTCGCCGCATAACCTGTTTCCCCGACCGGCCCGATGTCATGGCCGAATTCACGACCACCATTATCGCCGATGCCCGAAAGTATCCGGTGCTGCTGTCCAACGGCAATATGATTGCCCGGGGAGAAATGGAAAACGGCCGTCACTATGCCACCTGGCATGACCCGCATAAAAAACCATGCTATCTCTTTGCCCTGGTCGCCGGGGACCTGGTCCATATCGAGGATCACTTTCGCTGCCGCTCCGGCCGGGACGTGGTGCTGCGCATCTTTGTTGAAAAGCGTAACCGGGACAAGTGCGCGCACGCCATGGCGTCGCTGAAAAAGGCCATGCGCTGGGACGAGGAGGTCTTCGGCCTGGAATATGACCTGGATATCTTCATGATCGTGGCGGTTGATGATTTCAACATGGGGGCCATGGAAAACAAGGGCCTCAACGTCTTCAATTCCAAGTATGTCCTCGCTCGTCCCGAAACCGCGACGGACGGCGATTACGAGGGCATTGAAGGCGTCATCGCCCATGAATACTTTCATAACTGGACCGGCGACCGGGTCACCTGCCGGGATTGGTTTCAACTGAGCCTGAAAGAGGGGTTGACCGTGTTCCGCGACCAGGAGTTCTCGGCGGACATGACTTCGCGGCCGGTCCAGCGAATTCGTGACGTGCAGGTCATCCGTAATTTTCAGTTTCGTGAAGACGCCGGCCCGATGGCGCACCCTGTCCGGCCGGAGTCGTACATGGAAATCAATAACTTTTACACCCTGACCGTTTATGACAAGGGGGCCGAGGTGGTCCGGATGCTGCACACCCGGCTTGGCCCGGCAGGGTTCCGCCGGGGCATGGATCTTTATTTCGAACGTCACGACGGCCGGGCCGTCACCTGTGATGATTTTGTCGCGGCCCTGGCCGATGCCAACGGCTTTGAGGCCGGGCAGTTCAAGCTCTGGTACAGCCAGGCCGGAACGCCGGAACTCGAGGTGCATGGAGAATATGACGCCGGGCGGCGGGAGTACCGCCTGACCGTGAGCCAGACGATCCCGCCGACGCCCGGCCAGCAGGAAAAAGAGCCGCTGTTGATACCGGTCGCCGTCGGCCTGCTGGACAGCCGGGGCCGGGACCTGCCCCTGCGCCTGGCTGAAGATCATGAGGATACGGCGGAGACGACAAAAATCCTGCATCTGCGGCAACGGCAGGAAACGTTTGTCCTGCAAAATGTAGCGGAGCGGCCGGTCCTCTCTTTTCTGCGTAATTTTTCCGCCCCGGTCAAGGTCGGGCTTGAGCGGCCGGACGAGGAACTGGCCTTCCTCATGGCCCACGACCCGGACGCCTTCAATCGCTGGGACGCCGGCCAGCAACTCGTGCTCAAGTACCTCCTGCAGCAGATTTCGTTGTCCCGGCAGGGGAAGACGGCGACCGTCCCTGATCTGTTTATATCATCATTTCGCCGGGTCCTGCTTGACGACAAGGCCGATCCCGCCTTTCTGGCCCTGGCCCTCAACCTGCCGCTGGAGAGCTGGATCGGTCAGCAGATGGAGATTGTCGATCCGGTGGCGATCTTCGCCGTCCGCCAGTTGTTTCGCCGGCAGTTGCGCCGGCAACTGCAAGACGAATTGCTGGCCGTCTATCATCGGCACGGCAGCCGGGGACCATACCGATACTCGGCCGCGGAGGCGGGACGGCGCAGCCTGAAGAATATCTGCCTCTCCTACCTGCTGGTGCCGGAAGATGACGGCGGCCCGGCCCCTGAACTCCTTGAGCTCGGCCGGAATCAGTATGACGGCAGCGATAACATGACCGATACCGTGGCGGCCCTCGGCGCAGTGGTCAATGCGGACCGGGTCGCCGGTGATGAATTGCTGGCGCATTTTTACGAGAAATGGCGGCATGATCCCCTGGTAGTGGACAAATGGTTCAGCCTGCAGGCCACCTGCACCTTGCCCGGCACCCTTGACCGGGTCAGGGAGCTGAGCCGTCATCCCGCCTTTGTCCTGAAGAATCCCAACAAGGTCAGGGCCTTGATCGGCGCCTTCTGCTCCGGCAATCAGCTCGGGTTTCATGCGGCGGCCGGAGAAGGGTACGCCTTTCTCGCCGATTACGTGATCCGGCTTGACCCCATGAACCCGCAGATTGCCGCCCGTCTCCTGACGCCGTTGACGACCTGGCGGCGATATGACAAGGCGCGCCAGGTCCTGATGCGCAAGGAACTGGAACGAATCCTGGCCGTTGACCAGCTGTCGGGCGATGTCGCCGAGGTGGCCGGCAAGAGCCTGGCATAGCCGGGGGCGTTTGAGATGTTCGGCCGAAAAAATAATGATTTTACTCTGGGCAAAAAGTTGCCAGAAACGTTAAAGTGTTTATCTGTAATGTTTTGGTGGCGTGCGTGGAAATTCTGCGATGGTGGTACGAGGAGGGGTTGATTGGCCGCCATTCTACCCGGTATGGAGGTGAGTATGGATTCGACGAGCAGAAAATTGATGAAAGAGCTGGAAGAGATGCAGCAGACCGGCCGGATGTTGCGCAACATGTCGCTTGCCCGGATGCTGTCGCTGGAGACGGGAAACTGGCAGCCACCGGTTGATCTCTACGAGGGGAAAAGCGAATTTTTCGTTTATTTCGACCTGGCCGGGGCGGACCGGGAATCGCTGTCGGTCACCGCCAACGAGCACCAGGTGCGGGTCAGCGGCAGAAAAGAACTGATCGCCCAGAAGGCCATTGCCGGTATTCATCAGTTGGAGATTGAGGTCGGCGTCTTTGAGCGCACTATTCCCCTGCCGGCGGCCGTCCAGGTCGACGGGGTCACCTCCAGTTACGCCAATGGAATACTGATTATCACCCTGCCCAAGAAACGGAAAAAAGGCAAGGTCTGCATTACAATTTCGGCCGGAGATAAATAATGGGAACGCAAAAGCCAGAACAGGTAAAACGGGTTGATCCCTTGGCCTTGCAGGTTCCGGAAATTTTACCGGTTCTGCCCCTGTACGGTTTTGTCTTTTTTCCCGGCATGGGTTTTCCCCTGCAGGTGGCCAGCGAATCATCCCGGCAGCTGGTTGACGATGCCCTGCTCGCCGACCGGATGATCGCCCTGATCGCGAATCGCGATGAATCCATGCCCCATGGCGAACGAGCCACGGCCAAGGACCTCTTCCGGGTCGGCCTGGTCGGTTATATCCATAAGTTGACCAAGGTCGACGACGGCCATTACCAGGTCCTGGTCAGCGCCACGAAAAAAATCGAGGTGATCGAGTATATTGAAAGCGAGCCATATCCGAAGGCCAGGGTGCGGGAAATCCCCATGGAGCGCATCGAGGACAAAAAGATTGACGCCCTGCTTTTCAATATCCGCAACCAGTTCCAGAAACTGGTGAAAATAACCCCGCTGGCCCCGGAAATGGCCATGACGGTCAACTCCCTGTCCGATCCTTTTCACGTGGCCTACCTGGTCGTATCGCAGCTCAACCTGAAGGTGCAGGAGGAGCAGGAGCTGCTCGAAATCCGCCCCCTTGACGAGCTTCTGCACCGGGTGGCCCTGGAGCTCAGCAAACGAATCGAGACCGCGGAGATGAGCAATCAGCTCCAGGAGTCCATCAAGAAAGACATGGACCACCGCCAGCGGGAGTTTTTTCTCCGGCAGCAAATGAATGCGATCCGGAAAGAGCTGGGCGAAGGGGATGACGACAAGGTCGAGGTCAACGAACTGCGTAAACGGGTCGAGGAGACGGGGCTGAGCAAGGAGGCCCGCGCCGCGCTGGACAAGGAGCTGGTACGCCTGGAACGCATCCCGCCGTCCTCCCCGGAATACACGGTGTCCCGTAATTATATCGACTGGATTCTCGACCTGCCCTGGACGGTGTCGACCACCGATACCCTGGACCTGGACCAGGCCGAAAAAGACCTGGACCGCGACCATTACGGCCTGAAAAAGATCAAGAAGAGGATCCTCGAATTCCTGGCCGTTCGTAAGCTGAAGCAGGATATCAAGGGGCCGATTCTCTGCTTCGTCGGCCCGCCCGGCGTGGGCAAGACCTCGCTCGGCCAGTCCATCGCCCGGACCATGAACCGCAAGTTTGTCCGTATCGCCCTGGGCGGCCTTCGCGACGAGGCCGAAATCAGGGGCCACCGGCGGACCTATATCGGGGCCTTGCCGGGCCGGATCATCCAGAGCTTGAAAAAGGCCGGCGCGAATAATCCTGTTTTCCTGTTTGACGAGATCGACAAGCTGGGGACCGATTTCCGCGGCGATCCCTCGTCCGCGCTTCTCGAAGTCCTGGACCCGGAGCAGAACTCCACCTTTACCGATCATTATATCGATATCGAGTTCGATCTCTCGAAGGTGCTGTTTATCGCCACCGCCAATATGCTGGACACCATCCCCGGCCCGTTACGCGACCGGATGGAAGTTGTTGAACTGACGGGCTATACGGATTATGAAAAGGTGGTCATCGCCCGGAGACACCTGCTGCCCAAGCAACTTGAGGCCCATGCCCTGAGTGAAGATGACCTGGAGGTGACGGACGATGCGATTCGCACCCTGATCCGCTCCTATACCAGGGAAGCCGGCGTGCGGAACCTGGAGCGCGAGCTGGCCGCCATCTGCCGGCGGGTGGCCAGTGAAATCGCCCGGGGCCGGACGGGAAAAGTCGTGGTGGATTCCGAACGCCTCTATGATATCCTGGGGCCGATCCGGTATTTTCCCGAGATCCAGGCCCGTTCCTGGGGGCCGGGCCTGGCGACCGGCCTGGCCTGGACGCCGGTGGGCGGGGTGATTCTCTTTATAGAAACATCGAGCATGAAGGGAAAGGGGGGGCTGACGCTGACCGGCAAGCTCGGCGAGGTCATGAAAGAGTCGGCCACTGCCGCCTTGACCTATATCCGCTCCCATGCCGGGGACCTGGGGATCGACGAGGACCTTTTTTCCCGTATCGATCTGCATGTGCATGTCCCGGAGGGCGCGGTTCCCAAAGACGGGCCGTCGGCCGGCGTGGCCATGATCTGTTCCCTGGTCTCGGTGATGACCGGCCGCACCGTGCGCTCCGATGTGGCCATGACCGGTGAAATAACCTTGCGCGGCGACGTGCTGCCGGTAGGGGGAATCAGTGAAAAAGTTTTGGCGGCGCTCCGGGCCGGGATCAAGGAATTGATCCTGCCGGTGCTGAATGAAAAAGATGTCCTGGAAATTCCCGAGGACGTGCGCAAGGGGGTCGTCTTCCACTATGCGCACACCATCCGCGAGGTCCTTGATATAGCTCTGGAGAAAAAGGTGGACGTATAATGCTGGGCTGGTTCAAAAGAAAACGTAAGAAGAAGAAGGAAGATGCCGTTGCCGCGGCCGAGGTCGAGGCCGGAGAAGAGGCGGTCAGCCCGGCGGCGGCAGGGACCGGGGACGATCAGGAGGCCGCGCCGGCCGCTCCCCCGGAGCCAGAGTCGGAGTCGGAGTCGGAGTCGGAGCCGGTTGCCGCCCCGGAAAGCGAAGCCGGACCTCCGCCTGCGCAAGAGGAAGTGCCGCCGACCGATGAGCCGCTGGCCGCCGTCGCTCTGTCCGAAGGTCCTGGCGGAGAAACAGAGAGTCCTGCCAGCTCCGTCCGGGAGAAGCCGGACCGTCAGTCTTCGTTGCAGCGGTTGCGCGAACGGCTGGGCAAGACCAGGAACGCCTTCGTTTATCGGCTTGACGGCCTGTTTCGCGGCAGGAAGAAAATTGACCAGGCCCTGTTCGATGATCTGGAGGAGATCCTCATCACCGCCGACCTGGGTGTCGGCACGACCATGGACCTGCTTGATGAAGTCAGAATAAAGGTCAAGCGCAACCAGCTCAGTGACCCGCAGGCTCTCAAGGCCGTTCTCAAGGACAAGATTCTTGGTTATTTACAGGAATCGGACCAACCCGCTGAACTGAATATGCCGCAGACCGGCCCTTTTGTTATCCTGGTGGTCGGCGTCAACGGGGTGGGCAAGACGACGACCATCGGCAAGATTGCCGCCAAGTTTTCCGGTTCCGGCCATTCGGTTCTGCTGGTGGCCGGTGATACCTTCAGGGCCGCGGCTATCGATCAGCTCAAGATCTGGGGAGAACGGACCGGGGTTGAGGTGGTGGCCCGGCAGCCCGGCGTCGATCCTTCCTCGGTCGTTTTTGACGGTATCGACTATGGAGTCGCCCACGCTTTTGATGTCATTATTATCGACACTGCCGGCCGCCTGCATACCCAGGTGAATCTCATGGAGGAGTTGAAAAAGATCAAGCGGGTGATCGGCAAGAGAATGCAAGGCGCCCCTCATGAAGTCATGCTGGTCCTTGACGCCACCACCGGCCAGAATGCCGTTTCTCAGGCCAAACTTTTTAATGAGGCGGTTGGCATAACCGGCCTGACCCTGACCAAACTGGACGGTACGGCCAAGGGCGGTATCGTCGCCAATGTCTGCCGGGAACTGAAAATCCCGGTCCGGTTCATCGGGCTTGGTGAGCAGGTGGACGATTTGCGTGATTTTGATTCGACGGAATTCGTCGAGGCCCTGTTCCATGAGGTGCAGTGATCTGCCACAGTGGTCAGGGTAATGGAGTTACAGGTCGGGATTATGGCAGTTTTTCGCCGGAACCTGAATATTTGTCAAATGGGATCGAACGCTGAAAGGATGAAAAGTCCGGCTGTTTCGAGCCGTTGTTATGAAAACCGGGCCGTCCAACTGCCTGTTGTTTTCTTCCTTCTGGATTTCACTTTTTAATTATGGAATATCGGCAACACAATCAACCCGGCTGCGGGGGCTGCCTGCTCATTGCCGGACTGTTGGTCCTCCTCTTCGGCGGTGCCCCGGCCCTCTTCGACTTCCTCGGTTTTATTTTTTTTTCCGGCCTTTTCGGCGTTGTGCTGCTGGTGGCACTCTTCTGGGGCTTTAGCTATTACATCCGGCAACGGGTCAGTTCTTATGAGTCTTCACAGACCGAGACCCATAACCGCTTTGTCTATCTGCTGGTGAATATCCTGGTCAAAATTGCCCAGGCAGACGGTCATTTCTCCAAGGCCGAACTCCGGACCATGCTGAATTTTTTCCAGTACAACCTGCGTTACAGCCAGGACCAGATGTACTGGGTCAAACAGTTGATCAAGGACGCCCGTGACGAGCAGGTCGGCATGGACGCGCTGCTCAGGGAATTCCGGGATACTTTCGCCTACGAGCCCCGCCTGATTCTGCTGGAATTGATTTACCAGATTCTCTACACCAAGGAGACCGTCTCGTCCTCGGAGCTGCAACAAGCGAGAAATATTGCCGCCTTCCTGGAGATTTCGGTTTACGACCAGCGGACCATCGAGGCCAAATACATGTACCGGCAGCGCCGGGAAGCGGCAACGGCGGCCCAGGCCGAGGAACAGTATTACGCGGTACTAGGCCTGGCGCCTGGCGCGGATTTTGTCGTTATTAAAAAGGCCTATCGAAAGCTGTGTCTGCAGTACCATCCAGACAAGGTCAGCCATCTCGGCGAGGAATTTCAGCGGGTTGCCGAGGAAAAGATGAAGGAAATCAACGGGGCCTACGATTATTTCAAGAGAAAATATAACGAGACGTAATTAGTCATCTCCGTACCGGGGGGGGCAGGTAGGTTGGCGTAGAGCGATTAGCCGCCGCCGGGTTTGTTGGGTTTCGCTCTGCTTGGTGGTATTCCCGACTTTCCGGTAGGAATAAGGAATAAGCGAAACCCAAGTGCGGCTTGTTTGCTAAAGCGGGTGATGCCCGCAACCCATTGTAGGTTGGCGTTGAGCGTTTTTTCTCTCCATTGTTGATGGACTCGTAAAAACCCTGAATCTTCATCACAC
>VAPK010191392.1_pt1 | contig 12275 bp, 11 predicted proteins | sample 3395031 | NCBI WGS metagenome assembly VAPK01 (sample SAMN08290443, study PRJNA428436) | hydrothermal vent metagenome | isolation source: Deep-sea hydrothermal vent chimney 1 | place: Pacific Ocean: Juan De Fuca Ridge | reverse complement strand
TGAATGTGCGTCATATTTATTTCATGGCCAGGCAAAATGACGCGGAATAGTCATTCTATTGCAAGCCATTTTAACGCCGCCATGGAATCAATAAGGCGTGCAGTCAGGCCTAAATCTCAATCGCTATGGGTATAGTGTTACCGGGCAGTAATCTGCCCAAACTTGCTCCCTGAGTACCTTGCTACGGTACTGTGTTTTATCTGCATAGCTGCATGCCTGTGAGAGGCATCACAAGCTGATTAATCAGCGCGGCGTAAATAGTCAATAACAATAAAGAAACTGAGCGCTTAGCCGTTGATTTGATAGTGAAAACCTGTGTGAAAATAAATGACTGGCCAAATGATTGTATTTCCTGTGTGTCAGCGAATGGGACATAAGGCAATGCGTGCAGGATTGTTTGTGATGTTACTGCTGGTGGCAACGTTGGTGAATGCTGACGAAGATGTTTATCCCGAAGTAAAAGTGGCAGATCCGTATATTGAATTGCATACGGGGCCAGGCGCAGGTTATCCGGTTTTTCATGTGGTGGACCGTGGTGATTTTGTGGAAGTGATTAAGCGCAAAACGGATTGGTTTAAAGTTCGTACGGCCAAAGGTAAAACTGGCTGGGTGAGCCGGATACAAATGGAAAAAACCCTAACGCCAAATGGTGAGGTAGCAGAATTTGTAGATGCAGGGTTTGGGGACTTTAGCAAACGGCGCTGGGAAATGGGGTTGGTGGGTGGTACGTTTAACGGCGCGCCAGTGATGACAGTTTATGGTGCCTATGCACTGGGCGCTAATTTGTCAGCAGAAATATCCGTATCGCAAGTCACCGGTGATTTTTCCAGCAGCGATTTAGTGAATGTTAATTTACTTTCGCAACCGTTTTCAAAATGGCGTTATTCTCCCTTTTTCACTTTGGGTATTGGCCAGATTACGACGAGCCCGAGTGTTACTCTGATTCGGGTAGAAGACAGCCAGGACTTGATTGCACACATGGGAATTGGAATAAAAATGTATCTTACCCGGCGATTTATTTTTCGCGCCGAATATAAAAACTATGTTGGCTTTACCAGCAACGATGACAACAAGGAATTTGAGGAATGGAAGGCAGGTTTCGCATTCTTTTTCTAACGAAAATTTTGTCGGGCATGTGCATACTATTGGTTAGCAGTATGGCGTGGTCTGCTGATGTTGCGACCGATGATGATAATGACGCGGCTCAACAACAGGTGATTCAGCCGCAGATTGAGCGGCGCACCATCGATATCGACACTATTGACACAGAAGATTTTGAAATTGCTATTTTTTCAGGCCTGTACAGCGCAGAAGATTTTGGCACAAATATGGTGATTGGTGCGCGCGTGGCCTATCACGTTACTGAAAATGTCTTTTTCGAAGCGACGTATGCCAAAACGGATACCAGTGAAACAAGCTATGAGCGCTTGAGCGGTGGCGCACCATTGTTGTCGGACAGTGATCGTGAATTGACTTATTACAATGCATCTGTTGGTTTTAACCTGCTGCCTGGTGAAGCCTTCATGGGTAAAGGTTGGGCGTTTAATACCGCTTTGTATGTCATTGGCGGTGTAGGTAATACCAGTTTTGCCAACGATGATCGGTTTACGGTCAATTTTGGTGCGGGTTACCGGTTTTTGGCCACAGATTGGTTAGCCATTCATCTCGATATGCGGAACCACGTTTTTGATATGGATTTGCTTGGTGAGAAAACAACGAACAATCTTGAATTTACGGGTGGCTTTAGCGTTTTTTTCTAGGGTTTGTCGGGTTTGAATGTCTGTCATGAGGTGGTACAAAGTGCAATATTTTGGAAATAGCAGCGGGGTAATTATGATGGGTATGTTCAAAAATTTTGTGAAAAATATGACTGTATTACTGGTGGCAGGTATGTTGTTTTCCGCTAGTACACAGGCTGAAGTTATCGGAAGTCCCGCGCCTGACTTTACGTTGAAATCCCGCAGTGGCGAAAATGTAAAGCTGAGCGAATTGCGTGGTGAGGTAGTGATGATCAACTTCTGGGCTTCGTGGTGTGCGCCTTGCCGACAGGAGATGCCCCTGTTGGAAGACATCCACAAAAAATACAGTGAACTTGGTTTTGTGTTGCTGGGCGTGAATGTGGAAGAAGATTCTTCCAAGGCTGCGGAGTTGCTGCGCGAAATACCGGTGAGCTTTCCCATTCTTTACGACAATACCAATGAAGTGACTAAACTTTACAAGGTGGTGGCTATGCCGACCACAGTGATGGTGGATCGTGATGGCACGATGCGTTATTTGCATCGTGGATATCTGCCGGGTTATGAAGAAGAATATATCAAGCAGGTAAAAGAGTTGATCAGGGAATAATACAGGGCATGAGATTCCTATTATCAATGCTGGTGATAATGTTTGTATTGACGGGTTGCAGCATCAAACCGTGGGTGGAACCCTACGAGCGTGCAAATCTTGCCGATCCCATTATGAGTTTTAGTCGTGACCCGGTGTCGAGTGCATACATCAATCATGTTTTCGAAGCTCGTGAAGGTGCGCGTGGTGCAGAGGGTGGCTCAGGTGGCGGTTGTGGCTGTAACTAAACCCTCTTTAGCAACAACAAGCCAACAGACAGGGAACTTTCGCTGGGGTTTGGTGTTTGCTGGTGTACTGGGAGTCTGTGTGCCATTAATGGCAGCAGTGCTGCCAGAGAATCGTGCTGATATTATGTACCATGCTTATTCCGGTGGTGGGCTGGATGTTAATGGCCCATCTGTATTGGCGCGAAAATCTATCGGCAAATCTACCTCGGTCTGGGGGAATTATTATGTCGATACCATTACTTCGGCCACCATAGATGTAGTGACCAGTGCTAGCGAATACACGGAAGAGCGTACAGAAAAAAGTTTGGGTGCAGATTATTTGTATGACAATACAACACTGAGCCTGTCATATACTAATAGTGTCGAAAATGACTTTGATGCCAATGCTGTGAATTTTGGCATTAGTCAATTGATGTTTGGCGATTTGACGACGGTAACGCTGGGTTATGCAAAAGGCTGGGACGTTATTACTGCCACGGGGCGGCCTTCGTTGAGAGAAGAAGCTGATCGCCAGAAATATAAATTGGGTTTGTCGCAGGTGATTACTAAAAACCTGTTAATGGGATTGGATTTTGAAACTATCACCGATGAAGGGTTTCTGAACAATCCATATCGCGAAGTGCGTTACCTTGATGGTAATGGTGGCTACGCTAAAGAGTTTGAGGAATATCCAAAAACACGTACCAGTCATGCTATTGCAATGCGCGCGTTGTATTATCTGCCCTATCGGGCCGCCATACGAGGAGAAGTGCGTGGTTATACAGATACCTGGGGTATTAATGGCAACATGGCAGAGATTGGCTATATTCATCCGACAAAACAAGGTCTGACGTATGAAATAAGTTACCGTGTATATTCACAAAATAATGCGGATTTTTACAGTGACTTGTTTAATCGGGAGGCCGAGTTTACTTATCGTGCGCGGGATAAAGAGTTAAGTACATATTCGACCCAAACCATTGGCTTTGGAGTCAGCTATGAATTTAAAAAGCACAGCTGGGGTTTTATTGACAAAGGCAGTGCAAACATTTTTTATAATCGTATCCAGATTGACTATGAAAATTTCCGTGATTTGCGAGTTGAAGATGTTACCCCGGGAACGGAGCCCTTTTATAGCTTGTCGGCAGATGTATTCCGTATATTTGTATCGGCATGGTATTAAATGTAACTAGGGAGCTGCTGATTAAATCATAAGTTTCAGTTTTTTACTGGAATTAATCAGGAACTCTTTGAGTCAATTCATTATTAATGCGATGACGCTTGAACTGAGACTAGAAATGAAAAATATCAAACTGAATCAATGGCTGTGTCTGTTGCTTGTCTGCATATTACCTATAGCAGCTTCGGCAGTGAATGCTGCGCCCATCGGCGGTAATTCTGATGTGCCGCAGTCTGCATCAGTAACAGAGCCTGTAGTCGCAGAGCCAGTCGCAACAGAATCAGTCACACTGCCATCACCGCAGGTACAAAATAACCCGGAAGTTAGTGATAAACGTACATTGGACGACCGCGTGCAGGCGCTGAAAAAAGAGGTAAAGAGCCTGAATCGTGATCTTTTTATTCTGGAAGAAGAACTCCTTTTTCCTTCCAGCACACAAGTCGCGATCTTTTTGTCCATAGATGTTGGTGAATTTTTTAAACTGGATTCAGTACAACTTAAAATTGATGACAAAGTGGTGGCAAACCACCTTTACACAAAACGTGAGCTGGGTGCGTTGAAACGAGGAGGTGTGCAGCGCTTATACATTGGTAACGTTAAATCCGGTGAGCATGAATTAATAGCCACTTTTCGGGGGCCAGGGCCGAATAATCGGGAATACCGCCGTGGTACTACGGTGAAATTCAAAAAAGGCTCTGCTGCCAAGTTTATGGAGCTTAAGATTGTGGATGTGACACAAAAATTACAGCCAGAATTCGTCGTCAAAGAGTGGGAATGAGTTAGTTGGGGTTGATTGTGTTCTTTTCAAAGCCATTTTGTTTTTGGATGTCATCTTTTGTGGCCGGGCTGGGCATGCTGGTTTTTCCGCTGACCCTGTCTGCTGCACCGCTTCCCGCTGCAGTGAAAGACCCGCATTACGGTGCAGTGCTCTATGAGTTTTACCAGCAAAACTATTTTTCGGCGGCGGTTAACCTGTTAACGGCACAGCAGCTAAAACGGCTGAAACACCATGATGCAGACAGTGAGTTATTGCTGGGAGGTTTGTACCTTTCCTATGGCTTGCATTCGGACGCTGAAAAAATCTTCATAAAATTGATTGATGATGCCGTCGCGCCTGAAGTGCGCGACAGAGCTTGGTTTTATCTAGGGAAAATACGCTATCAGAAACAATTGTTTACGGAGGCTGAAACCGCATTGTCGCGGGTGGGAGATGCACTTGATGAATCCTTGCAGGAGGAGTTTCGTATTCTGAAGGCCAATTTGTTGATGGCGCAGGAAAAATATACGGAGGCGGCAACCGCGTTAGAGGAGTTGGTAGAAAATGAAGGCGAGCAAAAAGCCAATTATGCGCGCTTTAATCTGGGGGTGGCGCTGATTCGTGCCAGCCGTGAAAACGGTGACCAGGAAAAAGGCGATCATGAAAAAAATGATCATGAAAAAAATGATCGTGAAGTAATGGGTATGAACCTGTTGCGTGAAGTCACCGAACTAACGTCCAATGCCAGTGATCAAAAGGCATTACGTGACAAAGCTAATCTTGTTCTGGGTTTTTCATTGATTGACACCATGCCGGTGGTGGCAAAGCGTTTTTTACAACGTGTGCGCTTGCAGGGTCCATTCTCAAACAAGGCGCTGCTGGGTTTGGGCTGGACTGAAGTGAAATTGCAACGTTACGAGGCAGCATTGGTGCCATGGGAGGAGCTGGCAACGCGAGAAAGAACCGACCCCGCCGTTTTTGAGGCTTTGTTAGGCAAAGGTAACGCACTAGAGCGTTTACGTGCATTTCCGCAGGCTATGCAGTCTTATAAAAATGCGATTGCTATTTTTGAGCAGGAGCTGGATGCACTAAATAATACAGTGGTGGCAGTGAAGGCAGGGCGTTTGTGGGCGGATTTGTTAGCACAGGTATCACGTAATGAAATGGGTTGGTTTTGGGAGGCTGAGTTATTGCCGGATACGCCCGAGGCACGATATTTACCGATGGTGATGGCTGAGCATGGTTTTCACGAAGCCATTAAAAACTTGCGTGATCTTTGGTTTTTAGACAGGAATCTGGGTCGCTGGGTGACCGAGGTGCCCGCGCTTGAAGATATGCTGGCGTTGCGACGTGCCACCTATGAGGCGCAACTTGATAAATTGACGCCGGAGCAAACGCTGGGGCATGTGCAGGATGTGCGTATCAGCCGCGATATTTATACGGATGAATTAGCGCGTATTGGTGAGACAAAAGATGCCTTTGAACTGTTGACGGGCAAAGAAAAAAAGTTGATGGCTCGTTTGAGCAAAGTGGAAGAGCGCATTTGGCAATTGTCGAATCAACCGGGGCGGCATCTCAAACGCCTGGACAGTTATCGTGATCGTTATCGTTTGTACAAGGGGCTGTTGGATTATGAAGTTGAAACCACCTATGCCATTCGTTTTCAGCAAGTGAGAAAAAGCCTGAATTCACTGGATGCAGAGTTGGACGAGACCTTACAACAACAAAATTCATTACAGCGGGCGCGAGGCAGTGCTCCGGTTAATTTTGCTGCTTACGAAAAAATTATTAGCAACAAGCGCCAACGTATTGCATCGTTGCGTAAAGAAATCAAAACAGCCTTTGATGAACAGCAGCGTCAGTTACAGGAAATGGTGGATTTTGAACTTGATATACTACGTGCGCGGCTGATGGATTATCTGGATCAGGCGAGGTTTTCCCTGGCACATTTACAGGACTTGGCTGCCGATGCGGCTGAGTCTGGCAAGGAGCTGAAATGATAGCGCAGCGTTCACAGTCCCCTTGGACAGTATTGCTGCTGGTGATTTTGTCATTGCTGTTATCAGCCTGTGCCGGTAAAAAAAATATCGATGAAGATCCCACTATTGGGTTATTGGCTGAACGAGCCGCAAAAATTGAACCGCAGGTGTTGCCATCCCTGTCACGTAGTGATGTGCAACGCACTTATGCGGAACTTGCAAGAACTACCAATAATGGTGCGTTACGTGCGATTGCCTTGCAACGTCTGGCCGATTTGTCGCTGGAAAATAAACAAGCGGAATTGGCAGGTGAAAATGAGCCGACGATAACCCCCACAGAGACGGAAAAAACAGACAATGCTCAGGTGGCGGTCAATGCGGCACAAAATGAAGCCGATGCGGTAGAGCGTGAGGCAGCATTAAATCAGGAAATCATTGAACAGCCTGGATCGGAAGATATGGGCAGTGCCATTCATCAATACGAACGCCTGTTAAGCCTGCACCCGGATTATGCCGGTAATGACCGGGTGATGTATCAACTGGCTCGTGCGTATGAGCTGAATGGAGACCTGGAGAAGACGCTGGGTGTGTTGAGCCAGCTGGTGACAAAGTTTCCCAATGATACAAACTTTACTGAACTGCAATTTCGACGTGGTGAAATTCTGTTTACTTTCCGGGAGTTTGAGGCGGCTGAAAAAGCATATAATAGTGTGCTTGCACAGGGCGCGGCGGGTGCCTACTATAGTCGTGCTATGTTTAAACACGGCTGGTCGGTGTTTAAACAGGGTGACACCGAGCGTTCATTGAAATCCTATTTTTCGGTATTAGACAGCAGTTTTGCGGGTGGCCGTAAACTTGCTGATTTTTCCCGCAGCGAACTAGAGCTGCTGGAAGACACGTTGCGTATTGTGAGCCTGTCTTTTTCTTACCTGAAGGGGCATGAAAGTGTCGCAGCCTTTTTTAAGGATTACGGCAAGCGAGATTATGAATTCCGTATTTATGAACGTCTGGCAGATTTGTATTTAACACAAAAACGTGCCGGCGATGCATCAGACACATTTATGTCTTTTGTGGAACGTTATCCTCTACACCGTAGCGCACCTTTGTTTATGGTGCGGGTGATTGATATTTATAAAGAAGCTGGCCGAAAGGATGACCTGTTACGTGCCAAAGCTGACTTACTGATGGGCTATGGTGTGGGCACAGCATTCTGGGAAAAGCATGATCAACAATTATTGACACAATTATTACCACATCTGAAAAGCAATCTGGATGATTTGACTGGCTATTATCACGCGCAGGCGCAAAGCAGCAAAAAACCGGCAGACTATCGCATTGCTGCACTGTGGTATCGCACTTATGTGCGTGCTTTCCCTAAAGATATAAGCACACCAGAAAAAAATATGCTGTTAGCAGAAAGCCTGTTGGATAGTGGTGATGTGCAGGCTGCCGCCGCAGAGTTTGAATATACGGCCTATCATTACCCATCACACAAACAAAGTGCTGAAGCGGCTTATGCTGCATTGTTAGCACATCGTGCGCAGGAAAAATCATTAAAGGGTGCTGCAGCTGTTGTGAAACAAAAAGTTGCTATCGCCAGTGGCAAGCGTTTTGTGACGTATTTTTCCGAGGATAAACGTGCCGTCAACGTGATGTCTAAAGCGGCGGAAGAATTATTGGCATTGAAAGATTATCGCAATGCGGTGGGTACAGCACATTATGTGACGGGCCACAAACGGGTGATGAATGGGGCTGCGGGCACTGAAAAACTACCGCGCATCAACTGGGCGATTATTGCTCAGGGTGAATTTAAACTGGGCCATTATGTAGCAGCTGAAACAGCAACCTTGAAGCGGCTACAGTTTTCACCGGCAAATGATAAGGATCGCAATGGTCACATGGAGCGTTTGGCTGCGGCGATTTATAAGCAAGGTGAACAGGCCAGGACCGCCGGTAATTATCGTGTTGCAGCCCGCCATTTTTTACGTGTCGGCAAACTGGCACCTAAAGCAAGTATTCGTGCCAGTGCGGATTATGATGCGGCGGTATCATTGTATGCCAACCAGGACTGGGCTATGGCTATCCCGGTATTAAAGGCATTTGTGGGTGCTTACCCTCGCCACAAGCTGCGCTCCGGTGCGAATGAGAAACTGGCGTTGGCCTATGAAAAAAGGGGTGACTGGAAACGTGCAGCTGATTCGTATGAAGTTCTGTATCGCAATGAAACTGATAGCAACAAAAAACGTTTATTGCTGTGGCAGATTGCCGAGTTTTATGAAAAAGCAAAGCGACAGGATGAAGCTATTGCCGCTTATAAGCGTTATGTAACGGCGTTCCCCCGTCCTTTTGATGAAGCAATTGAGGCACGTCACCGGTTGGCGACGATTTATCTCAATAAAAAACAGGCCTTACCACGTAATTATTGGCTGGGGAAAATCATTGAGGAAAACAAGGCTGGCCCGGCCACTGATCGTAGCCGTTATCTTGCGGCGGAAGCTGCCTTGGAACTTGCTGGACCTACTTACACGGTGTATCGAAAAGTGCGTTTGGTGCAGCCATTGAAACAGAATTTACAGAAAAAGAAAAAACTGATGGAAGAAAGCATCAAGGCTTACACGGATGCAGCGAACTATGGTATCGAGGCAGTGACCACTGCTTCCACATACCGTATCGCAGAAATTTATAATGATTTTGGTCAGGGTTTGTTTAATTCGGAACGGCCTAAAGGGCTGTCAGCAGAAGAGTTGGAGCAGTATGATATTTTGCTGGAAGAGCAGGCTTTTCCCTTTGAGGAAAAGGCCATTGATGTACATGTGGTGAATGCTGAGCGTGCGGTGGCGGGTGTTTATAACGAATGGGTTAAAAAAAGCTTCCAGGCCTTAAGTAAGTTGAGCCCTGTTCGTTATGCAAAATCAGAAAAAATGGAACAGGTGAGCCATGCTATTAAATAATCGGGTTTTTATACGTTGGGGCTGGCTGATATTGCTGGCATTTCTGGTTGTGCCGGCTGTGGCCGAGGTCAGGCTGGAGTTGGAGGAAACCGAAATCACGGGTGCCCGTGAGCTGCCCAAGGTGTTATACATTGTGCCATGGAAAAAAACGGGACCGGATTCTCGCCCTCTTCCGATGAAAAGCCTGATGGATGAAGTGCTTGCACCCATTGACATGGACGTGTTTCGGCGTCAGGTGCGGTATCATGAATTTACCCACCAGACTTCAGAGCAGGAGGCTGCTCCGCAATAGAATGAATGCTTGCGCAGGCCCGCACCGGCAGTATCCGTTATACTCACGCAAAAAATAATTCACGTAAAATGAATTCAGGCCGTTTGTGTGGCTTGATGCGGGAGTCGTACTTTTAATGAGCACCACTAATCAGACTGATTCTCTCGAATCATCCTTCACAGCGGCCCCCTTGTCTGTGGTCATTCCCTTGTATAACGAAGAAGGCAGTGTTGGTCCGTTGATTGAACGCACCAATGAGGCATTGGCCAATTATCCGGAGAAGTGGGAGTTGTTGTTGGTGGATGACGGCAGCTCAGATGCCACGGTGCAAAAAGTATGTCAGTTGTTGTCGGAGCAGGGAATCAAACATGTGCGTCTTATTGAGCTGCAACGTAATTTTGGTCAAACGGCTGCCATGCAGGCAGGTATTGATGCGGCACGAGGGGAGGTGATTGTGACCATGGATGGTGATTTGCAAAATGATCCTATCGATATTCCGCGCATGGTATCGCGCTTGCTGCGCGAAGATCTGGATTTGTTGTCCGGCTGGCGCAAGAATCGCCAGGATAATCTGCTGATGCGTAAAATTCCTTCGCGTATCGCCAATCGGTTGATTGGTAATATCACAGGTGTAGAGTTACATGATTATGGTTGCAGCCTGAAAGTTTATCGTGCTGCGATTATCAAAAGTATACGTTTGTATGGTGAGATGCATCGTTTTATTCCTGCCTGGGTGGCATCAAACACCTCGCCATCGCGTATCAAAGAGGAAGTAGTGACACATCATGCGCGGCAATTTGGTGAGTCGAAATATGGAATTTCCCGTGCTTATCGGGTGTTGCTGGATTTATTGTTCGTGTATTTTTTTATGCGTTTTCGTGCACGGCCCGGACATTTTTTTGGCCGTATAGGTTTGGTGATTGGTGCATTGGGTGGCGGTATGCTGACTTATCTGGGAATGTTAAAAATCGTTTTTGGTGAAAATATTGGTGATCGCCCGCTGCTGTTATTGGGCATTTTGTTGGTGGTGGTGTCTATCCAGTTTTTTACGACCGGCATCATGAGCGAGATGATGACCCGTACTTATTACGAGTCGTCTGATACCCGACCTTACATGCTGAGTGTGCGTGCGACGCAGTCGGAAGCCAATGTTTCCTGGAAGGAGCCGGTGTAAATGATGTGCCGTGTTTAAGAACGGCCTGCCAGAAAAACATGTCCACCGATGACGCGTGTTACCGAGTGGACTTCTGCCCAATAGGGTGCGGCCAGACTGGGGGCATAGAAGTGTAAAGCACCCTTGGTTAAATCCAGCGCTTTGCGACCGTGTGCGGATAATCTGTTGTATCCCAGGTAGGCAACCTGGGCAATTTTTTTGGCCAGCTCCCAGGCGCGCATGTTCGTGGGGTGGTCACTTTTACCATCGTGGGTCCAGCTGAATTGCCGTTTTTGCCAGACTACACCACACACACTGCTGGGGTAATGTCGGTTCTGCATGCGATTCATGGTGACCAGGGCGACGGCAAATTGTCCTTCCGGTTTTTCTCCTCGGGCCTCAAAATAAATATTCAGTGCCAGGCAACGCAATTCCTTTGCCGCACGTTTTTGCTCGTTAATTTGTCCGGCAAAGGCAGCTGGGCTGCCGAGCAAGGTGCTGCACAGCAACAGTAAAAAATACTGGTTACGGCGAAAATTAATAAGTTGTTGGAATTTTTGTTTCATACGCTCATGCCTGCTGACAAAATTAGGTTGGTAATAAACCGCGTTATCTATCCATACGGATGTCGAACGATGGTTGGTAAACAATCCACTCTGCGTTGAGTGCATATTATTGATCATTTTATGCGCAACAGCAATATTCGGGCCAAAAATAATATGGCTTTATAAATCAATTAGATGAGCATTTTTGGGTAATAAGTCCATATTGAGGATAATAGTGGTGTAAAAAAAACCGACAGTTTTATTCAGTCTGAATCCATTTTCACAGCATGGTTTTTCATCATGATCCATAGTACGGGGAGGGTACCGATGACTAGCATCAGTGCGGCAGGGGCAGCCAGCTCTAGCATTTCTTCACTGGCTTCAATCCATATACGAACTGGCAGGGTATCGAAGCCGGTGGGGCGAAGAATCAGTGTTGCGGGCAGTTCTTTGAGGGTATCGATAAAGACCAATACCCAGGCCGTGGCCATGCCGCCACGAATCATCGGCAGTATCACGCGCCACAGAGTTTCCAGTGGCCCGGCACCGAGGCTGCGGCTGGCTTGTTCCACCGAGGGGGTAAGTTGGGCCAGGGCGGCATCCTGGGATTGCACGGCGAGTGGCAGAAAGCGAATAACCAGTGCAATGAGTAATGCGGCCAGCCCGCCATAAAGAAAAGGCAGTTGTGCGAGCAAAAGACTGAGAATACCTAATGCGATTACTGGGCCGGGCAGCACAAAACCGACGCTGGAGAATTGCAGGAGGGTCTGACTACCTACTGAACGTTTGCGTGCATTATAAAATGCTACCGGGAAAGCGGCGATGACCGCTAGTGTCGCCGCGAGGACTGCGACCATCAATGAGTTACCGGCGTAGCCCCAGAATTC
>VAPK010000170.1_pt1 | contig 12276 bp, 11 predicted proteins | sample 3395031 | NCBI WGS metagenome assembly VAPK01 (sample SAMN08290443, study PRJNA428436) | hydrothermal vent metagenome | isolation source: Deep-sea hydrothermal vent chimney 1 | place: Pacific Ocean: Juan De Fuca Ridge | reverse complement strand
GATGCTGCACAGGCTTGTACGTGATCGAGCCAGTAACGCTGACGTTCCGTCAGTGCCGTTCCTTCTGTTTCACTCATCTCTCTTGCTCCACTGCGATTGAAATATCACAGCGTGCAGAGAAATGACTCAGGCCGATAGGGTGGGGTTTGTTTGGCGCTTACGAAAAATCAGAGGGGAGAAAGGGATGGCGGGGTGCATGTGGGAGGGCCGGTAATCAGGCAGATGTCGAAGACCTTATAGATGCACCGTTGATGGCCCGGGGGCACTAATTGGCTGAAAGAACACTTACGCTATTTCCCGAAACTATGGATTTCTTTATAAGAGCCCGGCGCCGACTTATGCATCAATGCAGTTTCAATGGCTCTGTCTTGCAGAGGAGTTTCAACGAAGCGAATCAGAGCATGATCATTCTGCAACAATCTTTTAATATCCTCTTGCCGCCAGTCACTCTCCCAATTTCCAATCAGTGCATTCCAGACCTGGGTGATTGCGATCAACTCGGCATCAGTGAATTTTTTAACCGTTTCAGATTCAAGATTACTCAATTCGATATACTTCCTCATGGAATGGGAGACCACCACAAAAGGCGGGCCACATCGAGAACAATATTGGAGTATTTTTTCCGCCTCATGACAGGTCGTACACCTGTTATAAGCAAGGGCGATTGCCTCTTCCGGGGAATAGGCAAGATAACCCATGGATTTGGCCTCGGCGAGAATCCGCTGCCCCCAGGGATTGGGAACAAGCAACACACCCGCAGCCACCAGTGAGACGGCGAGAAAAAGGCCCGACAACCAAAAGCGCTTTTTCATCAGTTACAGCCCCTTATTTTCGAGTTACACGCCGCGGAAAAACAGCAGCCATCATGTTCATCTCAGCCACAACTTGGCCACTGCATCACCATCAAGCTGATACAATGCGTTCTTTGCTGTATCGGCGAACCAAATATTTCCTCCTGAATCAACCCCGATACCATTAGGCCGGCTTTTACCCATCTCCACTCGAATCTCCAAAAATTCCTTTCTAATGGTGTTGTACCCTCCAATCTTATTGCTGGTTCTAAACGTAAAAAAAATGTCGCCATTAAGACCTGTTGCCAGGCCTTCGATCACACCACGATTGGGAATGGGAAATGTATCGAACTTCTCTTTCCGAGGGTAAAAGACCATCAAACTATGCCCCTTGCGCCCACCAAACCAAATCGCGCCGGTATTATCGATGACAATATCCGTGGGCACTTCAAAAGGTGTCGGTAAATCATACTCACGAATCGATCCATTTTCCGGGTCAAGCCTGCCAAGCTTATTACCTTGTGTTTCTATAAACCATACATACCCATGTCGATCAACAGATATGCCTGCCGGCCGGCTTGAGGGTGTCGGTATAGGATACTCCTTGAAAATCTCCCGAACCGGATCGAACAAGCCAATCTTGTTCCCATAAAATTCCGTAAACCAGACATTCCCTTGCGCATCAATTGCAATTTTATATGGAGAACTGTCTATTGTCGGAATATCATATTCCTTGAATGAAAGAGAATCGGGGTTAAAGACCGCCAATTGATTCGAATCCTGCTCAGTAAACCACACCTTTCCTGCCTGGCTCACTGTAATATCTGAGGGTATGCTTTGCCTAGTGGGGATATCATATCCTGAAAAAACACCTTCAGCGGGCTGGTACCGGCCTATCCTATTAAGATTCGACTCAATAAACCAAATATTGGCTGTTTTATGGATTGCGATTCTTGTCGGAAGAGAGTGGGCCGTTGGTATTTTGTAGGATTGGAAAGCACTATCTCCCCAGGACAAAGAGCAGGAGAGGCCAAGAATGATAGACAAAATAATATTTATATTTTTCATTGCGCCATTCACTCTAACCATTCCAAACTATCCAAAGGATTCCACACAACGACACATACCGAAGGCATGTTGGAAAATAAAGTAAACCAACCTATCTATACTGACATCTTAAGAATTACGCACGCTTCTGGAATATTTGAACCATCCTCCTCCAATGAAGACGGCAACAACAACCAGGGAAAGGATAAACCAATTAAATGAATTTGACCGATGCTCATCCACCAGTAATGCCTGCCTCGAGGAAGACTCTTTGGCGAGTAATTCTTGCTTGCCGCTTTGCAACAACGCATCAGTTAAGGAAAGCGTTCCCAAACTTTTTGCTTCTGTATTACTTTGAGTAAACCACAGAGTAGAACGCTCATGATCTATTGCCAAATCTCCCGGTAAACTACTGTAGGTGGGGATATCGTACTCATAAAATACCGCTGTTGTTGGATTAAAAACACCTACCTTATTTGCGCGGTATTCCAAGAACCAAATATTTCCATCCTTATCGGCCGCGATTGAGCTTGGCGAGCTTTTCGGTGTAGGTATAAGTGCTTCATCAAATCTTAAAAGATCCGGGTAAAACACGCCCAGCCTGTTTGTCGTCGTCTCGACAAACCATACTCTACCCTCCTTGTCAATGGCCACTTCTCCCGGACTGGAAAAACTGGTAGGCACGTCATATTCATAGAACACCTCATCTTCGGGAACAAATTTTACAATTTTATTTGTGTTGGCCTCAGAGAACCAAATATTTCCCTTGGCATCGGCAGTTATACCCCTCGGTGAAGAGTTTTCAGAGGGAAGTGAATAGCCCTTGACCTTGAAACTGATAGGATCGACACGATACAGGTTGTTTTTGTTGGCGGCTAAAAACCAGATTACGCCATCAGACCCTATAAATATATCTTCCGGAATTGAATCGATAGAAAGAGAGTACTTTGTAAAGTAACCATCTTCAGGCGTGAAACGACCCAACATATTGGGTTCGTTTTCATTTTCAGATCCCCTGCGCATGGCAAACCAAATATCCCCATCAGGACCCGTAACTACCTTGGAAAACCCCAGATCACCCCATGAGGATGGAAGAGGAAATATTTCAAACTTACTGTTCTTCGGATTAAAAGCTGCTAGCTTGTTACCAATCTTTTCTGAAAACCAAATCCGCCCCTCTGCATCGACGGTAATCGACTGAGCAGAGCTTAGTGCTTCAGGCAATGCCACCTCGCTGATCAGGTTATTTGATGCTAGAACCGCACCCCCAAAGACTGCTATCCAGACAAAAATAACGCTGCCCAGTAGCCGGCTTATCAATAAGTATTGGCGGGCGCCAGCGCCACCTTTGGGAATGGATTTCATCTTCTCGAGGTCCACTATTACCATGTCATGGTTGGCTCATAAAAGTGTCTAAGTTGCCAGTTCGCATCCTTATACGATCCAGCCACGCGGTTTTCATCACCTATGCGATAACCACCCAAATTGATTTGCTGCTGCCGCTCGGTTCTGTAAAATTCTGCCATATTGGCAGGAGGTAGCGCCTGCCTGACTCCCATCATGGGATTGTGGCACGATGGACAACCTAGGGTCTTGGCTGGTGCCCCGCTTCCGACAACAGCGCCCATAGAAAAAATCCAGACTACTAAGGAAGCAATCGCTAGAGCTACCTTTTTTGATGTTGCCATCTTAATGCGGGGGAGGCCCCTCCCCCGGAAGATGAAGGGCACAGAGAACAGAAAGGCAATCACCAATAGAGGGATCCAAAATGTTCCTATTGGCAACCATTTTGCACTTTCTCCAGTCAGATACCAAAAGGGCTGAAAGAGAAGAAAGAGATACCACTCCGGCGCGGGTAGATACGCACCATCATCTGGCAGGGGTGGGTAAACAGGGTCCGTTGGAACCCTATAGAAATAAGACAACAACAACAAGGCAAAGAGTATGGCGGCCACCAGCAGACCAGCCTTTACTGCATGTTTTGGCCAAAATGGATAAAATGACTGCGGATATGGAGGCGCATATTTTGCTTCCTTGATAATGTCTCTTTTCATGTTGCCACCACCAGTCAGGTTATCACGCGGGATTACAGGGGCCCGGATATTCCATACCGCCTTACCATTTTGAAATGGAAAAATAAAAATCCAGCGAGAAGTAGTGGAATCGCCAATACATGGGTATAAAATGCTGCGTTAAGAGTAAATGCGCTGAGTAATGCATCTTTGAAAGATGGTCCAAATATCGCCCATGTATCGATGTAATCCATCCATATCGCAAAAGACCAGTATGCCCTCCAATCCCAAGGAAGAATTATCCCAGTGACGACAAGTAAAAAAACCATCAGTAGCTGCACAACCCCAGTCAGCCAAGTAAACTCTCTTGGACTCCGGTATGCCTTTAAATAAAACACAATGACCATGTGTGAAAACACGGTTGCCAGCAGAAGCGTGGATGTCCAACGATGCATATTTCTAAAGAGCCATCCAAACGCTACCTCATTACTCATATACTCTATACTCTGCAGGGCCTTATCAGGCTCTGGCGTATAGAAAAAAAGCATGAATATACCAGAAATCAACTGAAGGATTATGAGGAATAGTGAAAATCCTCCAAAGCAATAAAAGAAAGTGACATGCGATGGTATCGGCTTCCCTTTTTTAAGCCTTATCTGCTCCTTAATCCAGGAAGCCATCTTCGCACCCATTTCTACTTACCTTGATGAGCTATTTCTTGGTAATTTTCCGTGACGGTCTCCCTATCCATGCCATCCGTCTCGCCAGTAAAGTCTACCTTCCAGGAATTTGTTTTTTCATCCAGGACCAGAGGAATAACCTCATTCACTGTATAATACCCACCAAAGCTTGAAGCCATCTTATAGCTTATGGCTACCGTAGCTTGCGCTCCATTGACCTCCGCCTCGCCAACCTCTGCTTTAAAACCAGGCGGGTACTTCTTTACAACTTCTAAAAATTGCTCAACAATCAGTTGGGAATGCTCGGCATCAATCAACTTAAAGGCCTCACGTGCAGGGCTGGCTCCTCCCTTCAGCTTTGCCTCTTCTATGTATCCATAGAACCTTTTCAGTACCACTTCTGGGCCTTCACTCGGAGTAGCACTTGACACACCTGTCTGTCCGCAAGCTGTTATCACGGCCATGATTGAGATGATAAAGATGCCGCAAATTAAATGACCTATATGCTTTATTCGCATACGCCCTATCCTCTAAGCATAAAAAAACAATTTTCAGATTAAATGTAAATACGGTTCAGCGAGTAGCTAAGGAAGTCTTGGACCCACTCACTACTATACATGCGCCGCTTACCTCAATTCGGAATTAGAATTAACACTAATGACGACAGTAACAGCTTTCCATGTAATGTGGCCTTGGCAGACTTAACCGCTGTGTAGAGTTATTACCTCAACCCTTGGGCCAACCAAGTGCATAATTTCTGTCGATATCCAGGCGATGTGGCGCCGCAGTCAAGAATGCACAATACCCCCGCCCAAATCTCTATAGCACGTCTTAGGATAGACTAGCACCCCAAGAGGCCACATTCATTGATCTATATCAATTACCTGCACAGACTACTAAAAGCAAGTCTATCCGTCCAAGAGAGCTGGAAAACATAATGGCTACCAAACTACCTGGGGATAGAACCAGTGCTGCATCATCCACTTATTATCATCAAGCAAGGGGAGTTTTCCCCTGTTTTTAAAATCTTCCGGGGGTATCCCCATCCTGTTTCCAGAGTAGATGTTGTGACATGAGTTACACCCCATTGTTGGAGATTCATATGTTCCCGCATACAGCGCCCCAAATACCGTCATTGCCACCAAACTAACACTGAAAAATGCCATGACTTTGGTTTGCTTATTCAATGTGGGGATCCTTGATAATAGCCCCTTAATCTTCATTAACACTCCACTCTCCTGAACTTGAGATTCTGCAGTGCTCTTGTGCTTCCTTCTAAGATAATATGGGAAAATTGCCAGTAGCAAGAAGAGGATAAACGGAAGGTAGAAGCTGAGAAATGTGGCTAAGAAGCCATCAAAATGCATATAGGGTAGAAAGAATGCCAGAACAAACCACTCAGGGGTCGGTATATATGTGCCATCCAGTGGCATGGGTATGATATCTGGATCTTGAGAGGGCATGGGCAAGTAGTATGCCAGAAAGCTAATCAGCAAAAGAAAAGGGATAGTAACGATCCCATGCCTCATTATATAACCGGGAATCCCGCCATTCCTTTTTCGAATTCTGGCAATGGAATGAAGCTCTATCAACACAATAGTAATCACCGGCAACACAAGAACATGTGCAATGAAATTTCTATTTATGGTGAATGCGCTAATAAAAAAGTCCTTCAAGACCGGGCCAACAAAAGCGATACTGCCCACATAGTTAGGCACCATCTCCATAAACCAATATCCTCTCCATTCCCATGGCAGAATAAACCCGGTCACCAAAAAGCCCAGCATCGGTAGAAACAGCAGGACTCCCGTCAGCCAAAATGTTTTTTTCTCCCGGTTTAGGTAATCCATCCTTAAAAAACTTCTGATAAAGTGCAATATAATAGTCACCACCAAAAATAGTGCTGTCCAGCGATGCGTATCCCTTATCCACGCTACAACCTCAAGCTGATTGTAGATATTCTGTATGCTCGCATATGCCTCATTAAGGTGGGGCTTGTAAAACATGGTCAAAACCAGTCCCGATAATAATTGGACTAGAATAAGGAGAAGAGCGACCCCCCCAAAGAAATGTCGCCAATTATAACGCTTCATACTTATAATTCTCCTCGCCACCAACCTGTTCAAATACTTAAGAACATTCAAGGCATTCAATCACAAGCCAATTAAGGATTCTTTCACTTCATGTAATCTTTCCAAAACATCGCCTCCACACATTATTTTAGGAGCATGTGAATCAGGAATGCAAATAATGTCTTCGCTTGCCACTATTGATGCTCTAGCAGCACGAAACCCTTCCCATCTTCGCTGACCTTTGTGCCATAAATGTAGGGGTGTTTTACTGGCATACCTTCCGATGTGAATCTTGTATTACCCGTCACACCGTGATAACCACCTGACCCGATTAACGCATCTCTTACTTTGGAACTATCTGTCGAACCCGCTGCTTTGATAGCCTCAGCCAGCAACATAAAAGCGTCATAGGCCAAGGCAACAAATCGATCAGGATGTTCTTCATCTATGTCATCAATAAACTTTTCCATCATGGGGGAGTGGCTTAGAGGCGAATATGAGGCATAAATAAGAGACCCTCTTACATCAGCACATTCCCTAAGATATTCCTCCACAAAGAGATCCTCACCACCGATGATAGGGAGATGCAACCCCGCACTCTTAAGTTCCTTCGCAAGAAGGGCGCCCTCATCCGCTCCACCTGCAAAAATCACGGCCTGTAATGTATGGGGGCTACTCTTAATTAAATCTATGGCAGCACCTATATTTCGCCTGGCCAAATAGGAATCATAAGTATCTGCTTCAACCCTTATTTTTCCCCCATGTTTCACAACTGCCTTCTTAAACAAGGAACTTATATCCAACGAATAGCTATAATCTGAGGATGCGACCAACGCATAGTTTACATATCCGAGCTCCCGGGTGGCGTACTGTATCAGCTCGTCAGTAGCCATTTCATCCGGTAGGGCTGCACGAAAAATGTACGGGCCACTTCTCTCAATACGCCTCCTCGAACCTATTGACAAGAATATTGTTTTGGAGCTATTGGCTCGATGAATGGGCGCAAAGGTTGACCACCCGGTTGGCGCCGACAATATCGCAATCACCCCCTGACTGATGAGATATTCTACGCCCCGGTTCGTCAGACCCGGGTCACCTTTATTATCAATGTTTATCACTTCGATGTCTTTACCACCTATCCCGCCTTCGGCATTAAAGCGTTTGGCGGCCGCCATGACGCCGGCCAGCACATGCATACCATAGACAGAACCTTCACCAGTCTCAGGTCCAATGACTCCGATCTTCAACGGCCTTTCCAAGGTTCCCACTGGTTCCTCGGAAGCGGCTTGATGAGGGGCGGGTGGCTGGGCGTCAAATGTTTTCTTTGTCGCTTGTTCTGTATTTTCCTCGCTACTATCTGAGCATGAAAAAAGTACAGCGCCCACGGTCAGCGCCGATACTATAAGTGCTATTTTTTTAAGAGCAGTCATATTCAAGATGCCTGGATTTCACAGCCGCCAGCCAAGAGGTGCCAATAATTACTCTAACCATTTCCCCATATTTACAATAATGCTATTTACCAAATCTTCTTCAATGACAAATATCTCTTCTGTCTGATTAGTCCGGGCAAAGTACCCCCTTCTCTTCCTATCTTTACCCCCGATATAGAGAATTTTCGGCAACTGCTTTTTATCTTCATATATCGTCAGAACCAAGTCTGGGGAGGCAAGACCATAAGAAGCCAGATCTGGTGAAGGTTCATTGACGAAGGCCTTTATAAGCGCGTTATTTACCTCATACAATGACTCTAAAACCTTTGCCATTGATGCTCGACCTATTTGGGGTTCGAGCATATTCCACTTGCCCCTGTGGTGCTCTATAACCACTCTCTCCATTCCCTTCCTTTCCACCTCAAAGCGCCTCAACTTTACAGGCTCAATATCAAGAATATTTTTATCGCGTAATGCATAGACGCTTTGTGTTGCTTCTTTTTTTACATCCGAATGAACGCGATACACTTCAGGACGGCCTTTAAACATAAGGTAGGCAACATTATGGGTCGGTCCCTTAGTGCCAAACAGGATAGTGACGTCTTCTCCCCCCGCACTAATTCCCATTTCCAGATCAGGAGATGCCAAGCCGAGCTCTTGCAACTTGTCTGGCTCTGGCTGTGTAAACAGTATTGCATCCTTCCTTGTCTTAACAATATTGATCAAGAGCCTTTCGATTGCATCATCATCTCCCTTTACCGCTAAAGGCTGGCTCAGCCTCCAACCATCTGAGCCACGAACAAGCTTTATTTTCCGACCCTCTCTTTTATCGTTAATCCAAAACTCTGTTATGTCATCAACAGAAAAGGGTAAAAGTTTTAAGCTAGCTTCATTAATCCGCTGATTATCTTCCGCCTTTTGATCCAGAAAATAGAAGGAACCACTCAACATGATCAGCACGAAAACCCAAAAGAGCGTCTTCTTTGTTAAGTTCACACTCCCCGCCTCCTTCTGGCGGTTACTCCAATGCCTGCAATCAGTACCAACGACGGAACAATTATCACAGATAGCCAGAATACAAACTTTCCTTGAGCTGCAGTCAACATCACGGGAGTTAGGCCAGGCTCTTTTTTCCTAATAGATATCAACATATTCTCTTCGGCAAGCCAGTAGAGCATGTTCAAGAAAAAATCTTTGTTCCCAGCCAATTTCATGTGGGTGTTACTGGGGAAGTCGGAATCACCGGTGACGACTATTTTTCCCCATTTCTTAATACCCTCACCCTGTTGGGTGCTATTTTCTTCACTCGCCGGATCTTCCAGAATTTCTACCGCGGTTACCGATACGACATTGATAGGCCCCTGCTGATGTCTTTTAGGGTCAAATTCCAGATTATCTTCATTAAGTTCCCCCGTAATCGACCAGCTGTTCTCGCTTGTTTTCGCAATATCAAAGCTACCTCTGGTAGGTTCTTCTCTTATGTGTACGGAACGCGCGGCGGGAAAGAAGGTTGCCACCTCAAAATCCCGGGTAACCGGGTGTTTTTTATGATATTCGACAACAACTGGGGTGAGGTAATTTGCGCCATAGACTTGACTAAGTTTGTCAATAATAAGGTCGCCTCCCAGCTCAAACCCGAAGCCGGAAAGATAATTCACCAGCCCTTCGGGGGAACCAGGGTCAAGCATGAATAGAACACGCCCACCACTGTTGATGTAAGCGGTTACCTTGTCCAGCTCCCCTTGCAAAAAATCGATTCTGGGGCCGCTTACCACTAATACCGCAGCATCTTCAGGCACCTGCTTTACATTGGTCAGTACCAGCTCACGAACCTTATGATTCTCCTTCTCGATGATCTCTCTGACCTGGCCGTAGCCATCATTTTCCATACTGCCAATTTTCTTTTCCCCGTGCCCTTTGACAAAGTAAATAGTTTTTACTTCATCACTAACAAGTCGAATTATTGCATTGGTCAACCTGTTCTCTGACTCAGTGCCAACCACCTCCTTCTTGTCCCCATAATTCAATAATGTGGTTCGATAGGAAGTGATCCCATACTTCACAGCCTCCGCCGGGTTTCTATCAGGATCGACAAAGCGGAAATTAAATTTTGATGAATAATAGGAATATTCATTTAACAGGTCATACATCGCCTGCCTTGTCCTCTCATCACTTCGATAAAAGGCGATGACGTCCATATCATTTTTAAGGGATTTCAGAATCTTTACTGTCTGGGGAGATAATGTATATCGACTATTCTCGGTCAAATCGACTCGTACCTTGTATTTGACCGACATCACACCAATAAGTCCGATAATGACCAAAAATACTATGCTCATAACTGCTGTGTTGAAGGCATATCGTGTTGATCGCTTTGTGATAAACCTCCTGAGCTCTGGAAAATATGTATAAAAAAGCACTAAAAGCGTGAGCAGTCCCACCCATATTAGAGAAAGCGGGAGGGCTCCCATCTCACCCGTTATTGCATATACGATCCCCCCAGCCGCCATAAGGACGGGAGATAGTATCGATAGCGGCAAAAACAATCCCCTGCCCTTCATATTCACCACCTTTTAGACTCCAGGCTTCGGAGGGTAAGGAAAAGAAATAGAACGATAAAGCATAAGTAATAAATGATGTCCTCTGTATCTAGAACACCCTTCGCCAAACTTGCGATATGTTCGTTAATCGATAAATAAGACAGAATTTGACCAAAAGCGGGAGATACAAAGGGAACGGAATAGCTAATCAACCAGAAAAAGAAAAGAATGCCAAAGGACATTGACGCCGATACAATCTGATTTTCTGTCAGTGATGAGGTGAATATGCCTAGAGAAATAAATGCGGCACCCAGCAAGAACAGACCCAGGTAGCCTGTAACCATGGGCATAACTTCTGGCTCTCCCAAGGCAAGCAGGAGAATGGGATAAGTTGCCGTAAGCAGTATCATGACAAGAAAGACAACAAGGCAAGCCAGATACTTGCCCAGCACCACATCAATATCCTTCACAGGAAATGTCAGTAGAAGCTCTATTGTTCCAGACTTCTTCTCTTCGGATATGAGCCGCATGGTTAGTAACGGCGTCATCAACAGCATAATGATGCTGATATTCCCAAAAAGTGGCCTTACAACTGTCTCGTTAATATTAAGAAGTTGATACTGCTTCGCCAACATAGGATTGACTTGCGCCTGAAAGCTGATTACTGAGAATGTAGCGAGAAGATTATAGAAAAAATACCCCGTTATTAGTAAAAACATAACGATGACTACATAGGCGATCAATGAACTGAAATACGATTTCAACTCTCTATTGAGGATAAGTCCGACACTCCGGATATTCATACCTATTCCCTTGTGACCAACTTAATAAACACATCTTCAAGACTCATCTCCATGGGACGCATTTCTATTAAGTCCCAACTATTCGTATCAATCATAGAGTGAATATTTTTCCTTGCCTTCTTTTCATCATCAAATGTGATGATAAACCCACAGGAGTCCTTCGCAGCAGTTAGCTCCCTTTCACTGCCCTTGATCCCGCCAAGATTAGCAAGCGCCTTCTCAATTTCAATAACATCCCCGCTGATGCGCAGAAACATCCTTGACAAGCTTCCCGATGTTAAATTTTCAGGTGTGTCTACCGCAACCAGCTTTCCTTCATTAATGATGATTACCCTGTCACACAGAAGACTGACTTCAGGGAGAATATGGGTGCTCAAGATAACAGTGTGCTTGCCTGCCAATTCCTTAATGAGGTTTCTGATCTCTTTAATCTGTTTCGGGTCTAGGCCGACCGTTGGCTCATCAAGCACCAGAACCTCGGGGTCATTAACCAGAGCCTGTGCAATCCCGACCCTCTGCCTGTATCCCCTGGAGATAGAACTTATCATCTTGGTAGAGACATCACTAAGCCCGCAATCATCCATTACCTGGGCGACCTTATGCTTTGTATCCCGACTTGACATACCCTTTATTCGCGCTACAAAAGTCAAATATTCATCAACCCTCATGTCCTCGTATAGCGGGACCCTTTCTGGCAAATATCCGATTCTTTTACGGACATTCAATGAATCCTCAAAACAATCATAACCTGCAACCATCACCTTTCCCTTGGTGGGTGGTGAATAGCAGGTCAATATTCGCATCGTGGTGGTTTTTCCTGCCCCGTTAGGCCCTAGAAATCCTAGTATTTCGCCCTTTTCTACAGAAAAGCTGATGTCGTCTAAGGCCCGGTAATCACCAT
>VAPK010556404.1_pt1 | contig 12277 bp, 10 predicted proteins | sample 3395031 | NCBI WGS metagenome assembly VAPK01 (sample SAMN08290443, study PRJNA428436) | hydrothermal vent metagenome | isolation source: Deep-sea hydrothermal vent chimney 1 | place: Pacific Ocean: Juan De Fuca Ridge | reverse complement strand
GCTAAGAGGCTGGCGGTGGAAACAATTGAGATGCTGATGAACAGGTCCTGGCCCGGTAATGTCAGGGAGTTGCAGAATGTAATCAGAACCGCGGTACTCTTTTACCCTGATGATATTATTCGTCCGCAGCATTTTACGGCGGAAACCATGGCCGATGCTCAGGAAAAGGGGGCGGCGGACTCATCGGGGTTTCTACCTTACAAGGTGGCCAAGGAACGTAATGCCTTGAATTTTACCACCTCCTATGTTCATCGTCTCCTGAAAGAAACAGGGGGCAATGTCTCACGCGCGGCCCGGAAATCAGGTCTTACCAGGGCCGCTCTCCAGAAGATTATCCGCCGCTATGATCTCGATCCCGCCGATTACCGCTCAGCTGCCCTGAAATCACCGCACCAGTAATAGGCCGAGAGATATTCCTCATTCCTGGCGCAGATTCCGTCATCTTTACGGATTGAGCTGTAAGCGGAACTTAATGAGGTTAAACCGTGAAAGACCTTTTCAAGATAGGCCGGTGAATTGCGGAAATAACTGCAGTACAGGCAGATTTTTTTGTTATTTTTGGGCATCACTGTTTCCTTTTTTAAGAGACCCGGCTCATTTCCGATAGAGACGGAAACGGGCCGGGTTTCTTTGTTATTAATGCGATAAGCTTGTCCAGTAATGGGCGAAGACGATTGCCGACAGCACAAATCCCAGTGAGACATTGACAATAACTCCGGAGGTGAAGGCCCAGAAGGGTTTGGCGCCGGTTGAGGCCAGTTCTTTAAAACGGGTAGTGAGACCGATACTGAAAAAGCAAAAGATAAAGGCCCAGGTACGCAGAGACTTTATCGGCCCCACGAGCAGAGGCTTTAAAATTTTGTTGTAATCAGCCAGAGAGTAATGGGTGGTGATCAGGGTCATAATCACCGAGGCGACAAAAAAACCAAGAACAAATTTGGGGAAACGCCACCATATCTCGGCTGGATTAGGTCTGCCGCGTCCCTTGCGATCCCAGAAGGTAGTGGAGATAATGGCCATGACAAAGGCCCATATTCCGATCCAGATATCCCGGCCCACGACCTTCATCAAGGTAAAGGCCCAGACCGCGTCTTCCGGCCGTCCGGGGATGCCCTTGACATTGCCGGCCAGATTACCATAGGATTGAGCGGCGGCAAACCCTGCCGCGTCCGCGAATTCGGAGGTGCCGATCCAGGCCCCGGCCACCCCTGTATGGAGGTGCATCATCCTGGAGACCAAGGGCAGGAAAAAGATCATGATAATGGCCCAGAGGATAACCATGGTAATGGCAATGGGTGCGTGTTCTTTCTTGGCGGCTACCGCCCCGGCAATGGCAATGGAGCCGGAAACCCCGCACACCGCGCCGCCGGCCCCGAGGGTGGCGCAGAGCCTGCGGTCCAGGCCCATTTTACGCCCGACAACAAAGATGACGATGAAGGTGGTCACGGCGACAATGGAGGCCTGGCCGATGGCCACCGGCCCGGCCCAGATGATAAGGGTGAAGGGCAGGGTGGCACCGAGCAGGATGATTCCGGTCTTGATGTAATATTCGACTCTGAAACCGGCATCCATCCATTTGGGAAGTCCGATTATATTGGAGATCAGCATGCCGAGAGCCAGGGCGAGGAGAGGAGGCTCCAAGTTATAATAATGGGCTTGATCCCAGGCGCCCACCATGAAAATCAAAATTGAGCAGATATAGACAAAGGTGAAGGAGGGGATAAATTCCCCCAGCTTATAGCCCATGGCCTTCAAGCCCACGGAAAACAGAAGCACCCAGAGGATAAACTGGGCGATATACTGGCCGATATGAGTGATAAAATCATTTATTAACTGGTTTACCGTATGCCAGCGGGCCGGGTGAATGGCAATCCATTTTATACTGCTGCCGCTGCTGAAAAAGATATAGGCCGCAAAGATAATGCCCAGCGACATCCAGATGGCCCACCAGTCCTCCTTGAGGTAGAGTTCCCGCCAGCCCACACTCTTAATACGTTCTTCTGTCATGATGATTCCTCCTTTTTATGAAACTATTCAGCGTGATGCCTAAAAGTAACGTAACTGTTTAGCTAAGGCGGATAACTTGCCTTAAACTATGAACTGTAACTGTTCAGGAAAACGCAGGCTTCGGATCTGCCCGGGATGTGGTTGATAATGCTGTTCGGCTATACATACGTATGCTGGACGGCATTATTAACCGCAGGTAGCGCAGACTCCGGATTGGGTGCAGCCTGAACAGTTACAAGTTTTTTCTCCTGCCGGGAATAGAGATTGCAAAGGGCGGGCCATATGATTTAGAGTGGGTGAAACGGGTCTTAAGGCCGCTAATAACGCAGTAATGGGCGTTGGCTTTAAAATTTGTCTGCCTCGGCGGGTATGCACCGGTAAAATAATTATTCTCCTGTTTAATGGCAGTCTAATGGTGCATATGGAAGGAGGCATCCGCTTCTTGCTGAAGGCAGGGGAGGATTGATAGTTAGCGCACTCTTTATGGAGAGTTAATGGCAACCAATAAAGATCCCAATAACAAACGGCATAATTTTGCCTCCATGGGGCTGCAGGCTCGTTTTCATCTTGGTCTGGCGGTTATTTTTTTAATTTTCTGCTCCATGATAACCCTTCTTCTCTATTTCTATGAAAAACAGGCCCTGGAGGATGACGCCCTGCAGCAGAGCGAGATGGTTATGACGGCGGTGGAGGCGGTGCGGGGCTATGTCGGTGAGGTGCTGCGGCCGGAAATGTATAAGCTGGCAGGCGCAGATGCCTTTATTCCCGCCGCGATGTCCACCTCTTATATCAGCCGGATGGTGATGAAAAGGATGCGGGGCAAGATGCCTGGTTTTACCTATCGCCGCGTGGCTGTTAATGCCCGCAACAGTAATTATGAGGCTAACGATCTTGAGGTCAGAATGATTAATTATTTTAAAAGCCATCCGCAACGGAAGTGGTGGCGGGGAATAAAAAAGATCAACTCCCAGCAGTATTATTTTAATTTCCGGCCGATCCGGTTCAGCAACTCTTGTATGCGCTGTCATGGTTCGCCCGCAGCGGCTCCGGCGGCCATGGTCAATATTTATGGCCGCCGCCGGGGGTTCCATCAGCGGCCGGGGCAGATAGACGGGGTACAGAGCGTGGGAATCCCGGTTGATGTGGGGCTGGTGCGGATTATGCGGGTGGCCTGGACGGTTTTTTTTGTCACTGTCCTGGGGCTCTTTTTTCTCTATGGGGTTATTTTGTTTTTCTTTAACAAGATGATTGTTCATAACTTAAAAGGGTTATTGGATATATTACGTGATAATCTGCGGGATGAGACCGGCAAGCAACTCTACGAACAGGCGAGATCAAAGGATGAAATGGGCGAGATGAGCCTGGCCGTGCTGAGTGTGGCGGATCATCTCCATCATACCCACCGCCGCCTGGAGGATTACGCTGAGAATCTGGAAAAAAAGGTACAGTCTCGTACCCTGGCGCTCAGGGAATCCCGCAATGAGCTTCAGAAGCAGGCTGTAAAAAAGGGCCGGGAGCTGCGTACCCTAAATGTCATTACCGAGTTAATTACCCAGTCAACGAATCTTGCGGATATATTGCCCCGTGTTCTCTCGCAGGCCCTTTCAGTAACCTCGGCCCAAGGGGGAGGAATTTATCTCCTTGACCGGGACGCCGGAGCCTTACGCCTGCAATGCCGGGAAAAGGCCCCCTCTCTGATTTCGACCATGGATTTTGATTCCTCAATCTGTCTGCCTCTGTTAGATGAGAAAAGTTTTGATTTTGACGGCTTTCTGGTCCGGGCCATGGACGGCGGACAGGCTTTGAATCAGAGTCAGGCGGAGCATGATATTTTTCATGTGCCGATCTGCTGCCGTCAGCAGGTACTGGGAGTTATGACCTTTATCGGCCCCGGTATCGGCAATGTGGACGCGGAAATGCTGGAATTTCTGTTCTCCATTGGTCATCAGATAGGTATTACCATTGAGAGCATCAATAATATAAACCGCCTGCTCCACAGCAAAGAGCTGTTGCAGACGGTCTTTGACGGCATTACCGATGTGGTTATGCTTCTTGATCGTGATAACAGGGTGCAGATGGTAAACAAGTCCTTTTTGACCCGTCATGGCGTCAGTCTGCAGGAGGTGATTAATCAGCCCCTGGAGGAGTTGCAGTTATGCGCCCCATGCCCTTTTATGGTTATGCGCCGGGATGTCTTTAAAAAACAGGCCCCCTTAATGAGACAGGTAAATACCGAGGAGGGTAGTATTTACGAAATCAGCCTCTATCCCATTTTCGTGCGTCCCGGTGAGTTACGGAACATGGTCTGTTACGCCAAGGATATTACCGAGCAGAAACGGGTTGAGGAGCGCATGCAGCAGACGGAAAAACTGGCGGCCCTGGGGCGTCTCGCGGCGGGTGTGGCCCATGAGATAAATAACCCGCTGGGGGTTATTCTCTGCTATACCGATATTCTCCTTGGGGAGCCGGATGCCGGGGCGGAGCAGCGCAGTGCTGATGTCATGGTTATTGAGAAGCATGCCCGTTCATGCCAGCGGATTGTCAGTGATTTGTTGAACTTTTCCCGGGGGCGGAGCTGTGAAAAATCGAATTCGCAGCTCAATGATCTTATCCAGGAGGTCATAAGGATGACAGACGGTCAGTTAAGCAGGAAGGAGATTGATTTTACGGCCCGTCTTGATCCCAGGCTGCCGGAATTATTCATGGATAGGGAGCGCCTGAAACAGGTGCTGCTTAATCTGCTGATGAATGCTGTTGATGCCATTGCGGAGAGCGGTTCTATCACGGTTTACAGCCGTTATTTACCTGGAAAATCCAGGGTTGAAGTTATTATCGAAGATGATGGAATGGGGATTCGGGCCAGCATTTTACCAGCAATATTTGATCCGTTTTTTACTACCAAACCGCCGGGGATGGGTACAGGTCTGGGGCTGGCGGTGAGTTATGGTATCATTGGTGAACATGGCGGCGAGATAAGGGCTGAGAGTGAAGAGGGGAAGGGCAGCAGGTTTATTATCATCCTGTCTGTTTCTTCATCCTCTCGGCATCCGAGGCCCTGATATAGAGCGGCACGGCGTTTGCTGGATCAAGAAACTCATTGCTCTGCCAATGCTGGAGGGCCAGGCTGCCGATGGCGGCGGCTCTGGGAAAGAATATTGCCGGATCAGCGAAGTTAGTCAGACCCGGCAGTTTATCCTGTAGTATGTCATGGTACAGAACCCCGCCGTCACCAATAAACATTACCGGTTCCTGAATCCTGGCGCTTAGCTTTTCCGGGCTGACGGCCATATATGAACTTACGCGCCGGCATTTTCCTCCCTGCCAGTGGTAGAGGGCGGTATATATCTGATTTTTACGGGCATCAATGAGGGGGCATATTAAGCGATTTGTCTGAACCTGGGCGGCCAGACCGTCCAGAGTCGGGATGCCGATTAACTTTTTGTCTGCCGCCATGGCTATGCCCTTTGCCGTGGCAAGACTGATGCGTAGGCCGGTAAAACTGCCCGGCCCCAGACTGACGGCAATGGCGTCAATCTCCGGCCAGTCAAGGCCGCTGTCCCGCAGCATTGCCGCGACGCTGCCCATAAGGCGTTTGGAGTGGGTGGCGGAGATGGTGAGGGATGATTCCGCTACGCACAGGCCGGGCGAAACTAAGGCTATGCTGCCGCACATCCCGGAATTCTCCAGGGCCATGATAATCGGCCGGCCGGGGGTGGTTATGCCATGCCGGGCCATGCTGTTCTCCTCATTTCCACAACCGTTAAGGGCCTGTAAAGAAAGAGCATGGCCCTAAGTGTGCCCTAAAAGGCGGATAATATCGTTATAAAAGACAAAGACCATGAGGGTTCCCAATAAGATTATTCCTATCTGCTGAATAATTTCCTGGGCGGAGATAGTCAGGGGCTTTTTGCGAATGGCCTCAATGACGAAGAAGGTTAAATGACCTCCATCCAAGATGGGCAGCGGGAAGAGGTTTATTACCCCGAGGTTGATGCTGAGTACGGCCATGAAGGAGAGGAAGCTGTTCCAGCCGGCCTGAAACTGCTGGCCCGCCATATTGGCAATCATGATGGGGCCGCCCATGTCGCTGGCCGGAACCACTCGTTGAAGAACCTTCAGCAGGGTCATGACAGTGAGGTATATATATGACCAGGTTTGAGTCAGTCCGGCCTGCCAGGCCGCTATAATACCCTTTCTCTTATAGACTAAATCCTGTTTCTTGGAGATCCCCAGAAGATAACGTTTGCCCACCACCTCGCCAAAAATATTTTTGATCTCAGAGATTTTGGCCCGCGCTTTAAGCTGGATAGACTTGTTGCCACGCCGCAGAGTAATAGTTATTGGCGCCCCCTCGCTCTGGCGGATTATCCTGGAGACCGCAGCCCATTTTAAAGTCGGATGGCCGTTAACTCTGATAATTGTGTCTCCTGGTTTAATGCCGGCCGCGGCCGCCGGTGAGGAGGTATTTACTGTGGCGATGGTAGTTCCGGGCAGGGGTTCCGGGATTCCGGCTACGCTATAGATAAAAGAAAAAACAATGAGAGCGAAGAGCAGATTGAACAGGGGGCCGGCTAACACGACGAGAAAACGATGCCATACCGGGCGATGGGAAAATGAGCCTTTGAGTTCGGCGGGGGCAATGGTTTCACCTGGCTGCTCACCGAACAGCTTAACATAGCCGCCGAGCGGCAGGGCGCTGATGAGGTATTCCGTCTCGCCCCATTGCCGGGCTACAAGTTTGGGGCCAAAGCCGAGAGAGAATTTCAATACCTTGATTTTTAACAGTTTGGCGGTGATAAAATGGCCGAATTCATGCACAAAAATCAGGACGCCTAATAAAATGATAAATGAAACTATTGAAGTCATGTAGTTTGTCTCTCTAAACCGGGTGGGATTGGGGGGCAGGGAATCGGCTGGCCGGATTTTTGTTTTCGTTTAATGGTCAGGGCCTCAATAATTGATTCGGCCTGTAGTCTTGCCGCGAGGTCGGTCTCGAGAACTGCGGTTATACTGGTCAGAGGCCGAACCGCGGTGAGGCGCAGAGTTTCTGCCACGCAGAGAATAATTTCGGGAAAGCGTATTCTGTCGTCCAGAAAGGCATATACCGCTACTTCATTGGCCGCGTTTAAGACCGCCGGCCGGTCACCGCCCTGTTTTATGGCCTGATAGGCCAGGGGCAGGGCTGGAAATTTTTTGAAATCCGGCGGCTGAAAACTAAATTGCTGCTGGAGGAGATTCAGGGCCGGCAGCTCAAGCTTGATTCGTTCCGGGTAGCAAAGGGCAAAGGCGATGGGGATCTGCATATCGGGTACCGCCATCTGGGCTACCACGGAGCCGTCAACAAATTCAACCATGGAATGAACAACACTCTGAGGATGCACCAGCACCTCAATATTGTTTACTGCCTGGTCAAAGAGCCAGCGGGCCTCAATGACCTCAAGGCCTTTATTCATCAGGGTAGCGGAATCAATGCTTATTTTTTTACCCATCTGCCAGTTGGGGTGGTTCAGGGCCTGATCCGGGGTTACCTGCCAGAGATCCTTGGGAGGCAATTCCCTGAAGGGGCCGCCGGAGGCAGTGAGGATGATTTTTTTTACATCCTGCTGGCGGCCGGCGGTCAGGGCCTGGAATATGGCGTTATGCTCACTGTCCACCGGCAGCAGGCGGACATGGTGTTTTGCGACTGCCCGCATCACCAGTTCTCCGGCCATAACCAGGGTTTCCTTATTGGCCAGGGCGATGTCTTTGCGGGCTTCAATGGCGGCAAAGGTGGGGGTAAGCCCCGCGGCCCCGACAATGGCTGAAACCACCATGTCAACCGCCGGCAGGGTAGCAACTTCCGCGGCCCCCCTGCTTCCCCAGCGTATTTTTTCACCCCATTCCGGCGCTAATAACCTGGCGAGCTGTACGGCCGTCTGTTCATCAAGCACGGAAACAAGCTGTGGCTCAAAGGCTTCAATCTGACGCCGTAAAAGCTCAATATTACGCCCGGCCGCCAGGCCCAGAACCCGGAAGCGGCCGGGATATTGTTTAACCACCTTTAAGACATTGGTGCCAATGGAGCCGGTGGAGCCGAGGATGGTTAAATGTTTCATTATTGGATGATCCCCAGTTTTATGGCGTAATACAGAACCGGGGCGGCGGCGAGGATGGAGTCAACCCGGTCGAGAATGCCGCCGTGACCAGGTAGAACAGCGCCGGAGTCCTTGACCTGGTGGGAGCGCTTGAAAATTGATTCTGTCATGTCACCGCCCACGCCGATAATGGAGAGCAGCAGGGTGATCAATATGAGTTTAAGGATGCTGCTGTCTGGAAAGATAAAGGGGGCGGTTATTATAGTCACTGTAACCGCGGCAATGAGGCCGCCCGCCAGACCTTCCCAGGTCTTGCCGGGGCTGATGGCCGGGCAGAGTTTATGACGTCCCAGGAGGGTGCCGGTGAAATAGGCCCCGGTGTCGGAGACCGTGGTAATGAGGGTCAGCAGGATGAGCCATTGCCGGCCGCTGGCAACGGACATTAATAATACAAGGTGGGCGGCGGTGAGGCTGATAAGGGTTATACCGCTGATTATTTTCGCCAGCTGGGTAAAATCATTGACCCGGTCAGTGTAGATTATGAGGACAAGGGCGGTGGATAAAAATAAGGCCAGCATAAAAGCGGCCTGCATCTGGCCGGCCTGGCCGTTAAGGGCCCCGATAACAGGCAGCAGCCCAAGGATGAGAAAGGCGGGGCGCTGGCTTGTTGAATTCGGCAGGGAAATAGTAAAAAATTCATAGAGGGCCATACAGGCGAAAACGAGAATCATGAACCAGAAGAATTTAAATGAGCCCAGAAGCAGGACTAAGAGCCACAGGGCGCCGAATGTTACACCGGTTATAATCCTGTTTTTCATCATGAAATCCTGGGGGTTATGACTGTTCCTGAATCTGCTCACCAGTCTTGCCGAACCGCCTCTGGCGTTTTTGATAATCGGCAATAGCGGAGATGAGATGGTTCCGCCTGAAATTAGGCCACGCGGTTTCGGTGATGTAAATCTCAGCGTATGAGGCCTGCCAGAGGAGAAAATTGCTGAGCCGTGATTCACCGCCGGTACGAATAATCATATCAGGGTCAGGCAGGCCGCTGGTGTAAAGAAAACCGTTAATAACATCTTCGTTAATCGCGGTGCTTTGCAGCTCACCGTTAAGACATTTCTCAGCAATGGACTTGACCGCTCGAATGATCTCCTGACGGCTGCCGTAGCTTAAGGCCAGATTGAGGATCATACCGTTATTGGCGGCAGTACGCTTGATGGTCTCAGTCAGGACGTTCCGCACCTCGGCGGGCAGTTTTTCCACCTCGCCAATGGCCCGCAGCTGGATATTGTTTCTGGTCAGGTTGCTCAGTTCCTGCTTGAGGTAGGATTTGAGCAGGCTCATGAGGGTCTTAACTTCCAAGGCCGGGCGCTGCCAGTTCTCGGCGGAGAAGGCGTAAAGGGTGAGAACCTTAATCCCGAGTTCCCGGCCGGCCTTGACAATCTTCTGGACAGATTCAACCCCGGCCTTATGACCTATGGCCCGTGCCAGTCCCTTTCTCTGGGCCCAGCGGCCGTTACCATCCATAATGATGGCGATATGACGGGGAATATGGTCAGGGTCTAAGCGCGGAATGGTCATTGGGATTTTAGACCGCCATAACCTCTTTTTCCTTCTCTGCCATAATGGCATCAATATCCTTTATAAAACGATCGGTCTCCTTTTGAGCCTTATCCTGTAAGGAAAAAAGTTCGTCTTCGGATATTTCTTTGTCCTTTTTCTGCTTCTTGAAAATGTCGATGGTGGCCCGGCGTTCATTACGGATGGCAATCCGGAAATCCTCACTGATTTTCTTGACCTGTTTGACCAGCTCCTTACGACGTTCTTCAGTGAGCTGCGGAATGGATATGCGGATAACTTTACCGTCATTAACGGGATTTAAGCCGATATTGGCCTTCATGATGGCCTTTTCAATGATCCCCAGCATCTGGAGATCCCAAGGCTGAATTATAATCAGGCGGTTTTCGGGGATGGTCATGGTGGCCACCTGGTTAATGGGCATCTGGCTGCCGTATGATTCAACCTTAATACCATCAAAGAGTGACAGAGAGGCGCGGCCGGTACGAATTTTGGTCAGTTCACGGCGATAGGCCTCCAGTCTGCTGCTCATCTTATCTGTCATGGTACTAATAAAATCATTCATTACTGTCTCCTTGGATTATGGTGCCAACAGTCTGACCGCAAACCGCGTCGGCAATGCTATTCTTAATATGCAGATTGAATACCATTATCTTAATATCATTATCCATGGCCAGGGAAATGGCGGTCGAATCCATTACCTTGAGACGACGCTGCAAGGTCTCGGCGTAAGTCAGGGTGTCAAATTTAACCGCCTGCGGGTCTTTAAGAGGGTCACGGTCGTAGACGCCGTCCACCCTGGTGGCCTTTATTACTACCTCGGCTCCGATCTCCAGGCCGCGCAGCACAGCGGCGGTATCAGTGGTAAAATATGGATTACCGCTGCCTGCGCCAAAAATTACTACCCGGCCGCGGCTGAGATGATGCTCAGCCCGCTGGCGGCAATAAGATTCGCAGACCTGGGGCATGGCGATGCTGGACATAACCCTGGTCTCAATTCCCTGTCTGTTAAAGGCAGCCTCAAGGGCCAGGGCATTCATTACAGTGGCCAGCATACCCATGTTATCGGCGGCCACCCGGTTCATGCCCCTGGAAGCCATGGATACGCCGCGGAATATATTACCGGCCCCGATGACAACTCCTATCTGAGCCCCGGTGGCCGTTAATTTTTTTATTTCATCTCCCACAAAGCCCAGGGTATCCTGACAGATACCAAAATCGCCCTTACCCATCAGGGATTCACCGCTGAGTTTTAACAGTATCCGTTTGTATTTTGCCTTCATCGTCGGGAGAGGAGTTATGGCTGTTTATTGAGCCTGTTTATGAATAAGATCGGGGTGCAGCTAAACAGTTACAGTTCATAGTTTAGGGCAGGTTATCCGCCTTAGCTGAATAGTTATAAGATTAGTAACTATTCAGCGTGGTGCATAGAAATGTAACAATAACCACCGGGGTGCTGGTGAATAGTTACTAAGATTACTGACCTACCTGCATGCGGGCGTAACGCTTTATGGATATATTCTCGCCCATCTTGGCTACCAGCTCATTTAATTTGTCCTGGATGGTTATATCCGGATCCTTGACGAATTTTTGCTCTAAAAGACAGACCTCAGAGTAAAATTTGTTCATCTTACCTTCGACGATTTTCTCCGCTATATTGGCTGGTTTGCCTGAATCAACCGCCTGCTGGGTGTAAATATCCTTTTCACGCTGGGCGGTCTTGGCATCAACCTCTTCACGGGTCAGAGCCAGAGGCTGGACAGCGGCGATATGCATGGCGATGTCTTTGGCAAAATTGATAAAATCGTCGGTCTTGGCAACAAAATCAGTCTCACAGCCGATTTCCACCATAACCCCTAATTTACCACCGGCATGAATATAGGTTTGAATTATCCCCTCACTCGTAGAGCGGCCGGCCCTTTTTGCGGCTACTGCCAGGCCTTTCTGGCGCAGGAAATCAACCGCCTTGTCCATATTTCCGTCATTTTCCTGCAGGGCCTTCTTGCAATCCATCATGCCGGCGTTTGTCTTGTCGCGCAGCTCTTTTACCATCTGACTTGTAATCTTCACTAAAATTTACCTCTAATTTAATTCTTTTAATATTTGCTGATTACTAGGGTACCTCTATTGCCCGGCTGTAAGAATTATCTTTATGCCTGGGCCGGAGCGGCTTCGGCCGCAGGAGTTTCCTCTCTTGCCGCCTCGTTTTCCGCCGCCTCTAATTCAGCTCTGGTGGCCTGCTGCTCTTCCTCGTCGGCCCGTTTACTCTTGCCCTCAATTACGGCATCGGCAATGCGGGAAACGATTAACTTGATGGAACGTATGGCATCATCATTTCCAGGGATAATGTGGGTAATACCATTGGGGTTACAGTTGGTATCGGTGATCGCCGCGACTGGAATACCCAGGCGGTTGGCCTCACCGACGCCGATGTTTTCACGATACGGGTCAACTATAAAAATCAGGTCTGGCAGGCCCTTCATGTCCTTGATGCCACCAAGGTTAAGCTGCAGCTTGGTCAGCGATTTTTCCATCTTCAGGGCTTCTTTTTTCTTGTATTGATTGATGCTGCCGTCCTCTATCATGGAGGCGATAGTCTTCATGCGGTCAACACTTTT
>VAPK011029130.1_pt1 | contig 12289 bp, 9 predicted proteins | sample 3395031 | NCBI WGS metagenome assembly VAPK01 (sample SAMN08290443, study PRJNA428436) | hydrothermal vent metagenome | isolation source: Deep-sea hydrothermal vent chimney 1 | place: Pacific Ocean: Juan De Fuca Ridge | reverse complement strand
CTAGAGTTTTTAATAGATTATTTTAAGGATAATGACCCTGATAAATCTTATGGAACCCTATTTTTTCTAAAAATTGTACATTATCCAATAATTTTCGACTTGCTAATCAAAAAAGTTTCTGAAAAACCAACACCTGAAAATAAAGAAAGAGTTGATTCTATTTATACTGCATTATTTTCGAGAGAGTATGATAGTAAGATTAACCCTACGCTTAAATTCAGCAAAGAACAAATTGAAACCATGTTGCAAACTATTTGTGATTGGTTTTTAAAATATGGCTATCAAGCAGAAGGCTATCGTTCTATTTATTACTGTGCCAATCCATTGGCAGAAGAATGGATAAAAGAACGCTACAACAATAAGAAATGGCTACAACAATTTTCCCACATTTCTACTTTTTACGACCCTCTTAATGAAGAATTAAACGATGCTTTCAAAAGTGCTTTAGAATTTATAGAAGATGAAAAACACAATGCTTATCTGGAGTTTAAAGATGAAAAATCTCAAAAATTTTGGAAAATTGAATACTATGGAACAGGATATACAGTTAGCTATGGTAAGATTGGTACGGAAGGAAGAAAAATAGAGAAAGAGTTTGATACAGCTACAGAAACTTATAAAGCAGGTGATAAATTAGTAGCTAGTAAATTAAAGAAAGGTTATAAAAAGGTATCTAAGTAGTATATTACCAACAAATTGAAAATTAAAATAGAAGATAATATTTAATGAAAAAACATTTAAAAATAGCTTTATTAATTTTAGTTATAACTTCTTGTGCTAATAAAGAGAACACTAAGAAAGTGTCTTTCTACCATTGGAAAGCCAAGGCAATATATACTGATACTTATAAAGAGGCATTAAGTCTAGCAGAAACCAAAAGCATATATGTACACTATTTCGATTTAAAATTACTCAATAAAAACGATTGGAAAAATGATGGTATTTATCCTGTTTACCTTTTAAGAGATGTTGATAAAGCATATCTAGATTTTGAAATAATTCCTGTTGTATATATTACCAATCAGGTGTTTAAAAACAAGATTGATATTGATGGATTGGCACAGCGTACAGCCAAACTAATCAATCAAATAAGCGAAAAACAATTTAAAAAGAAAATTACTACTATTCAAATAGACTGTGATTGGACACAAAGTACAAAACATGCCTATTTTGAGTTTTTAAAACTGATTTCTAAAGAATTTGAGGTATCAACTACCATTAGATTGCATCAGATAAAGTTCAAAGAAAAGACAGGAGTTCCACCTGTGAAATCAGGCACGCTGATGTTGTATAATATGGGCGATTTAAAAAATCAACAACAAAATTCAATCTTAGAAAATAACATCGTTAAACAATATATCAATGTAGATACCAATTATCCTTTAGAACTAAATCTAGGTTTGCCTCTTTTTTCGCAGACCATTGTTACCAATACAGCCAATAAAATTAAAATAATAAAAGACACAGAACGTTCTATTTTAGAAAATGACATCCATTTTAAAAAAATAGATAAGATGAATTTTTCCATTATAAAAGATACGCTATATAAAGGGTTTTATCTAAGTGAAGGCTATAACTTAAAATTGGAGGAGCTTACAGAAGATGAAATTATCGCATCTTATAAAACCGTAAAAAACAGCAAACTAAATATTACTGAGCTTGTTTTTTATCATTTAGATGAAAGAGCATTAAAAAGCATAAATTTGAATAAAATAATAGATCAACTATGAAGAATTTCTTAACAATAGTCACTTTGTTCTTTACATCAACACTTCTTGCCTGTGGTGGTGGCGAATGGTATGGCATGAGTTTTTACAGTTTATTTAAGCAAACCAATATTTCTGCAGAAGAATTTTATCCCTTTTTAAGAGATGAGTACAGTCGTTTTTATGGTGAAAATAATTATTATGATGAAGATGCTAAAAAAGTATATCCAAAAGGAAATGTAAACCTTTGGAAAGAAATCTTAAAAAATTGGACCCAAGAAGAAATTGAAAAAGCAGTTTACGATTATCCAAATTTTGATTGGAAAAATAAGAATTCGGCACTAGAAAAAAATGTAGAAACCTATTTAGAGTTTGCTCAAGAATGTAGTGCTCTTTTCAGTTATAGAACTATAAAAAACTCATGGGATTATGATGAAGCATTGTTAGAATCAAAACATGAAAGCATAGATACTGAAGCATTACTCTCTAAAGCTAATTTACTAGTAAAAATAATAAGCAATCCGCAATTAAAAGCAAGATATTACTATCAAATTATTAGGATTTTTCATTATACAGAAAACTATAGTGATGCTATTGTGTTTTTTGAAGCGAATGTAGAGAATAAACTAGCCAAAAATGAAATGTACTACTATATACTAGATCAGGTTGCAGGTTGCCATTACTCTGCTGGTAATCATGATATGGCTGCATATTACTTTACTAAAGTGCTAAATAAGAGTGTTGATAGAAAAAAATCGGCATATAATAGTTTTAATTTTTGCACCTTAAAACATGCAGACGGAGAGCATTATTCCAAAGGTATTGAAGATGAAAAAGACCTGCTTTTAATTAAAAGTTTACGTAATTTTTCAGATGAGATTAATAATATAAAAAAGTTTATTGCATTAGGAGCGAATGATAATCGGATAGAATTGCTTTTTATGCGTGCAATGAGCAATGTAGAACAGAAGGTTTGGGCAAGAGACAGTTATGACCATAAAAAGAAATTGCCGTATTTAGCTAAGGATGGCAATCATGATGATTTGTTACAAATAGCAGAACAACAAATGGCAGATGCTACAGTAAAAAACAAAGATTTTTGGATCATGTCAAGCTCCTACCTATCCTTTATCAATCAAGATCTTACTGCTGCAAAGAATAAATTAAAAGCGGTAAAAACATTTTCCAATCAAAAGAAAATATTAAATATTATTTATGAAGTTTTTACATGGAAAACAATTAGTCCAGAAAACGAAAATTATATCAGTAAGATATTGTTAGAAAACTCGAATAAAAAAACAAGTTTTTGGGATAATGAAAATGACTGGCGTTTACTAATTCTAGACAAAATTGGACATACCTATTTTAAAAACGGCAAAATTGCAAAAGCATTTTTGGTACATAAAACAATAGAAAACACAAACAAGCTTCAGTCTTTAGAGCTTTTAAATGCCTTAGAAGCATTTTATTTAAAAGCCAATAAAAGCGATTATGAAAAGCAGCTGTTAAAAACCAATACCATCGCAAATGTTGATTATATAGACTATATCAATTATCAAAAAGGTGTGTATTATCTCTATGAAAAGAATCCGACCCTAGCCTTAGAATTCTTCACTAAGAATAAGACGTATAAAGGTACTAGAACAATTCCTGCAAAAATATTTAGCAATAATATTAAAGAATGTTTTGAATGTCCTGAAAATGACGTTATGGAAGATAAAGTGTATAAAGCAAGTGTCTTTTCGTTTATTAAAAATGAATTTAGCAGAAAAGAGTTGGCTGAAAATTTGATTGCTTTAGAAAAATTGAGACATCATGAAACGCAATGGAAAGTAAAGCTTGCCAATTATCTTTTAGCTAATTATTACTTCAATATTTCAAATACAGGCTATTATAGAGGGCTATTGACTAGCAATGGTAACTGTTGTAGTTCTCATTATATCAAAGGTGATAAATACAAAACAGCAGATCAAGTTATCAAAAATAAAGAAGGCTATAATCTGTCTGACATCGAAGGGCATGAAAAAAATTATTTTGGCTTAAGTAATACAGCAATGAGCTATTATCAAAAAACAATTGAGTTGTCAACAGACAAAGAGCTTAATGCAAGATGTTTGTATTTAATGGCTAAATGCGAATTAAACAATTTTTATAACTTAGGAAGTGCAGATACTTTTGAAGTAAAAGTGAATGAATATTATACATTCAAATTACCACAATATAAAAGTTTTAAACTATTAAGTGAAGCATATTCCGATACTGAATTTTATGACCTAATTATTGGTGAATGTAGTTATTTTAGATTGTATAGTTCGCAATAGTTGGTAGTAATTCTTGCCATTATTGGTATTTTTACCAATAGCTAATTGTTTTGTTGGTGAAAAATCAACCTACGGCAAGCAGGTACCAACAAAGACAAGTACTTGAATCATTTACAAAATAACCTTTAGCGTTTCGACCATTACCACTCTTCAGGAGCGATCAAAACTCTTCTTTAAAACTTTTAGGAAAGAAACCCCATTTTCAGGGAGTCCATTTTTACGGTTTATGGTGTTTTATAAAAAACGCTATCACATCATCTTTGTATCATAAAGTCAATAATTGTTAGCACTTATAAATTAGATGCTAGCGAATATAAAGTAGAGCTAGTAGAAAGGCAATAAGGGGTGTTTTTAGTAGTTTAAGAAGTAATCAACAAAATTAAAACCAAAAATCATGGGATTATTCAGTAAAGACGACGGTACAACAGATTTATCAGAAAGATGGATACAAGAAGGAAAACAATTTAAAGAGCAACTCAATGCATTTTTAGATGCCATTTATAAAGGTGGTGATGGTCCAGAAGAACCACAAGAAACTAGAGGTGATATTGCAGAAGCAGTATATCACAAAGCCATTGAATTAAATAGCTCTGGCGAGCATAAAAAACTACGCGAATTATTCCCACCTGCTTATGAACCTTTTCAGCAGTTTTATGATGGTATTTCAAGAAGTATCAATCAACTTATTGTTTTAAAAGACAATACCATTGTGGTACGTGCCGATGGAAATGTATATACAAATGATGGCAATGTCTACCTACTAGAAAATGATAAAGTAAGCAAACAAAAAGGTATTCGTGCTATTGGTATTTCAGCCAATAAAGAATACATAGTAAAAGTGACTAAAAAAGAAGTTCAGGTATTTAGTGACTGGAACGGAGAACCTATTCACACTTTTAAATACCCTAAAGGCTACGGAAAAGCAACTGAAAATATTAATGTAGCCAACTTTAAAAAAGAAGGTTTAATAGTGCTGACAGCTGAGGTTTTTAATGACGGTAAACGTGTATTGTTAGCCACTACAAACGGTATTTTTATTTTGGGTGAAACAGGAAGTGAATGTGTATTGCCTACACAAGAAATGTTACCTGAATTTATAGAAAATTTCTACGAAGAATATGATGAAGACGAAACTTTTGAAGTAAGTCTAGATTATTTCCATGCATCCCTTTCTCCTGATAATACAAAAATAGCGACTGGCTTTCAATTGAGTGAACATTTTATTTTTGAAGAAAAAAATAAGCAGTTTGAATTGACAAGTAAAGTACAAGCACGATCAGAATATCCGCATGCTGTAGGTTTTCATGATAAGCTAGATCATATTGCATTGGCATCTTGCCATTATCAACAAAGTGGTGTAATTGGAATGGATTTAAAGCACTTGCCAATAGAAGCCAACACGTCGTGGTATCAAGATTTTGATGAACGTTTTGACCAAATGAATGATAATATTTGGATTTTTTCAATCCTCCCATATAAAGAAGGCTATCTATTAGGAGCAAACAATGGTTATATCTGGTATATCAATCCTAAAAATACAGAAGATAAAGCCTATTTACATGTGGGTAGCACCATTATGAGTATGGATTTTTCTGCCGATAAAAAATACTTAGTTGTGGGCACATTTTCAGGTTATGTAATCAAGTTTGACCTAACCACTACAGAAAGAGATAAAACCTTAGTGACTGATATGAATGTAAAAGAAACCAATCGTTGGGTAATTTGGCAAGATATTGACCCGTTAATTTGGTAATAAGCACAGTTGATAATAATAAAAAATCCCTAATCAATAAAACCCCAAACCATGTTTATAAACGTAAGAGAATACGATGTATTACAAAAACCCATCAATCAAAGCTTTGACGGATGTAAAGATAACAGTAAAGCAACGCTTTATGTAATGCAAAGAGATACTGGTTTTCTCTTTATACCTATCAAAAAAAAATATGCTGAGGTTCGCTGTGATTTAACAGGTAGAAAAATTCGAAAACGAAAATGGAATGCCCAAACAAAAACAGCCGCTAAAGACTTATTGGCACAACATAAAGTCTCTAAAACAGGATGGTATATTTTGCTACTGATACTATTTGGCACAGTAGGGATGTTTTTGTATTCTATTTATTCTATAATAATGCCAAGCCCTCATTTTGGTTTGAAAACAGCTGCCGAAAAAACAGTCTTACTATCAAAATTAGGTGAAGGAGACCTTATTAAAACAACAGACTTTGTGTATAAAATAAAGAGTATCTCTAAAGAGCATATAACTGTTATTAAAAGTTCGGTCGCAAATTCCCCAAACGGAGAATACGTTGACCCGTACATTCCAATTGATGAAAGCAAACATTCATTTAATTCAGCATCAGAAATAAGTATTAACCCTAATGCTTTTTGGGAGAGACAGACAGTTCAAAATGGCGAATCGGTGGGTGAATTAATTTTTAACATTTTAGATAAATAAGATTATGGAAGACAGCTTAGAAATATCAAACAGTAAAATCAAAACCTTAGGATTCTTAGTTGTAGGCGTTCTTTTTATAGTTTTTGGATTGAATCATAGTTTATTAGGTTTTATACCTCTTTCAAAATACGCATCCTATGCTTTTTTAATCTTTGGTGTTATTATCCTTATTGGAGGTGCTGCCGCATTACTATTCATGAAAGGACCTCGATTAATATTAACTAAAGAAGGCTTGAATTACAATCCGAAAACCAATGCATTTGTAAAATGGACAGAAATTGAAGGAGTTACAGACTTTAGTTTAAACGGCAATCACACCCTACTAATTCGCTTAAAAAATGTAGATGCATTTATTGAAAAACAGCAAGATGAGAAAATCAAAAAAAATATGAAAAGAATACTGCGTATCCGTGAAACTCCTATTTCGATAGATTCGATTATGCTACTTGAACTTTCAAGAAGTAAGTTATTGGAAACCTTGCATGAATATTTGGTGAAATATGGTAATTAATTAAACTAAAAAAACAACACATTGATAATTATTATTTTGTGTCTTTATTTTTAAGACCTCACAGGTTTTAACCCCGAGGCTTCGGGGCTGAGAAGTCTAGATGCATAACACTTTTGTTATCTACTAAACTAAAACTTATAAAACAATAACCCATGAAAACAATTAAAATCCTATTAGTAGCACTAGTATTTAGTGCTTGCAACTTTAATCAATCTGTCAATAAAGACCTAATTACAGGAGCTACCTCCAGAGGCGATGGTTTAGCTTGTGATAATGTTAGCATTCAAATTGATGGAAAAAAGGAAAAAAGAAACAGCTTTACCTATGGCGAAAATGTAGTTTTTGTTTTTGATGGCATTAGCGGCTTTACAGAAGAAAATGGGAAAGTGTATCCAGAAATATCTATGGTTGTGGTCAAGAAAGAAAATCAGATGGTGCTTTCAGAACTTAACTTATTAAATTTGACTGAAGGTACTGACCTTTCACCTTTACAGTTACAAGCCAATTTACGTCCCAACTTCCCTCATAAAAATAATGAAGAATACGAGGTGCAACTCACCATTTGGGATACCAAAGGAGAAGGGAAATTTACTTACAATATGCCATTTACAATCATAGAAAATGAATTGCTACATGTAAAATCAACTACTATTGACTATACCGCAATTTATTTATGGAATGAAAGCGATAATAAAGTTATTGCTGATAATAAAATGACATCGAAAAATAAATATTTATTGATACTAGAAGGTCTTGACGGTTTAAAAGCAGAAAACGGCAACGTTTTTCCAGCACTATCTATCCTTCTTACGGACAATAAAGGCAATGAAATTCTTTCAAATCCTAATTTATTACAGAGCAATACTACTGATGGGATTGATGCCGTAGCATTTACCAAAAATCAAACGTTTGTTGCCTTAACATTTACTGAAGGTCAGTTTTTAAATCCCTGTACACTTAAGATACAATTAAAAGATACTAAATCTGAGCATGTACTCAATATAACAACTGAATTAGAAATAGAATAACATTCTTTTTAGTAGTAATACAATCCAAAAAAATCATGAAAAAAACAATAACAATCTGCCTCATCATATTAAGCATGACAACTTTCGCTCAAAACTCAAAAACCTTAGAAGGCTATTATAATCTATCGGAATTTGAAATGGCTGCACGGTTATTTTTGCTAGAGAATAATACCTTTTACTATTCCGCTATTTTTGGTAGTGTAGATTTAGAAATCTATGGTAAGTATAAAATAGAAGGTGATTTGCTACACTTTTACCCTCAAAAAGAGCAAATGCAGACATTTATTTTATATGGAAGAGAAAATAAAAGTTCAAAAGGTGCAATAGTATTTAACTATTACAAACCAGAAGGAAGCTATCGAAGTTTAGTTGTTTTTGGAGTAGACAAGCAATGGATTAAAAGACCTATTGAACAAGCTAATAAAGATGAAATAAAAGTTGTCATTAAAAAACAACATATTACTACGTTAAAAATAGGCTATCCAACATATTTTGATAGACTAGGTCGATTTTTTCAAGTAACCAAGGTAACTAGTGCTAAAATACCAAAGGGGAATAATGATTTTGTAATGTCTTATAATCGTTATGCTGACATGAGACAACAATTTTCTAAAAAGCCTGTACAGCTTAAAGGAGATGCACTAGTAAATGGTGAGAAAACAAGACAGAAACAGCCTTTACAAGAGGGTGAGCGTGAAAAAATAGAAGCCTTTATTAAAGAGAATAAAATGTTTAAAGCTACAATTAAAAGTAGCGGAAATACCTTTCAAAGGATACGCTTAAAAGATGAAGGTAGTAAACTGAAATTAAAGATAGCCAAAAACGGAGCATTAGAAGAAATAATTGCCTATATAAAAAATGGTAATAAGGATATAAATGGACATTATTATTACGAAAACGGAAAGCTAAAAGAACTGTTTACGTACAAAAATAATATAAGAAAAGGCAACTGGAAAACCTATTATGAGAATGGGCAACTAGAAGAAAGAGGAAACTATAAGAATGGATTGAAAGAAGGTAAATGGATAAGCTATTATAGTAACGGACAAGAAAGAAGTGTTGGAAATTATAAAGAAGAACAAAGACAAGGCGAACAGAAAGCTTTCTTTCCAAATGGGCAATTAGAAGAGGTAGGGATCTATAAAAATGATAAAAAAGAAGGCAAAAGGAAATCTTATTATAAAAATGGCAAATTAAAAGAAATAGAAATTTACAAAGATGGAGAAAGAGCTGGCGTATGTAAATCGTATTATAAAAACGGACAGTTAAAAAAAACGTCGGTTTATAAAGGCTATACCGAAATAGGTAATTACAAATATTATGAAGAAGATGGGCATTTAACCGAAAAAGGGAGTTTTAATGAAAAAGGTGAAAAAGAAGGTGAATGGAAATGGTATTATCATGGAAAGGGGAAGTTATCAAGTATCGGAACATACTCCAATGGAAAAGCTATAGGCGATTATAAATCGTTCTATAGTGATGGCAAACTAGAAAAGGTGTCAGTATATACAAATAAAGGTGCTGATGCTACTCATGTATCTTATCATAAAAATGGAAAAATAAAAGAAAAAACATACACTAAAAATGAAGAATATACAGGAAAGCGTAAAGAATTTTATGATGATGGGCAATTAAAAGAAATTGGACAATTTGATGAAAATGGAAAAAGGGCAGGCGAATGGAAATATTATTTTAAAAATGGAAAGTTAGAAAGAACCTACACGTATAAGAGTGGAGAAATTGAAGGGGAGCAAAAGGAGTATTATGAAAGCGGGGAATTAAAAGAAATAGGTAACTATAAAAACGGAAGTGAAACAGGTATATGGAAATATTATTATGAAAGCGGACAGTTAAAAAAGGTTGGTACAAGAACCAAATTTAATGATATAGGCGAATGGAAGTTTTATTACGAAAACGGACAATTAGAGCGGATTGGCACCTATAATAATTCTGAAGATAGAATTGGTGAATGGATAGACTACCATGAAAATGGAAAATTGCAAGGGAAAGTTAACCATAATGCCAACGGAAGAAGAATAGGAGAAGTGAAATATTATCACGATAACGGACAGTTATCTATGGTAGAATATCATGATACTAATGGAGATTCAATAGGCGAATGGAAGCACTATGATAAAAACGGAAAGTTAACTAGATCCGCAACATTTAAAGATGGTAAATTAATTGGTAAATGGAAAGATTATGATAAAAACGGACAAGTAATCGTTCCGAAAAAATAATATAATTATGAAAAAAATAATAACCATAATACTGTTAAGTATCATATCAATAAATACAAATGCACAAGAAACCAAAACCTATCATGACAATGGACAGCTTAAAGAAGTTGGTTCTTTTGACAAAGACAGACAAAAAATAGGTGAATGGTCAGAGTTTAATAAGAATGGAATGTTATTAGGGAAAACAACTTATGATTCTGGTCAAGCTATTAACCTTTTAATAATCGATTATGATGCACAAAATCACATTGTGAAAAAATGGCATAAAGAATGGATATATACAGAGAATAAAAAAGTAATGAAGAATATAACCCTAGAAAAATTTTACCAAAGTGGACAACTAAGAGAAACTATGACTGCTGAAAATGGAAAAATAGGTATTTGTAAATGCTATTATAAAAGTGGAGAGTTAGAAATGGCAGGAAAGTGTTCAGATATTGGAGATAGAGTTGGAGAATGGAAATACTATCACAAAAATGAACAATTAAAAAAAGTAGTTTCTTTTGATGAAAACGGAGATGTACTTAAAAGAAAACATTATGGTGGCAATACAGGGTCAGGAAAGGTTTATAAAATAGAGATGCATAATATTGATAAAGGTGAAGTAACTACAATAAAATATTCTAGAAACGGAAAAATATCTCAAACTGAGGTTTATAATATGAATAATGACATAAAACATACTAGATTATTTGCTGAAGATGGAAAAATATATGTCTCAATTATCTACGGAGAAAATATCTATGGAGAAAAATACTCCATTGTAAAACAGTACAATAAAAATGAAGACTTAACTTTTTTTTCAAAACACTACAAAGAAAATGGGAAGCATAAACAAAAAAGGTATGATAAAAATAATAAAATAACCACACAACTAGAAATGTCAAAAAACACATTTAAAGTTGGAGATCCTATTTCTGTAAATTTCTTCGTAAAGAATAAAACAGCTACAGTTTTTGAATTCTGCTATTGGCAAACTCCATTAGAAAAAGAATTTACAGCAAATTGTTTTGAAATTATCCATGAAGGAGAAATTTTAGAGTATACTGGTAGGCAAATAAAACGTAAACCACCTACAAAAAAAGATAATAGAATACTAAAACCCGAAGAGACTAGCACACAAGCCATTACTATCAATGATGGTTATAATTTAGACAAATCAGGAGCCTATACCATACGTTTTTTAGGACGATCTATCAATGGTTTACCTGATTCAGAACCTATTCATTTTATAATTAACAACTAAAATCATGAAACGAGCAATTTTATTACTCTTGGCAATACTAAGTATTTCTTGTCAAGCACAACAAAAGAGCAACATGAACCAATACAAAACAAAAGAAAAATTGTTAAAATATTCTAATAAAATGGAAAATTACAATGGTTTAATTAGGCTGATGAAAGATAGTGTTCTTGTATTTCCTGATGGTTTAAAAATAAAGTTAAGAGGTTTTTCTCGTAAAAAGATATTTAATGGACGGTATGAGGCAAATGCACAATTAGAAATTTCTGATAATCATAGTAAAGAGCCTTTAAAGATTATTATTCATAAAACTGTATATAGAGATGAGCAAGACAATATAATTACAAATTACAAACCAAAAGAATATAAAAATTACAAAATTGAATTAATTGATCTATCGTATGGTGAATCTATTAATATCGTAGTTTTCAAAATAAGATAACTAAAATCATGAAAAAAATAGTAATAACAACAATACTAGTTTATTTGACTTCCTTTAGTGTAAAAGGTCAATACTTAGGTCCTAAGTCACTAGTCATAGGAGATGTCTCGGCTAATAACTATCAGGTTATTTATCCGTTGGGTTGGTCTGAAAAAGGAATATTTGCATATATCCATCAAGACATGAATGTATTAGGTGCAGCAGAAATTTATTTTTATACAGTTATTTTTCAAAATATGAAAACCAACGAAATCCGTTGGACTTTAAATATTGAATATAATTTAGAAAACTACAACCATTACCATTATTCCTCAGATGATACATCGTATAACTACGCCTT
>VAPK010496436.1_pt1 | contig 12292 bp, 9 predicted proteins | sample 3395031 | NCBI WGS metagenome assembly VAPK01 (sample SAMN08290443, study PRJNA428436) | hydrothermal vent metagenome | isolation source: Deep-sea hydrothermal vent chimney 1 | place: Pacific Ocean: Juan De Fuca Ridge | reverse complement strand
TTTGAGAGTTCAAGGGCTTGCCTAATGTAGGTGTCGGTTGTTCATGCCGGAGGTGGATCTGTCACGCTATGCAAAATGCTTCAACACTGCCGAGCAATGGTGATGTGAAACCTACCCGGCAGAAGGATCCCTCAAGGCAGGTTATCGTCGTTATCTGTATTTTGACCACCCTTGCCATTGGCCTGCTTTTCTTCGGCAGTGATCGCCTGGTCCGGATGATGTCTTTCAGCCGCCAGAAAGTCACAACCGATCACCTTGTCTATCAGATCAATGATTTTATTGTTCAGCATTTCGGCAATGCCGCCGAAAATCTTGCCGGAAAGTCGGCGGTTGTCGATGTCTGCCTCGGTAATACCAGTCCGGATAATGAAGAATTGCTCCAGGTCTTGATCACTGCCAGAGAAGTTTTAGGCGCTTCCATCGTTTATGTACTCAACAAGTATGGTCTGGTCATTGGCTGTTCGCCATATGGGCAGGAAAACAAAACCCTTACCGGGAAAAAATATGGTTTCCGTCCCTATTTTACCCGTGCCATGGAGGGACATCAGGTTCAATATGCAGCCGTTGGCGTAACAACCGGAAGGCGTGGAATTTATTTCAGCACTCCGGTACAAAGTGCGGGCAGCAAAAATCCGATCGGAGTTATGGCGATTAAAACCGATCTTGCGACCATTGACTCTTTTTTTAAGGCCGAGACCTTTGACCAGGTCGCCCTGTTACTGTCCCCTGAAGGGGTGGTCTTTGCTTCCAATAAAAAAGAGTATCTTTTCCGCACCGGATACCCTCTTTCGGAAACTGCTTTGCAAAGAATTCGGTCCGGGAGGCAGTTCAGCAGTCTCTCTCTTGCATCACTGCCGTTTTCACTCAATGATGAGGTTATCTCTCTTCAAGGCACAAGGGCGTTTGTCTATACCCGGCCTATTGGTCTTGACGGCTGGAAGGTTGTGGTTCTGCAGCCGATTCCTTATCCATGGGTGCTGATAATTACAGGGAGCTTCATGCTCCTGGGCGCTGCAGCCATGCTGATAACCATGAGTCTGCATTCCCGCAAGGAACGAAGGCTCACAGAAGAGGTGGTCCGCGGAAGGAAACGCAGTGTTCGGGCGGAGGTTGCCCGCAAGGAGACAATGCGTGAACTTGAAACGATTTTCAGCACCAGTCTGATAGGGATCCTTCTGGTTCGTGACGGCAGGATAAGCAATGTTAATGCCCGGATGGGTGAGATTCTTGGTTATAGCCAGGAAGAACTCCTCCATGGCGATATTCGGTTATTTTTTCTGAGCCGGAAGGCGTTTCGTCATTTTGTCAAAACCTATGCCCGCCAGCTTGCCCGCCATGATCTGGAACAGATTGAATACGTTCTCAAAAAAAAGGATGGAACCCCGGTCCCCTGTACACTCAGTGGAAAGGCGATCTCGCCCGACGATCTCTCGTTAGGTGTGGTCTGGGTTGTCCAGGATATCAGTCAGCGTAAAATCGTAGAGCGAGAACTCGAGGAATCAAAAATACGCGCAGAGGCCGCTTCAAAAGCCAAGAGTGAGTTCCTAGCCAACATGAGTCATGAGATTCGAACGCCGATGAACGGCATTATCGGTCTCTCCAATCTGCTTTTACAGGAAGAACTGACCCCTGATCAGTATAACCATCTCAAGCTGATTCACAGTTCCGGAAAACGGCTGGTATCAATCATCAATGATATCCTCGACTTCTCCAAAGTGGAAGCCGGTCGGGTTGAGCTTAATGAGCGGAGCTTTTCCTTAAGGGACATGATTGCTGAAATCCATCGCAATCTTGATGTGCTGGCCAAAGAAAAAGGTTTGGAACTGGAGTATATCGTTGATGAGAATGTGCCCGATATTCTGCTTGGTGACGCCGGAAAGCTGATCCAGGTTCTTATCAACCTTGTCGGCAACGGGGTGAAGTTTACCCACGAGGGCAGGGTCGGCATCCTGGTTTCCCTGCAGTCCAGGTTTAATGTTGACCGAGTGCGGATTTTGTTTGAGGTCCGGGATACCGGAATCGGAATCAACCCAGCCATGCAGGCCACCATTTTCGAGGCTTTTACTCAGGTTGACTCCACCCACTCCAGAAAGTATGGCGGAACCGGCCTCGGGCTTGCAATTTCCCGTCAGTTTGTCCGTTTGCTGGGCGGGGATATTCACTTTGACGCTGAACTGAAACAGGGAACCCGGTTTTATTTTTCCGTTCCACTTCGGCTGGTATCGCAAGACTTGGCAAATACGTCCGACTCGGACATGGATCTGAGCCGGAAAAGTGACAAACCTCTTGCCGGCTACTCTGTTTTGCTGGCGGATGATGAATTTATCAATGTTACCCTTGCCGAAGCTCTGCTTGATCGCGTGGGGCTGCAGGTAGATACGGTTTCAAATGGTCGCGAGGCAGTTCGATTCTGGCAACAGGGGGATTATGACTGTATTTTGATGGATATCCAGATGCCGGAAATGGATGGCTATGAGGCGGTAGCTCGAATCCGTGAGCAGGAAAAACAAACCGGACGGCATATCCCTATTATCGCAATGACAGCCCATGCCATGGATGATGATCGGAAAAAATGTCTTGCTGCCGGCATGGATGATTATATCTCCAAACCGATAGATGCAGTGCTGCTGCTGACCCTTCTGCGAAAGTATATCTTCAGGGAAGCGGTCGGTCCGGCAACTGAAAATTCTCTCGTCACGGAATCCCAATCATGAAACGTTTTTTTCTGTTGCTTGCCATTGTGGCACTGACCGGCGGTCTTGGTTATTTCTTCATGGTTCAGCCACAGGTGCCTGATCTTCTGGAACTGGTACCGGCTGAAAGTGTCGCTTTTGTTGACTGGGAAAACCCGGCCGGTTCGTATCAGGACTTTATGGAAACCTCTTTTGGAACGCAACTGCGCGGAATCGACCGGCCGCTGATCTTGAGTGCTCTTGGGTTTAATCAAGATAAAACCGCACAGATAGAGCAACTTGCCGTAACCTGGGAAAAGTTTTCAGACAGCCTGTTTTTTAGGGAGTTTTTCGGCAAGAGAACGGTTCTTGCCCTGCTGCCGGATCAAGATTCCGAACCTGATATCTCTGCCGCCCTGTTGAAAAATATTGTCCTCCTTAACACCTCAGGCCGTAAAACAGCCCTGCTCAAAACGTTTGTCGGCGGTATCTCCGGAGCCCGAAAGCTGCCGGTTCGGAAGTACCAGGGATACACCATCAATGGCTACCTGGTGAACAATACATACCCCTTGTACTTTGTCAGTGATAAGGAACTTCTGATTGCCGCCCTTGATCCTGCTCCCATCCGGCAATGTCTGGATCTCCTGCTCGCCCGGATTATTCAAAAGGGCGGCGGTATGGCCGACAACGCTGAATATGTCGAGTTGAAACAGCGGGCCAGGGGGCTGGATGATTTTTTTCTCTATGTTGATCTTGGGCCGTTAAAAGGATGGCTGCGGAATTTGAGCGGACAAACAGTCGCCTCGGCGGCTGCATCAGATGTTTCGCCGGCCGAAACGATTGAGCGTGGTGTGCGGAAGGCGGTCTTGTTTCATCAGTCCTTGCAGCCGATTCATCAGTTTACCTCTATTGTCCGCTTTGATGAGGCCGTGCTCCCTCCGTTCCAGAAACTGATTTATCTACGTCCGCCGATAGAAAACAGGAAAATAGCAAACATGCCTGCGAATCTGCAGGTCTATTTCTGGTCCAACTGGCTTGATTTACCTGCCTGGTGGCGGAAAACCAGGGAGGATGGTTCCAGGCGTGATATTGAGCGGGCCGACCGTCTTGCCAAGTTTGTCGACAGTAATCTGGGCATGGAAATGGATGATTTCCTGGCCCTGTTCGGCCATCAGGTCGGCCTGGATATAAAGGAGATTAAATCGTCGGGTTTTTTTCCTGTTCCCAGGATTTGTTTTTGTGTTGAGGTGACTGATCGGGAACAGGTTCAGGCATTGTTGGAGAAAATGGTTGCCGATGTGCCCGTACATCGTGCTATGATTGCAGGGGTGCCGGTTGTGTCGGTGCTTGCGGCAGGTGGCCTGATGCAGCCATCGTACGTGCTGCTCAAGGAGTACCTGCTCCTGGCCGACGGCCGCGATCAGATTGAAGATATTCTCAAACCGACCGAGGCCATGCTGATCAGGGATCCCGATTTTATTGCATTGGATATGGGGATGCAGCAGCCCAATAATATGGTCTTTTTTGCCAGGACACCTCAGTTGATTCAAGGTTTGAAAGAACTGGCATCATGGCTGGGTACAATTATAGCCATTCGTGATGAACGGGCAGGGGCCAGAAGCAAGGTTCTGGTCGATCAGGCGGTTATTCCCCTGCTTGACGGTTTGACTATGATCAAGGCTGCGGCGGTGCGGAGCTATACCGGCCAGGGGGAGATTGTCCTGCAGTCAACGATACTGCCGAAGGATGATAAGTGATATGATTTGTGTGGGTTAGGGCTACGGTTACGATTGTTCTCAATCGACAAAACGGTGCGTATATGGTTGCCGTTACAGGAATGAACAGGAGCGTGTATGGATGAACTGGTAGCGGAGTTGAAAGAACTGATGGATTTAAAAGAGACCATTGAGGTCGGCGATGTGGCTCTTGTTGCTGCTGAGGATCCAAAAATGCTTGCTTTTGCAGTCGTGACTGATATCTCACGGGATTCCAGCCGCAAGGCCGAGTGGTGGCATGTAGGTATGCAGATGTTGTCCGTTCCTTTGCAGCCGATGACCTGGACCTTGCGAATGCCCCAGATGTGCGGCCTGGAAATCTTTACCATGGGTGGTAAGAAAATGTATATGGCCCCGGTTCGAATTCCCTATGGCGCACCCCGGCCTAAACCGGTACCAGATCAATCTACAACAAAAAAGCAAAAAGGGACTGCAACGCTACGAGTTGTTAAATGATCGTCTTGACCGATAAAATGGAGGTTCTTGTTCACTGTGGAGTTCACGGAAGAGTGGCGGTTCAACTTGCGGAAATAGCAGAAAAAACCAATGTGGAACTGTGCATCGCAAGTGACGGGCGGCAGGTGAGCTGCAGCTCAATTCTGGAGTTGCTTGGTCTGGCCCTGGTTCAGGGCACCTGGATAAGTGTCCGGGTCGAGGGTGAAAAGGCGGAAGATGCGCTGCAGGCGGTCAGGAAACTGCTGATGGGAGAGCAGGCGATCTGATGGAGCCCAATAACTTAACCGAGAACCAGGGCTCCCCCTGTGAACCACAAACCCTGTTTGGTATTGGTGCCTCACCTGGTATTGTTGTCGCCCGGATACTTGTGCTCAAAAAACATACCCATCGGGTGGTCTGGAAGCGGGTGGAGCCGGATCAGGTTGACGAGGAGATCCATCGCTTTCTTGCCGCAGCAGGGCAGGCCGAATCCGAACTGCGGGAGCTGCGCAGGACTTTTGCCGGAGACCTTGCCGATGCCCTTTCGATAATTGATTCACATATCTTAATTCTCAAGGATCAGATGATCCTTGAACGGACAGTGGATATTATCCGAGAGAAAAAAATAAATGTGGAATGGGCTCTTGATCAGGCCCTGGGGAAAATCAAGAAGAGATTTGATGCCATTGCCGATCCCTATATCCGGCAAAGATACGTGGATGTCAAGAATGTGATTGACCGTGTGTTCGGGCTGCTTTCCGGTCGTGAGGATGATGCACTGACCAATATCAATGAAAAGGTCATCGTGGTCGGGCACGATTTTTCGCCCGAGGATACCCTGCGCATGCAGACGGAAAATGTTCTCGGCTTCATCACCGAAGAGGGCGGCATGACCTCACACACGGCCATTGTCGCCCGGTCGTTGAATATTCCGGCGGTTGTAGGGCTGGGTGATGTCACCCGTGACTGTGTCAGCGGGGATACAATCATTCTCGATGGTTTTTTCGGCCGGGTCTACGTGAATCCAACCCCGGACCAGCTGTGCCAATACCGTGAATATGATCGGCAGCACAAAAATTTTTCCGAAGAGCTGGCCCTGTATATTCATCTGGCTTCGGAAACTCCGGACGGCCACAGGGTTCGTCTGGCCGGTAACATCGAGATGAAGAACGAGGTTCAGAGTGTTTTGCGTTACGGGGCAGAGGGGGTCGGCCTTTTCAGGACTGAATTTGATTATTTCAATGGTGACGGAATTCCTGATGAGGATATGCTCACCGAAACCTACAGTACACTGCTCAGTACGCTTGCCCCGATGCCGGCAACGATCAGAACCCTGGACGTGGGCGGCGACAAATTCAGCCGGCATCTCCCGAACAGCGGTATTCGTCCGGGTGTCGAACGTAATCCCGCCCTGGGACTACGTTCCATCCGCTACTCGCTTCGTGAACCGGCCCTTTTCAGAACCCAGCTGCGGGCTCTGCTCAGAGCATCTGTTTGCGGTCGCCTCCGTATTCTTCTGCCGATGATTTCTTCCCTGTCTGAACTGCAGCATGTCAAGGGCATACTCCTGCAGGTCAAGGCCGAGTTGACCCGCAAGCAGATCCCCTTTGATACCAATGTTGAACTCGGTATCATGATTGAGGTTCCCAGTGCGGTTATCATGGCTGACTCTCTTGCCGAAGCTGTCGATTTTTTCAGTATTGGTACCAATGATCTTATTCAATACTCCCTGGCCATCGACCGGGGAAACCAGTATGTGGCCCACATGTATGAACCGTTTCACCCAGCCGTGCTGCGGATGATCAAGCAGACGGTTGATGCCGGTCACGGCCGGGGAATCGAGGTTTCCCTGTGCGGCGAGATGGCCGGTGAGGTGGTCAGTGCCGCTGTTCTGTTCGGCCTTGGTGTGGACGAGCTGTCCATGCGTCCATCGGCCATTCCCCATGTGCGGAGAATCTTGCGCCGTTCCAACTACAGGCAGCTTGTTGAACTGAGCCATGCCGTTCTCAGCTGTTCCGACGGTGGAGAAGTCCGCAACTTTTTGACCCGTTACCTACCGTCTACCTATCCCGAAGAGTTCGGCTGCCGATGAACGAACGGGAATTGATCAGGCGTATTAATGCCATGGCCGGTCCTGGAAGGGACCGGGCTCTACTGTGCGGAATAGGAGATGACTGTGCGGTTATCCGCAAAACCGATGAGCTGGTCCTGCTCTACACCATGGACACCCTGATTGAATCGGTGCACTTTGATTTGGGTTGGCATCCGCCCGAGCTGCTCGGTAAAAAGGCGGTTTCGGTCAATGTCAGTGATGTTGCAGCTATGGGCGGACAGCCCCGCTATCTGCTCTTTTCCCTCGGTCTGCCGCCGGATTTTGATGATGAGTGGGCCCTGAAGTTAAGCACAGGGGTTGCCAGGGCCTGCAAACAGTACGACTGCCTGCTCATCGGCGGTGACACCGTCTCAAGTCCCGGCGGTATAAGTCTGACCCTGACCGTGGTCGGTGAGGCCCGGGCTGAACAGGTGCTGTATCGGCATGGAGCGCAGGTTGGAGACAGTATCTATGTCAGCGGGTTTCTGGGACTTGCAGCCGCCGGTCTTGCGTTGTGCAAAAGGAACATTGAATGCCGGGAAGAATTTAAATCGTTGTATGCCGCCCATCTGGATCCCGATGCCCGGGTCGAACTGGGCAAACTCCTTGCCCGCAGCGGACTGGTGAATGCCATGATGGATCTCTCCGATGGACTGGCCACGGATCTTGCCCATATCTGTGACCGGAGCGGACTTGGTGCCCGGATTTACCGAAAACAACTTCCCCGTAATACGGCCCTGGAAAAAGCTGCAGGTCTGCTGGGGCAGAACAGTCTTGACTGGATAATCGGCGGCGGCGAAGATTACGAGCTGCTGTTCACGGTTCCCGAGGGTGCAACGGAACGGTTGCAGGAAGTGGTGGCCAATTCCAAGCATGTCTTGTATCCTGTGGGTACAATAGTCAGGGGAAAGGGGATTCAACTGGTGGCAGAGGTTGGTGGCAAGCAGACTGCGACGCCCATTGCTTACCTTGGATTTGATCATTTTTCCTGAATTACCTTTATTCTGAAACTGAGTTGAACTTCGCATGTACGAACTAACCTGGATAACCAGTCAGCTTGCCGTCGGCTACGCGCCGATGTCCAATGAAGCCCTTGATGAGATCAGGGAAATGGGCATTGTCGCGATCATGAATCTCTGCGCCGAGTTCAAAGAGCTTTATGAGATTGAGGAAAGGGCAGGGTTTGAAGTCTACTACCTTCCGATACCGGATGAGTGTGCACCTTCCATGGAAGATATGGAAAAGGCTCTTGAATGGCTTGACGAGGCGGTGTATCTCGGCAAAAAAGTTCTTATCCACTGTCGCCACGGCCATGGCCGGACCGGAACCATTGTCTCGGCCTATCTTGTCCGCCGCGGACTGGGACTGAAAAAGGCGGAAAAGATTTTAAAACATACCCGCGCCAATCCGACAAATTTCAGTCAGTGGAAGCTGCTGAGAAAATTCAATAAACAGGAAGGGGTACTGGCCCTTGCCAAGCCCCGGATGGAGCTGAAAAGCTCGGTTGACCTGAGTCCCTTCTTTAAGGAGTATGAGGTCTTTTCACGGGAACTTGATGAGGAGTTGGATGGGTGCTCCGGCTCGTCGACCTGTGGTGATATCTCCACCGATTGCTGCAAGGATTATTTCGAGCTTCAGCTGGCCGAGAGTATTTATCTGCAGAGCAGGGTCAATGCCGTGTTAAGTCAGGATGCCCGGCAGGAGGTCATGGAACGGGCCATAGAGTATCTGGGCGTCATGAAAACGGTACGGACACTTCATCGGCGTTACCCCTGTTTAATTGGAGAGAACTTTAACAGCCTTTTTTTTGTCACGGAAACCTATTGCCCTCTCTTTTTAGGTGGGCATTGTCTGGCATATGAAAATCGACCGTTTCGTTGCCGGTGGCAACAGACCAAGCTGACGGATCAGCGGAAAAAAGAGTATACAGCCATGTTGACCATTCTTTCCCAAAATATTTTCCTGGCGTTGACCGGCGTCTTCCAGCCGGATGAAAAACTGGAATTCTCCATGGCGGACACTGTCTCCGGTCGTTTTGTGCAAACCTGTTTCCAGGCGATGCATAACAAAAAGGAAAAAAAGGCGGGTGAGCAAAAACAAAAAATATGAAAGCTGAAAAAAAAGAAAAAAGGGTATTGGTGGTCGATGACGAGCGGGACATGCTCATCCTGCTCAAGAAGGTGATTGCCAAAAAATGCGGATGCACGGTACAGGTCGCCCAAGCTGGTCAGGCCGCGTTGGAGATTGCCGAGTCGTGGATTCCGGATGTGGTGCTCACCGACATCAAAATGCCGGGTATGGATGGACTTGAATTTTTGCAAAGGCTGCATGAGATTGACCAGACCGTCAGCAGCATCATCATGACCGGTTACGGAACCATTGAAATGGCGGTTCAGGCCTTGAAAGAAGGGGCCTATGATTTTTTTGAAAAACCCTTTGAGAATGATAAAATCGTCCATGCCATCGGCCGGGCCATTGAACGGACCCAACTGCTTCGTGAAAATGTACAACTGCACAACCTGCTGGTTGAACATCATAAGGAAACCGGATTTGTCGGCCGTTCAAAAAAGTTGAGTCAGGTTCTTGAGCTGTTGGCCCGGTTGGCCCCAAGTAAGGCAACGGTATTGATTCGAGGAGAGTCGGGAACAGGTAAGGAACTCGCTGCACGGGCTCTGCATGCCATGAGTAAACGGGCCGATCGCCGGATGATTACGGTCAACTGTCCGGCCCTGCCGGAACAGATTCTTGAGAGTGAACTGTTCGGCTACAAAAAGGGCGCCTTTACCGGTGCCGACCGGGATAAAGACGGCCTGTTTCTTGAGGCCAACGGTTCCACCATTCTGCTCGACGAAATTGCCGATATCCCGGTTTCCATTCAGACAAAGCTGCTCAGAGTGCTGCAGGAAAAAGAAATTCAGCCGCTGGGACAAACCAAAACCTATCCGGTGGATGTACGGGTTATTGCCTCAACCAATCAGAATCTGGAAGAAAAGATAGAGCGGGGAGAGTTTAGAGAGGATCTGTACTACCGGCTGAATGTCGTCAGCGTGGTCATGCCGAGTCTGTCTGAAATTTCCAATGATATTCCCCTGCTTGCCCAGCATTTTTTGGAACTATACTGTGAGGAGCATGGGCGTGAACATCTGGAATTTATGCCTGAGGCCCTGCAGTGTCTGCTGCGTCGTCCATGGCGTGGAAATATACGGGAACTGCAGAATACAATCAACCGGGCCGTACTGCTCTCAAACGGTGATCTGATCACCCCCCATGACCTCATGGGGGGGGACTCGGAGGTTTCAAGAGAGAGCGGCGGACCGGTGGTTAATCAGACCTGTTTCCTCCACCTTCCTTATAAGGAGGCAAAGGAAGAGGTCCTGAGTTATTTTACCCGTTCGTATCTGGCCAATATTCTTTCCTCAAACCAAGGCAATGTCTCTGCCGCAGCCCGGCAGGGGGGCATGGAGCGGCAGGCCCTGCAGCGGCTCATTCGCCGGTTCGGTGTCGAGGCCCGGGAGTTTCGACCGTGAAAAAAAAGTCGGCCACGTATTCGCTGGCAAGGAACAAGGAGTTTTGTAATTTCTGTCCCGGTTATTGCTGCTACCGTCTGGAGGGGGCCAGTCTGTACATCATGGCCGTCGATATTAATCGTATTGCACGCCATTTCAATATAGCCGACGGTGAAGTACGTAAACGCTTCCTTGATGGAAAGTATACCTTTAAAACCAGGGAGGATGGTTCCTGTATTTTCCTCCACGGTGATCGGAGGTGCAAGCGCTGCTTGATCCACGAGGCTCGCCCGAAACAGTGCCGGGATTTCCCCTATGATAAACCCTGCCCCTATCTTGAAAGCGAACAGTTCCTTGAAGTCATACAAAAAAGAATTGAAAAGCAGGCTAAGCTCTCCATTGTAGAGTTGTCATGATCAAAGTGCCTGCCGCTTACTCTACTATCTAAATTCATTTCGTTTACCGGCTTCCAGCCTCCTTTACCTCACTTTTATGATCAACCATGAAGCGGGGCAGGGCACCGTTTTCAACCGCGTTGCCTGTCATTGCATAGACGGTTGATCCGTTGACAATGGTTATACCCGGTGCATTCTCAAGCCCGATTACTTTATTTCCATTAAGTTTCAGGGCGATGGAGTCGTTTATGGAAATGTTTGGCGCCTGACTGTGCATGACCATGTTGTCTTCAACAATGCCGACGGAGTTTTTGCTCAGGCCAATCCCGACCCCGGTTGCCCTGTATACATAATTATTGTTGATGATGATGGGAGTTTCCAGGGTTCCGGCGTTTTTGCAGGATATGCCGGGTTTTTTCTTCCCGTTGTCGTAAATAACATTGTTGCGGATAATTGGATGGGTCCGGCGGTCAATGCCGTATTTTCCCTGGGGTGCTCCGGTCTTGGCCATGATGCCGCCACCGGGGTTGTCGTGGACAATGTTGCCGATAATTGTCGCAAACGAGCCGTGTTTATTGCCCATTCCCGGGGACGGGGTCTCACCGAGGGCGGAGTCACTGTTGTTGAACACTTCGTTGCCGAGAATAAAGGGGCTGGAAAAGTGATTGCAGCCGATACCCAGGCCGACGCTGTTTCGAATAATGTTGTTGTACAGTACGGCAGAGGCCTGATACTTGATATTTGCCCAGCGAAAATCCCTCTCGGGCATCCTGCTTTCCTGGTCATTGTAGACCACATGGCTGCCGATTCCGGTGCTGCCCATGTTCTGAATAAGGCAATTGGTAATTACCGGGCCGGCACCCCGTATGTTGAGACCGTGTGCATGACCCGGGATATGGTGATTCTGCATGGGAAGATTTTGAATTGTAAAACCGTCAATGATCGATGTCCGTCCCACCCCTGGATCAAAATCAATCATGCCGTGTTTTGAGGGCTGGGATTTTGATCCGTCGATAATGGTCCGCAAGGCCCTTTTGGGCAGTTTGAGGCGGGCATCCGCGACCGCAACCTGATCATTGCCGCGGTCGGATGAATCCGAGATCAGTTTAATCCCGTCTTTCATGACCAGTTGTTCAAAGTAGGTTCCCGGCTTGACTATGACCGTATCACCGGACGTGGCCGCATCAATGGCCCCCTGAATAGTCGGGAAGTCATCCGGCACGGTGATTGTTTTGCCATTGTTGTGAAAGTTTGTGTCGATCAGAGGGGTTGCAGCTTCGACCGCAGCTGTAAGAGCAAGGGTAACGGCCTGATCGATGGTCGGCATTCGTATCGGTTCAAGGCTCTGGAGTTTGAGAACCGACTCGGGAACGCCACTCATTCGATCCTGTATTTTTCGGCGCTGCTGGTTTTTCAT
>VAPK010468256.1_pt1 | contig 12292 bp, 10 predicted proteins | sample 3395031 | NCBI WGS metagenome assembly VAPK01 (sample SAMN08290443, study PRJNA428436) | hydrothermal vent metagenome | isolation source: Deep-sea hydrothermal vent chimney 1 | place: Pacific Ocean: Juan De Fuca Ridge | reverse complement strand
TCTCTCTTACCAGTTCACCGGTGGCGCTGCAGGCGATACCATCAGCATCAGCTGGGTGGATAACAAGGGCGGCAAAGATTCAATCTCCACCAAAATTAAATAAATTTACCTTCACACAGAACTATTCTGATACGCAGGATGACAGGAGTTTTCATAATGAAAAAATTACTCATCACATTGGGCGCTATCTCTATCATGGGAATCACACCGCTGCTGGCCAACGCAACACCACAGGGTGACCTTGAAGAGTTTCGTTCTCATTTTTATAAAAAATTCCCCGGAGTCAAACTCCAGGATTATTCAAACGGCATTTACTCCCTTGATAAAACACGTCGTTTCGAGTGGGAGGAAAGTGAAGAATTTCCAGCCTACGAAGATGCGATTGAAAAAGGCGAAAAAATGTTTGCCAAATACGGCATGAAAAGCTGCTTCAAAAATAATGGTGTCGGCATCAAACAGAACTACCCCTACTTCGACAAGAAAACCGGTAAGGTTCGGACTCTGGAAGAAGACATCATGGCCTGCCTGAAAAACAATGGCGTTGATGTTAAAGCTGATAAGCTGAAATACAAAAAGGGCAAATTGGCCGGTATCAGTGCTTATATGGCCTACACCTCACGGGGTAAAAAACAGAACGTTGTTATTTCAAGTGATTCGGCTTCTATGGATGCCTACCAGTCTGGCAAGACATTCTTCTATGCCAAACGAGGCCAGCTAAACTTCTCCTGTGCCGATTGCCATGTATACTACTCAGGCCAGATGGTTCGCGGCAACCTGCTCAGCCCGGCACTGGGACAGACATCACACTTCCCTGTGTGGCGTAAAAAATGGGCTGGCAAATCTGCGAAAAAACGCGGTGGTGAGTCCAAACCGTTTGATGGTCTGGGTACCATTCAGCGTCGCTACGGTGGTTGTAATAAACAGGTTCGTGCCAAGCCGCTGAAAGTCCACACCGCTGCTTACAATAACCTGGAATACTTCCATACCTATATGAGTAATGGTATTAAACTGAACGGCCCGGCTATTCGCCAGTAAGTTTATACCCGCTCAGTTAAGCCCGGTCTGTTCTGCAGCCCGGGCTTTTTTAATGCCTGCAGGTTTAACTCTCCCGGCTTACGCAATACTCTTTTGTAGGCACAGTTTCAACCGTACAAGTTCGAAGCCTCCCCAACCATTTCACTCGCCTCCATTCGATTGAAATCGAACATTACGACTGAAGTCGTATCTACAATATGGTAGCGTTTTTGTCTCAATCTAATTTATGCGGCCATAAAATAAATCATGTTCCGTAGCCTGCGTAGTTTACGTGATGGAAATGCTGCTAGGGTATAATTTAAAATATTGCCTGTGCCGGGATTAGCACAACGACTTTCACGCCCTTTCTTCACAATTTCTTTGCATACCTTAGGATAAAGTAAGCGCGCTCATTTTTATGTCGATGGAGATCTATTTTGAACAAATTGCTGTCACTCTTATTACTGTTGTTACTGCCAGGGCTTTCGCTGGCAAATACAAGCAGTGCCGAACTCACGCATTTAAACCTGACATCACATGCAGTGGGTTATGCGGCTATCGCCATATTCATTCTTGCCTATGTGCTGGTGATGGCAGAAGAATTTATCCATCTGCGTAAATCCAAACCCGTTATTCTTGCTGCCGGTATTATCTGGGCACTGATCGCAGCCGTCTACGCCAGCAACGGTCTTAACCATGCGGCCGAAGCGGCCGTGCGTCATAATCTGCTGGAATACAGTGAGCTGATGTTATTCCTGCTGGTGGCGATGACCTATATCAACGCCATGGATGAACGTCGGATATTCGATGCTCTGCGCTCCTGGCTGATTCGCAAGGGCTTTGGTTTCCGTCAACTGTTCTGGCTGACCGGCGTACTCGCCTTTTTCATCTCACCGGTTGCCGACAACCTGACTACCGCCCTGCTGATGTGTGCAGTGGTGCTCGCCGTCGGCGGAGACAATATACGTTTTGTCAGCATTGCCTGTGTCAACATCGTCGTTGCCGCTAATGCTGGCGGTGCATTCAGTCCCTTCGGCGATATTACGACACTGATGGTATGGCAAAAAGGCATCGTAGATTTCTGGGCCTTCTTTGCACTGTTTGTTCCTGCTGTAGTGAACTTTATAGTTCCTGCTGCCATCATGCACTTTGCGGTCCCGAATGAAAAACCCACGGTCTCTGGCGAAGTTATCAATATGAAGCGGGGAGCCAAACGTATTATTTTCATGTTCCTGTTGACTATCGCGACTGCAGTTAGCTTCCACAACTTCCTGCACATGCCTCCCGTCATTGGTATGCTCACCGGCCTGGCCTATTTACAGTTCTTCGGTTTCTACTTGCGCAAGACGCATCAAAAAGATATAGCAGCAACCGGCCAGCCAGATGCTGAAATTACAGGTAAAATGATCGGTGATGTGGTGCCCTTCGATATTTTCAGCAAAATCGCACGTGCCGAATGGGACACCCTGTTGTTCTTCTACGGTGTGGTACTTTGTGTGGGTGGCTTAGGCTTTATCGGCTATCTGTCGCTGGCCTCAGAGGTCATGTACAACAGCTGGGGAGCGACCAACGCCAACATCACAGTCGGAATTCTTTCAGCCATCGTTGACAATATTCCTGTAATGTTTGCGGTGCTGACTATGAATCCGGATATGTCTACCGGTCAGTGGTTGCTGGTGACTCTAACTGCCGGCGTCGGTGGCAGCTTGCTCTCGATTGGCTCAGCTGCCGGTGTTGCGCTGATGGGACAGGCTCGCGGTAAGTACACCTTCTTCAGTCACCTGAAATGGACACCAGCCATCGCCGTTGGCTATGCCGCTTCCATTGCCGTACATATGTGGATTAACAGCAGTATGTTTTAAGTTGAACCTACAAACCAGGAACTACTGGCTGTAGGTGCGGCTTCAGCCGTACAGTACGACTGAAGTCGCACCTACGACAAATTCCCCCAGCTTATATTTTTCCCTGCAATTCATACCATAAAATTCCAATGTATTCGTGTATCGCCAACTCTGACATATACAGATGCATCGGGGTGGGGTGCAATGAGGCATGCATGAAGTTTTTCGGCAACTGGTAGTCAGTTGGCGCGGGTATGGCCTGCAATCCCTGTTTCTTAAACAGGCCTAAAGCTCGGCGCATATGACCCGCTGAAGTCACCAGAAAAAACCGCTCGCCCTTAGCCAGAGCAACAAGATGCTCGGCACTAATATATGTATGCTCGGCTTCCTTGTCCGTAGTAATTCGTTCCTCTGCCACGCCCATTAACTGTAACTGTTGCTTCATAATTAAACTGACTGAAACTGAGCCAGAAATAATAATTTCGCAGCCCGCACATTGCTGATAAAGATTATTTGCTTCGAGCAGGCGATAAGTTGAAGAACTATTCAAACGACTACTTAGCGGCATCAATAAATCATTGGCCCCGTAACCGGTCAGAACAACTATTTTTTTAACCTCAGGATACGACTTAACGTCCATTATTCGCGGGTATTCATATTCCAGTGGACTCAATAATAGCGCAGCCACCATGCCACTTGAGAACACCAGCAATAACAAACCGGCGCTAATAAAAAGAGGAGAGGAAAATTGTCGCCAACGGGTTAACAAGAAAATACTGGCAAGCAGTATCAAGATCAAAGCCAGAGAGGAAGGCATGATAAAGCTCATTAAAATGCTAATCATAATAATTGGACTCCGTTCGCTGACATGGTTGTACGGCTGAAGCCGTACCTGCAATCAGGAATATTTTTCTTTGATATAGCTTTCAACAATGGCCTGAAACTCTTCGGCAATATAATCGCCCTTTAAGGTGACGGTTTTAATACCATCCACATAAACAGGAGCCACCGGTTTTTCACCGGTGCCAGGCAAGCTGATGCCGATATTTGCATGTTTGCTTTCGCCGGGGCCATTTACCACGCATCCCATCACTGCCACACTCATGTTTTCGACACCAGCAAAACGAGTACGCCATTGCGGCATTTGTTCGCGCAAATACGTTTGTATGTCCTGTGCTAATTGCTGAAAATAGGTGCTTGAGGTGCGTCCGCAACCGGGACAGGAAACAACGGCGGGTGTGAAAGCGCGCAATTCTAGTGATTGCAAAATTTCCTGCCCTACCACTACTTCCTGAGTACGCTCGCCGCCCGGCTCCGGGGTTAGTGAAATGCGAATCGTATCGCCAATGCCCTGATTCAATAAAATACTCAACGCCGCCGTAGAAGCCACAATGCCTTTGGAACCCATGCCGGCTTCGGTCAGACCAAGATGCAGTGCATAATCACAACGAGCAGCAAGAGTCTGGTAAACCCGAATTAAATCCTGCACCCCGCTCATTTTGCAGGACAGTATAATTTTGTTATGCGCCAGCCCTACCTGCTCGGCAAATTCTGCACTTTCAATCGCCGAGGTCACCATCGCCTCTAGCATGATCTCAGCCGGCTCTTTGGGGCTCTCAACTTTATTATTCTCATCCATGAGCCGGGCCATGAGCACTTGATCCATGCTGCCCCAGTTGACCCCAATACGCACAGCTTTGTCGTATTCGCAGGCACGTTCAATCATGCTAGCAAACTGCTCATCACGCCTTTTGCCTTTGCCCACGTTGCCGGGATTAATGCGATATTTTGCCAGAGCCTGCGCACATTCAGGATAATCCTGTAACAGCTTGTGGCCATTAAAATGAAAATCGCCAATCAGGGGAGTCGAGCAGTTTTGTGCATCGAGTTTTTCCCGTATACGCGGGACGGCGGCTGCCGCCTCCGCATTGTTGACGGTAATGCGTACCAGTTCAGAACCCGCACGCGCCAGTTCCGCAACCTGTTGCACAGTAGCATCAACATCAACGGTATCCGTATTAGTCATCGACTGAACCACTACCGGTGAATCATCACCACCGACGCGAACTGAATCGATGGTGACTGTCGTGGTTTTGTGTGAACCGGGAGAATGTGTGACTAGCATGATGACAGTATTCCGCTACAGCTGAAAAACAGTTACCAATTATAGCACAGGCCTGTTTGCCATATTTACTGAAAATCACAGGTTTCACAGACAAAAAAAGTTTATACTGGCTCCGCTATTTCCGCAAGATTAAAGAGAATAAACATGAGTTCAAAATCCCGCAAAAAATCAACTCAGGCCAAACAGGCGGATCGTCATGCCCTATATCAACTGTCAGTACAATGCCCGGAAGCCGAGGTTGAGTTTTTTGAAAAAACCTTCAAAGAAATACGGGGGCGTGATGCCTTAAGCATTAAGGAAGATTTTTGCGGTACCGCTTACCTGGCAACCGAATGGTGCAAAGGCGACTCTGCACGCACCGCTATCGGTGTGGACTATGATGAAGAAACACTGGACTGGGGACAAAAAAACAATATCGATGCCGCCGGTGCCGATGTGGCGGCACGCATTACTCTAATTAAAGATGACGTTCGCAATGTGACCGAGCCGAAAGTCGATATCGTCAGTGCCTTTAATTTTAGTTATTGCCTGTTTGAAAAACGTGATGAACTCATTGATTATTTTAGTAAGACTCGCGCCAGTCTAAAAGATGACGGTCTGCTAATTCTGGATCTATTCGGCGGCACTGAATGTTCCGATGTGCTGGAAGAAGAAACCGAAATCGAAGATGAGGGTGCCACCTATATTTGGGAGCACGTTTCCTTTAACCCCATCAACAACCACATGACCTGTGCCATTCACTTTGATTTTGACGATGGCTCACGTCTGGAAAATGCGTTCCTGTATGAATGGCGCTTATGGGCAATTCCGGAAGTACGGGAAATGTTGGAAGCTGCCGGGTATAAAAAAATTCGTGTCTACTGGGAACTCTTTGAAGACGTGGACGACGATGACGATGAAATGGAGGGCACCGGTGAGTATTACGAAACCACCGAAGTCGAAAACCAGGAATCGTGGATGATTTATATCGTTGCCGAACCGGTCTAATTGTTGAGGTTAATGTTGGGCTTCGCGTTGCTCTGCCCAACAAAACCCCGCACAATACCTAACTACTTCCCCTTCGGCTCCGCATGATAAGGTTCCTCCCGAACCTTGTCATGCAAATGCATACGATACTCGACAAATTCATCGCGCTTATCAAAGTGCATAAACGGATTTCCCTCACACTGCTCACCCATGCTGGAGGTCGTTCGATCCGCATAATTATGGCCGGGCAGGATCACCGTCTCATCCGGCATTTTTCCTAATTTTTTCAGAGTCCCGTGCATCACTTCGGGATCGCCCCCGGCTAAATCACAGCGTCCGCAACCCCAGACAAACATAGTATCGCCAGTAATCAGATGATCATGAATATGGTAACAAGTTGACCCAGGAGTATGGCCGGGGGTGTGCAACACGCTGATCTCTGTCTTGCCAAGTTGAATAATATCACCGCCATGATGCAACTCCGGCATGACCAGTTGCTGCCCCCAGAATTCAGCTTCTGGTTTAAGCAGGTGAAGCTGAGCATCATGTTCGGCCAGTATCGCCTCAATGCCGTTGATATGATCATGATGGCTATGGGTTAGTAAAATATCGCTGATCGTCACTCCCTCCGCCTTTGCCTGCTGCAAAATGGCCGGCACATCCCAGGCCGGATCTACCACTGCGGTACGCCCGGTTTCCCTGTCAATAATAAGGTAAATGAAATTTTCCATCGGCCCCAGTTCCAGCGCATCAATATAATAGGTATCGGTAACCGCAATCCGGCTCATCGACATTCTCCTTCAAATCAAGATTGTTTGTAGAGCAAAACTACTTCACTATACTCATTTGAACTGGTTCACGTTGAGAATATTATGGATTCAGAATTTTGGTTATCACGCTGGGAAAATAACGAAACCGGCTTTCATCTGGAGGAGGTCAATCCCTTCCTGCCCCGCTTCTGGCCCAAGCTGCAACTTCCTGAAAATAGTCGGGTTTTTGTCCCACTATGCGGGAAAAGTCTGGATCTGTGCTGGTTGCGCGATCAGGGACACGAAGTCTGGGGGGTCGAACTCAGCACCCTGGCACTGGAACAGTTTTTTTCCGGACTGGGTTTAAAGCCGACAATAGCGCAAGCCGGGGCTTTTGAAATCTGGGAAACTGAGGGTATCCGCTTATTTTGTGGCGATTTTTTTGCCCTGACCCCGGAATTACTCGGGCAACCCACGGTAGTTTTTGATCGTGCTTCGATGATTGCCCTGCCACCCCCCATGCGCGAAGATTACGCACGCCACCTGTTGAAGTTGGCTCCTGCCCCCGCGCCCCGTCTGCTGATCACACTGGACTACGAACAGGAACAAATGAGCGGCCCACCCTTTGCGGTGAGTGAAGCCGAAGTTCAGGCTTTGTATAAGGCAGACTTTAAAATTGAAAAAATATTCTCTGAAGATATCCTACCCGAGAATCCGCGTTTTCAACAGAAAGGACTGAGCCGACTGGACGAATCCGTGTTTTTGCTACAGCCCGCAAACTAAACTCTTTTGCATATTGACCGACTGACTAACAAAGTAATGCCGGAGAACGATTGCTGTGAAAAGCCTGTTTAAAATAAGCCTGTTATTTCTGTTGCTGATCTTCAGCAATAGTGGCCCGCTATCGGCGGCTGAATCAGGAGCAAAGACCAGCCAATTTTATCTTTATCAATTACCCGATGGCAGCAGGATCATGTCGGATCACCCACTTTATGAAAAAGATCATAAGCTGATTCATAAAAGTAAACGCATGAATGGAATGGGTCATCTTGTGGCCGGAGCCTATCAGCCTCGCGGAGCGGGTAGTCGGCTACAAATAAAACTCTTTGAGCCGCTGATTAAAAATCTGTCTGAACAACATCAGGTCGATCTCGCTCTGATCAAAGCCGTGATCCGCACCGAGTCTGATTTCAATCCCAACGCAACCTCTCGAAAGGGAGCCTCCGGCTTAATGCAGCTCATGCCAAAAACCGCCGCCCACTACGGAGTCAGTGATTTATACAGTCCTGAGCAAAATTTGGATGCCGGTATTCGCTATTTGCGTGATCTACTCGACCGCTATGACAACCGCTTGCATCTAGCATTGGCCGCCTATAATGCAGGTGAAACGGCGGTAGCCAAATATAACGGCATCCCGCCCTATCGTGAAACCCAGCGCTATGTAAAAAAAGTCATGCGATATAGAACTTACTATAGCCACCAGTAGTAACCGAAAAAATATTTCACCACCGAGGAAATAATTTAAAAAAACAACAATACAAATTTTAGGCACCGAGCTACCTGCATTTAATCAATAACCTCTGTGTCCTCTATGGTAAATTTTTTAATGTTAAAAACACTTTTCCCTAAATTCCCTATACGAGCACCAAATTCCCAATGATCCTTCACGTCGACATGGATGCTTTCTACGCCTCAGTTGAGATGCGTGAACAACCGGATCTGGCCGATCTACCCATAATCGTCGGTGGTTCCGCGCAGGGACGAGGGGTGGTAGCCGCAGCAAATTATACGGCAAGAAAATATGGTATCCACAGTGCCATGCCAGTAGCCCAGGCTCAGCGACTGTGTCCGAAGCTGGTTAGCCTACCCGTGCGCATGGCACTTTATATCGAAGTCTCACAACAGATCCGTAAAATATTTCAGCGCTACACGCCGGAAATAGAACCCCTGTCACTGGATGAAGCCTTTCTCGAGGTAAGCGCGAGTGAGCGTTTATTCGGTGATGCGATTAGCATTGGACGCAAAATTAAAAATGACATTGCCAGGGAGTTATCGTTGATTGCATCGGTCGGCATTGCGCCAGCTAAATTCATCGCCAAAATTGCCTCCGACATCGACAAACCCGATGGCTTTGTCATCGTCAATGAATCTGAAGTTCAGGCCTTTCTCGATCCTCTGCCCGTTAGTCGTCTATGGGGCGTGGGAAAAGTAACCGGCAGTGAATTTGAACGACTGGGCATACACACGATAAAACAGGTACGCCAGCAACCACTGGAAGCCCTGCAATATCGATTTGGGAAATTTGGCGTTCACATCTGGAATCTGGCTCAGGGAATAGATCCCCGTAAAATTATAACGGATAGCCGGGCAAAATCAATTTCCAATGAAACCACCTTTGCCGTGGATATCAGTGATAAAAATTTATTGAGAAACACTTTACTGGAACTCACCGAGCAAGTTGCCTTTCGCCTACGGCAGCAGGGGTTTTATACGCGCACGGTACAGATAAAAATTCGCTATACTGACTTTAAAACCATTACCCGTTCGGTTAGCCTGAGCACACAGACTCAAACAACAAAGGAATTATGGCAGGCTGCAAAAACATTATTAAACACCGCATTAGCAGGCCGACCCCGGGCCATTCGTTTATTAGGCATGGGAACCAGTCAGCTAAGTCGGGAGACATCGATTACACAACAAGCGGACTTATTCACAAATCCCGAACAGGAAAAACAGCGGGAAATCGATCAGCTTGCCGATGCCATTAAAAATCGCTTCGGTAACGTCAGCATTCGTCGTGGCGCGCGTTCACCCGATAAGCTCTAACCCATAAGCCACAGAAAAAAATAGAACATAGAAACAGGATAGATCATGACCAACACCGCCAAAACAATTTATCTCAACGATTATAAAAAACCGGACTATCAGCTGGACAGTGTTGAGCTTAAATTTGAATTACACGAAACCCGCACCCGAGTTTATTCTAAATTAGTTTTAACGCGAGCAGCGGGAGCCAGTAAAGATGCACCGTTACCGTTACATGCCTGTCAGCTTGAATTAACCACAATTAAATTAAATGGCGAGAGGTTATCACCCGAACATTATGAACTCAGTGAAGAACAACTCATCATTACCCAGCCACCCGAACAATTCGAACTGGAAATTGAAACCCAGATAAACCCAGAAGCCAACACTGCGCTGGAAGGTCTGTATCTTTCCAGCGGCATGTTTTGTACTCAGTGTGAAGCGGAAGGCTTTCGCCGCATCACCTACTTTCCGGATCGTCCTGATGTCATGTCCCGATTTACGGTCACGGTTATTGCCGATAAAAATAAATATCCCGTGTTGTTATCAAATGGCAATAAAGTAGATAGCGGGGATCTGGATGATAGTCAACACTGGGTTAAATGGCATGATCCCAGCCTTAAACCCAGTTATTTATTTGCCCTGGTCGCCGGTGATCTGGCCTGCCAGGAAGATAGTTTCACCACCATGAGTGGCCGCAAAATAAACCTGAAACTTTTCACCGAAGCGGAAAATATTCACAAATGCGACCATGCCTTAAACTCGCTAAAACAGGCCATGAAATGGGATGAAGAAACTTACGGTCGGGAATACGACCTGGGCATCTACATGATTGTTGCTGTCAATGACTTCAATATGGGGGCAATGGAAAATAAAGGACTGAATATATTTAATTCATCCTGCGTACTTGCCAGTCCGGAAACGGCAACCGATCAGGATTATTACCGCATTCAAAGTATTATTGCCCATGAGTATTTCCATAACTGGTCAGGCAATCGTGTCACCTGCCGTGACTGGTTTCAACTGAGCTTAAAAGAGGGCTTCACTGTATATCGGGATCAGGAATTTTCAGCCGATCTAAATTCCCCGGCGGTTCAACGTATTGATGATGTCAATGTGTTGCGTGCCCATCAATTTGCCGAAGATGCCGGGCCGATGGCACATCCCATACGCCCGGATCATTACATGGAAATCAGCAACTTCTATACAGTTACCGTTTATAATAAAGGTGCTGAAGTGGTTCGCATGTTGTGTAATATTCTCGGGCGTGAGAATTTTCGTAAAGGGACAGATCTTTATTTTTCCCGCCACGACGGGCAGGCGGTAACAACCGATGACTTTGTTAAAGCACTGGAAGATGCTAACGATATCCCGTTAATGCAATTCCGGAACTGGTATTCACAGGCAGGTACACCGGAACTCACTGTAAGCGAAAATTATGATGCTGATAAAAAACAGTACTCAATCACTGTAAAACAAACCTGTCCCGCGACTCCCGGACAGGAAACGAAACTGCCCTTCCATATTCCACTGGCAATAGGACTTCTGGATAAAAAAGGCGATGCGTTGCCATTAACACTGGAAAATGGATCCGCGACACAAGAATCACAATCTCAAATGCTGGCGTTGTATAAGGAAGAACAAAGCTGGACCTTTACCGGAATACAGGAAAAGCCGGTACTATCACTAGGTCGAGGTTTTACGGCTCCCGTTAAAATATCCCTGCCTCATGATGAGACCGAGCTGGCATTCTTGTTTGCCCATGACAGTGATGAATTTAATCGTTGGGATGCAGGCCAGACCATGGCGCTGAATATTATGCAAAATCTGATAGATGATCATCATACGGGAAATAGCTTAAAGCTCGATAATCGTTTCATCGATGCCTATCGTTCAACATTGAATAATACCTCATTGGATAAAGCATTAATCACGCAGGCTTTAACTCTGCCATCTGAATCCTATCTAGCTGATCAGTGTGATGTGGTCGACGTTGATGCCATACACGCGGTGCGTCAATTCATGCGTCAGCAACTAGCCCAGACATTGGCAGACGACTGGCTTCGAGTTTATGAAGAAAATAATCAGACCATGAATTACCAGTTTAATGCTAGAGATATGGCCGGGCGCAGTCTGAAAAATCTCTGCCTGTCGTATTTAATGGAGTTAAACGATGACAGGCATCATCAGCGCGGCCTGCAGCAATTTCAACAGGCCAATAATATGACCGACATGCTGGCAGCACTTTCTATTCTCAGTCAGCATGATATTAGTGAACGGCAGACGGTTCTGGATGCTTTTTATGAACAGTGGCAACATGATCGACAGGTGGTCGAAAAATGGTTTGCAATACAGTCCACCTCGAACCTGCCAAATACCCTGGAGCAGGTGAAAACATTAATGCAACACCCAGCCTTTTCAATCACCAATCCCAACCTGGTACGCAGCCTGATCGGTAGATTCTGTGCCGCCAATCCGGTTAACTTTCATAAACCTGATGGCAGCGGTTATCGTTTTCTGGCCGAACAGGTATTGATACTGGATGAACTTAATCCACAAATTGCCGCGCGCATGGTGCAAAGCCTGAGTCGCTGGCGGCGCTTCGATGAGTCCCGGCAACAGCTTATGCGTGAGCAACTCGAACGTATTGCCACACATAAAGGGCTGTCGAAAGATGTTTATGACATTGCCAGCCGGAGCCTGCAGGGCTGAGAATACTCATCGTATAAAAAATATTCATTAATGAAATTCCTTGCACTACATTCATAATTGTAGGTTCGACTTCAGGTAGG
>VAPK010384751.1_pt1 | contig 12296 bp, 12 predicted proteins | sample 3395031 | NCBI WGS metagenome assembly VAPK01 (sample SAMN08290443, study PRJNA428436) | hydrothermal vent metagenome | isolation source: Deep-sea hydrothermal vent chimney 1 | place: Pacific Ocean: Juan De Fuca Ridge | reverse complement strand
TTGCCAATAGACCGGTTTGGCAGGGAATTAGACAATCAGTCACAATGAGATGGTAATCAATAGCTTCATGCTATTTCCCCCATGCGGGTGGGGGAATATTATGCCAAACGCCCCTGCCAACTTGTAAAATCGTTGTACAATGCTTGGGCTTTCGGGTTTTGCAATTTTTTCTTACGTTTTTTTTCTATGGCAATTTGATATTTGAAAACAAACATCCCATCACATTTTAACATCGAATCAACAAGCGATTTGATAAACCCATCAAGGAGTTTAAAAACCTCTTCCCCTTGAGATTTTGCGTCTGATTCTAATCGATCCTGCAACTTGTTTTCAGAGATAGCTTTTTCATCTCTTTCAACATGCTCTAAAAATGTGTCTGAAAAAAATTTATAATCTCTAGTATATCTGATTAAATTACTCATGAATCTGTACATAAAATTAAAAGAGATGGAATTGACATCAATTTTATTTTCTCTTGCGAGGACCATTAATTCACGCCTATGATCGCAAATGGTAAATAAAATTTCGTTGTTAATTCTTTTCTTTCTCTCTTTGATATAAAAAACCGTAGTTCCAGCTAGCAACAAAAATAATATAAATGAAAAATAATAGAGGATTGCCATCATTCCCCCTCTCCTTTTTCAGGTGGATTAATTTCCTTTGCCTCATACCCAGGAAAAATATCTTCTAACGTAGAATCGTCCATTCCTTTAACGTGTTTAAGGAAATACTTTCGATAAGCATTGTTTTCATCAGCAAGGCGGTCAATTTGATTTTTCATTAACGTTTTATTATATTTATTTTCATTATCGTACTTTAAAAACATTTGCCACAATGCATAACCGAGGGCTGTGACCAAAGTTGCAGGGACACCAATTTCCTTAATTAAATCAAGAATAATTTGAAAGAAATCATTCATTTATTATTTTATCATCCTTTACTGAAACAAAAATCACAAATTGCATAAAACTCGGGAATTCAGCCCTCCGATAACCATCATAATATAGTTTCTATGCAGGATATTCCAGCACTAACCCATAACTACTATTGAGTGATCGACTATTGGGAAAGGAGATGTTGCAACCCTATCACCCAACCAACTCCCGGTTATAAGCTTCGCCCAACCAATCGGGAACCCATGAGAGTTTCCAAAATTTCCCAAAAGCATTCTCATCAAGCATCGCGCAATTGCTGGATGGCTTTTTTGTAATCCGCACTGTTGAATATCGCGGACCCGGCAACCAGGACATTGGCGCCCGCGTCCTTGAGTTCCCCGGCATTTTCCGCTTTGATACCGCCATCCACTTCCAGATCGAACTCATGCTCGTATTGCCCCATGATTTGCTTGAGGTTCAAAGTTTTATCCAGCAGGGAAGTGATGAATTTCTGGCCTCCGAACCCAGGGTTGACCGACATCAGCAGAACCATGTCGATCTCGTGGAGAATCTCCTCCAGGCTTGACAGTGGCGTGGACGGATTGAGCACCACCCCCGCGCGCACGTCCTGTTCCTTGATATAATGAATGGTCCGGTTGAGATGCGGGCAGGCTTCCACATGAACGGTGAGAATGTCCGCTCCGGCCTGGGCAAAGTCTTTAATGTATTTGTCCGCGTCTTCGATCATCAAATGAACGTCCAAAGGCAGGTCGGTGATTTTACGAATCGATTCGACCACCAGTGGACCGATGGTGATGTTGGGAACAAAATGCCCGTCCATAACGTCGATATGAATCCAGTCGGCCCCGGCTTGTTCCACGGCCTTGATCTCCTCGCCCAGTTTGCTGAAATCCGCTGCAAGGATCGAAGGCGCTATTTTTACCATTTCAAAAATCCCCTTTATAAATTTTCATTTAAGCTGTCGATGAGGTCGGCATGCGGCGAGTATGCTATTAAATAAGTTCCCCTTTTCAATACTCTCTCTGTTCATCGGACGGAACTTTCCTTATAATGAGGGACTTTTTATGAGCCGTCAAAATTTTATCCTATGTCATTGAAAAAAGAACAACTGCGAGAAGTCGTACGGGACTTCCTGATGAAGGACCACAATCTGCTGGTATTAGCAGGGGTGATCGGTTTTCTCGCAGGAATCGCCTCGACCGTTTTCCGACGGATGATACACTTTGTGGACATCCTGTTTTCCGAACAAGGGCTTTCTCTGATAGGAATTTCGCCGGCCTTTTTCCCTTTCCTTTTGCCCCTCATGCCCATGATCGGAGGCGCGATCGTCGGCGTCATTTGCCACTTCTTCCCCAATGCGGTCAAGGAAAACGGCGTCCATCGCGTGATGCATTCCGTCGCCATGAAAGGCGGCAAGATTAGAGGACGGACCATGATCAGTTGCGCCACCACCTCCGCTCTCACCATTGGTTCGGGAGGCTCGGCGGGACGCGAAGGCCCGACGGTACAGATCGGCTCGGCGGTTGGTTCTTCCATCGGGAATTTTTTCCACCTTTCCACGGAGCGCATTCAGGTCCTCGTCGGCTGTGGAGCCGCCGCAGGAATCGCCGCCTCCTTCAACGCGCCCCTGGCCGGGGTTTTATTCTCCCTGGAAGTGATTCTGGGGAATTTTACCATCCACACGTTCAGCCCCATCGTCATCGCTTCAGTAATCGGCACAGTGACGGGGCGCGCGTTGGAAGGCAATGAAGTCACCTTTCAACTGCCGTTCCATCAACTGGTGCATTACAGCGAAATCATTTATTACCTCATTCTCGGGCTTTTGTGCGCTGTGGTTGCCCGAGGGTTCACGTTATTTTATTTTTATATCAAAAAACTTTTCGCCCAGGACATCGACATCCCGCAAATCATCAAGCCCGCTTTGGGAGGACTTCTGGTCGGCATCCTCTCCCTGCGCTTGCCGGAGGTGCTTGGCAATGGATACGAGGCCATGCAGTTGGCTTTGACGGGCAATATGTTCTGGGGTCTGGCGTTTGTTCTGATTTTCGTGAAGATCCTGTCCACCTCTTTGACACTGGGTTCTGGTGGCCTTGGTGGAATTTTTGCTCCTTCCCTGTTCATGGGGGCCATGGTGGGCGCGGTGTTTGGTACGGGCGTTCATTGGGTCTTCCCACAAATGTCGGCATCGCCGGAAACTTATGCAGTTGTGGGCATGGGCGCCGTCGCCGCTGCTGTCATGCAGGCTCCTCTGACCATTATTCTCATGCTCTTTGAGCTGACCAACGATTACACGCTCATCCTCCCTATAATGGTCGCGTGCATTGTTTCGGCCTATTCCTATAAAGGTCTCGCCAAGCACTCGATTTATGTTCAGTATCTACTCAATGACGGTATCAATATCAAGCATGGGCGCGAAGTCTCCATTCTCGATGGCATCAAGGTGAAAGATGTGATGAATCAGGTCGTCACCACGATTCCAGAAGAGATGCCGTTTAGAAAAATCATTGAGAGCATTTCCTATTCGAAAAACTTTTATTTCCCGGTGGTGAACTCTGAAGGCGACATGACCAGCATTATTTCCTTCAACGACGTTCGGGAAATGATGTTTGAAGAAGAGTTGGGCGACCTGATCGTGGCCGGTGAATTGTCAACCAAGAAGGTACTGTTCTTAAACACTGAGAACAATTTAAATGAAGCGATGGAATTGTTCGCCCGTCTGGACGTCGATCAACTTCCCGTGGTGGCAGGGGAAAACTCCCGCAAAGTCATCGGCATGCTCAATCGGGGAGACATGGTATCCGCCTACAACCGTGAAGTCCTCGTATCGGAGTTTGACCGATAAACACCCTCTTCCCTCATAACCCTATTATGGCCCGACACTTTCATAAGTTTACAATCCATTTCATCATTGCCCTCCTCATAATACCGACCATTTTTTCTTGCGCTCCCAAGGAACACGAGCTTCAGAAGCGCACTCAATTCATCATGGGGACGCTGGTGGAAATCACCGTTCGCGAGAAGGACACCCAAAAGGCCCAGTCAGCCCTGGCATCGGCATTTGACGAAATAGGACGACTGGATAATCTGATGAGCACACAACTTGCCAATTCTGAAATTTCCCAGTTGAATAATTTACCAGGTGAAAAGGCATCACTTGCCGTTTCGCCTGACGTTCTTGAAGTCATCCGTCGAGGAATTCACTGGGGAAACAAAACCAGCGGCGCTTTGGATATTTCAATCGGCCCGGTCAGCAAACTCTGGCGATTCGACGATGACAATCCCTCCATCCCAAATCCCCAACGCCTGACTCTGGCACTCCAGCTGGTCAACTTTAGTGAAATTGAGATAGACGAATCCAAAGTCCGCCTCAAACAACCGGGGATGTCACTTCATCTCGGAGCCATCGCCAAGGGTTACGCCGTGGATCAGGCAATGAAGGTTCTGGAAAAAAATGGCATTCGGCACGGTTTGATCAACGCGGGTGGCGACTTGAAAGTCCTGGGCGAACGCAAGAACGGTCAGCCCTGGACCATCGGGTTACAACACCCAAGACACCCGGAAAAAATGATCGTCTCTTTTAATCTGTCCAATAAGGCCGTGGCCACCTCAGGCGATTATCAAAAATATTTTATCAAGGATGACACACGCTATCATCACATCCTCAACCCGGAAAACGGCATGCCGGCAACAGGGGTGATCTCCTGCACCATCATCGCTGAAACCGTCATGGACGCGGATGCCCTGGCAACAGCGGTTTTTGTTCTGGGGCCTCTAAAGGGAATGGCTCTGGTTGACTCTCTGGACGGAGTCGAAGGCATGATGGTGACGGAATCTGGCACCACCCTCTTTTCAAAAAATTTCGAATCACAACCCGGATTCGAAATGCAGGGTTTCTAAATAAAGCCCCTTTAAAAAAGAAGTCCGCCACACTCCGGCCCAAGGGCAATTCTTTGCCGTTGGCTTTTGAGGTTCAAAATATGCGGACGGCGATACAAAAATGCCTCATCGTTATCGAACCGTCTTAAAACGTTTCAATAACAGGGCGTTGCTGACCACGGAAACCGAACTCAATGACATGGCCAAAGCGGCATAGATGGGTTCCAAAAGAATTCCGTAAATGGGGAAAAACACTCCCGCCGCCAGAGGAATTCCCAGAACGTTATAGAAAAACGCCCAAAACAGATTTTGCCTGATTTTACTCATGGTTTTTTTACTGAGTAGAATCGCGTCGGCCACAGCGTTCAGGTCCTCGGTCATCAGCGTGATGTCGGAGGCTTCCATGGCAATGTCGGTTCCCGAACCAATGGCGATCCCGATATTCGCTTCTGCCAAAGCGGGCGCGTCGTTGATGCCGTCTCCCACCATAGCGACGAAACGGCCCTCCTGTTGCAACTTTTTGACTTCGTCCGCTTTCCCGGCGGGAAGCACCTGAGCCAGCACCCGATCGATATTGAGTTCGCGGGCAATAGCTTGGGCGGTTTGCTCGTGATCGCCGGTGATCATCACCACATTAAGCCCCATGCGCTGTAATTTTTCAACGATCTGTCTGGCTTGCGGTTTCACGGTATCGGCGGACGCGATCAACCCCGCCGATTTTTTGCCAATGGCCAGGATCATGGGCGTTTTTCCCTGACGCGCCACTTCCTCAATACGGTCGCGCAAAGGAGCAATGTCCACCCCGTCTGCTTCCATCATTTTCAAATTACCCAGGGAGATTCCCAGTCCATCCACTTTCCCCTGCACACCGAATCCCGGCCGGGTTTTAAAATCAACAACGGGAATCAGCTTCAGGCTTAGCCTACGAGCTTCTTCAATGATCGCCTGAGCCAGAGGGTGCTCCGATCCTTTGTCAAGCGACGCGGAAAGAACCAGCAATCGCTCAGGAGAAATGTTCATCTGGGTTTCAACGAAGACATCCGTCACTTCCGGTTTGCCCCAGGTGAGGGTTCCGGTTTTATCAAAAATAACGGTGTCCAGTTTTTGCGCCGTTTCCAGAGTTTCCCCGCCTTTGATCAGGATACCCATTTCGGCACCCTTGCCCGTGCCAACCATGATGGCAGTCGGCGTGGCCAAACCCAAAGCACAGGGACAGGCAATGATGAGTACGGAAATAAAAATCATCAAGGCGAAAATAAACGGTGCCGTCGGCAAGGTGACCATCGAACTTCCCCATCCCCACCAGATGAAAAACGCCAGGAGGGCGATGCCGATCACGATGGGCACAAAAATTCCCGCGACTTTATCGGCCAGCCGTTGCACCGGAGCTTTCGACCCTTGCGCCTCTTCCACCAGTTTGATGATCGCTGACAACACGGAATCTTTGCCCAGATGCGTGGCTCTTAATTTAAAGTATCCGGTTTTGTTAAGGCTTGCGCCAAAGACATTCGCGCCTGATTTTTTTTCAACGGGAACACTTTCTCCCGTGATCATCGATTCGTCCACGACAGCGGTTCCTTCAATAATCTCGCCATCGACCGGAATTTTTTCGCCCGAACGGACAATGACCGTATCCCCCGGAACCACCTGGGCAATCGGAATTTCGACTTCTTCTCCATTGCGCTCGACGCGGGCGGTTTTCGGTTGCAGCCCCATGAGTTTTTTGATCGCCGAAGAAGCTTTACTTTTGGCACGCGCTTCCAGCCAGCGGCCCAGCAGAACCAACGCTATGATCATCACCGATGTATCGAAATAAACGACCACTCCCTGCCCCAAGAACTTCAGCGACGATGGGAAGAAAGTCGCGAACGCGCTGAAAAAATACGCCGAGGAAGTACCAACAGCAATGAGGGTGTTCATGTCGGCGTAGCCGTGTTTCAACCCCGCCCAGGCGCCCCGGTAAAACTGCCAGCCCGCCCAAAACTGGACAGGCGTCGCCAGTAGAAACAACCAGAAATGAAAAAACGGCGCGCCCGCATTGGGAAGAACCGGCAAAGTCTCCTGCATACCGCTCAACATGATGACGGCTCCAAGAACCGCGCTCACGATAAATTTAATTTTTAGAAGACGCAATTCCCGGCCATGCCGTTCCTCTTCGTCCCTTGACTTGCTATCGTCTTCCTCATCGGGAAGGAGTTGGTAGCCGATGTCCTCTAAAGCGGATTGGAAGTTTTCCAAACCCGTAATGGCAGGAAGATACTCGACCACCGCTTTTTCCGTCGCCAGATTCACGCGCGCCGTCGCCACCCCCTCAAGACCGGACAATTTGGTTTCCACGCGGGAAACGCAGGAAGCACAAGTCATCCCCGCCACCCGAAACACTTTCTTGCTCCGAGGAACCTCGAACCCCAGTTTTTCTATCGTCCTGGAAACTTCGGTGGGAGAAATTTTCTCCGCATCAAAATCAACAACGGCCACCTCGGCTCCGAAGTTGACGCTGGCTTTTTGGACGCCCTCCAGTGCGCCCACTTTTTTTTCTATTCTGGAGGCGCAACTGGCGCAGGTCATGCCTGTCACCGGAAGATTTATGGATTGGACTTTGGATGTTTTTGCTACAGGCATATGGGTACCATCTGTAAAATATTCATGATACACTTTTTTCTTTCAGGATTTTTCTATTGAAACCGACTAAAAACTTCACAAAGTCTCTGCTGACATTTTGCCTCATTCTGACCTTTTTTGGGACCCCGACTTTCAAGGCAATGGCCGAGCCTCGCTTGGTAGATTTAACGCATTCCTTTGATGAAACTACCATTTACTGGCCAACCAGCAAACCCTTTAAGCTTGAAAATGTCCATGAAGGCTTAACGCCTAAAGGCTATTGGTATGAATCGAATGATATCAGCGGGTCGGAACATGGAGGGACGCATCTCGACGCCCCCGCCCATTTCGCCCGTGGCAAGTGGCATGTCGAAGATATCCCTCTCGAACGCCTGATCGCTCCCGGAATCGTTGTGGATGTTCGCAAACACGCTATGAATGATCCCGATTATCTGATCCGCAAGCAAGATTTTCTTGATTGGGAAAAACAGCATGGGAAAATTCTCAAGAACACCACGGTTCTGGTTCTCACCGGTTGGGAGTCATTCTGGCCAGACAAAAAAAAGTACCTGGGAACAGACCAGCCGGGCGATGTCAAAAACCTTCATTTCCCAGGATTCAGTGCCGAGGCGGCTCGGTTTCTGGTCGATGAGAGAAACGTAGGGTCGATCGGACTGGACACACCGAGCCTTGATGCAGGGCAATCGACGGATTTTCTCGCGCATCAGATTTTTGGAGAAGCCAACGTTCCCGGCTATGAGAACGTCTGCAATCTTTCCACCCTGCCTCCCATGGGACTGCGAGTGATCGCACTTCCCATGAAAATTGGCAAGGGTAGTGGCGCACCGCTAAGAATTGTTGCAGAAATTAATTGAGGGGACTACTGTTGCTTTATTTTTTAAGGAAGAGACCTTTGAGGGTGAACACCCCATAAAACAGGAAAAGAATGGCTATCAAACCTTTTGAGAACGAATTGTTACTGACGGCTTCCATAAACAAAAACAGCCCCACTCCACTCAGAACGGCGCCAATGAGAAAAAAACCCACGGCTTTGAAAATGGGCATGCGGTCGGACTTTGGCTCCGTTTCGCGTTTTTGTTTGAGTTGCCATCGCCAGCGCAGGATGTAATAGGTTTGCCGACACCAGGAGATCAACCCCGAATCGGCTATCAGGCTGGTCTGGCAATACATACAATTAGAATCAGTGGTTCGATTGGGAAATCCGCAATTCAGGCAGATTTTCGAGTCCGGATTTTGATTCAAAAGGGTCTCTTTTTTCGGTTCATCCATAACCAGCCGGGGGTTTCCAACAGAAGCGCCAAAACGGACGTATTAACGCTATCTCAATGAAATTAAATGACTTTCTTGATGAATTTCAATTCTATACCGATTGAATTGGAGTGTCAATCCTCAAACAAACCAGAGAAATTCATCTGGCCCGAAAATCATTGTAAATCCTGCCTTAAAATAATTTATCAAAAATTCGTAAGTTTCGATATTATTGGAATAATCTAAGAAGTATCAGCCTCTTTCCTGGTACTTTCTTTTTCAACTTTTGGAGATTAGATATGAATTGGTTCATCCCCGGTCTGTTTTTGTTGGTTCATTTATTTGCTTCGGCATCCTTCGCGGAAAACGCGAAAGACACCTCGGGGACCCAGAACATGGCTTTCATCGAAGGCGGAGTTTATGAAATGGGCAGTCGACGGTCTCTTAAGGAGCTGAATCCTGGAGATCTCATGAACACCGATCGCCATGCCCTGGGGCCGGAAAACCCAGCGCATCACGTGCATGTGGACGGATTCTATATGGACATTTATGAAGTCACCAATGCCGATTACCAAAAATTTGTCACTGCGGAAGACAAGAAAAAATCAAGGTTCTCTGACAATTCCGATTTCAACGGCCCAAACCAGCCTGTAATCGGTATCAGTTGGAAGAAAGCCGTCCAATATTGTACCTGGAAAGGCAAGCGTCTGCCCACCGAAGCGGAATGGGAAAAAGCATCCCGAGGCAAGCGACATATCTACTATCCCTGGGGCAACGAACCGCCGGACAGTAAAAAGGTGAACTTTAACGAGGAAGTGAACAAAACATCGCCGGTTGGTTCCTATGAAGATGGAAAATCCGATTACGGCGTTTATGACCTTTCGGGCAATGTCTCCGAATGGACGAACGACTGGCATCTTCCGGAATATTACTTGTTCTCCCCCAAGAAAAATCCGCAGGGGTTTGAAAGAGGCCAATACAAAGTGATCCGTGGCGGCAACTGGAGAAACGACGCGTTCAACGTCAATATGACTTACCGCAATGCCACCGTGCCCTCCATGAGCAACAAAACCGTCGGTTTCCGGTGTGTCCGAAGCGCAAAAGAAAAATAGGTTGAGGACGACTCACCCTCAGGATTGTCCGCATTCAGATCCAGATTGAAAACAACGGGCATCTGGCTTTTGCCCCTCGGACACAGCTTTGAGAAGTGGGAAAGCCTTGGTCTCCCAACCTTCGGCAAAGCTATCAGCGGCTTCCCGCTGGCGAACATTATAATGCCGTAAGGTGAGGCGGGTCATATCACCTTCCTCTTTCAGCGTCACTTCAACGGTGGATTCTCCAGGTTCCATATCGTGAAGCCCGCCCCATGTGAAGACCACTTTTTCAAACGGTAAAATTTCCACATATTCCCCCCGGCAATGCATTCCATCCTCTGTGCCTACATGAAAAATACCGCCCGGACGAGCGTCCGCTTCAACGATCTCGCCAAACCATTCTTTCATCTTCGCTTCATCGGTCAGATACGGGAAAATGGTCGCAGGCTTTGCCTTTATAACCACTTCCCGGATGATCTCATGCGTTTCGGTCGTGTTTTCTCCAGCGTTCATTTTTTCCTCCTACGTTGTTTTTCGTCCTTTTCAGCAAGAACTTTCAATTTCGCTAATCGCGGATCCCAGAAATCTTCCAGCAGAATTTTTAATTCGGCGAACCCTTCCGGTCGCAAGCTGTACATCCGACTGGTTCCCGCCCGACGCTCCGAAATAAGCCCGGCCTTCCTGAGAACCCCCAGATGTTGCGATACCGCAGGACGGGTGATGTTTTTGAAGCGACCGGCAATCTCGCCTGCGGACATCTCTTCCCAACGGATCATCCGTAAAATCGAAAACCTCGTGGGCTCTGCTATCGCTTGAATGGTTTCTAACATGACCTTATGTTAGGATAAACTTACGTAAGTGTCAACTAAAATATTAGCTTATTTTGCACGTAAATGATTTCACTCAGTTAAGAACAATTGATCTAAAATGTCTTAGGAGGATAAAATTTCAAGGAAGCGGAAGGGATTATTATTAACCCTAAAAGATGGGTAGGAAGATATGAGCGAAAAGGAAAAACCGGAAGTAAAGCAAGAAGAAGAAGCCATATCATTTGCTGAATTTCTTGAGAATACTCCGCCGTCTAGCCTTACCAAAATCGCACAATTAGTAACCGAGGTTTATTCTGGGCCCTATTCTGAATACGAATTAGTTTTCCCAGAAATACAACTTCACTGCCCAGATGATGCATGTAATGGCACGCGCTTTTTTCGTTGCACAACAAAAAATCGTCCTGAGATTCCTGATAAAACACACCGTTTCATCTACATATCTTATACCTGTTCTAACTGCCAAAAGACTGAGAAAACTTTTTCTTTAGCTGCTAAAAAAAATAGCGATGACAATTCTGGTGAGTGTTATAAATTCGGTGAGCTTCCGGTATATGGACCACCAACGCCAGCACGCTTAATTCAACTAATAGGGCCTGATCGAGAGGTCTTTTTAAAGGGCAGACGTTGTGAAAATCAAGGCTTAGGTATCGGAGCTTTTGTATATTACAGGCGAGTGGTAGAGAACCAAAAAAACAGGATATTAGAAGAAATCATAAAGGTCTCAAAACAATTAAATGTTCCCTCTGAGCAAATAAAGATTCTTGAGGCTGCCAAAGCAGAAACTCAGTTTAAAACAGCACTTTCAAATGTTAAGAATGCCATTCCTCAAACACTACTAATAAACGGACACAATCCACTCACATTACTTCACTCAGCACTTAGTGAAGGTTTACACGAAAAAACAGATGAGGAGTGTTTAGACATTGCTAACAGCATTCGAGTTGTCCTCTCAGAGTTATCTGAGCGTTTAGCCCAAGCATTAAAGGACGAGGCGGAACTAAATCATGCCCTTTCAAAACTCATGAACGTGAAGAAAAAAAAATAACTGCTTTTTCAACAGAGCATTGAAAATTTTCTGGAGTTATTTTTTTATCTTCCCTTTAATCCTATCCAACAAAACATCAGCGATTTCTCGTTTGGAAAGCCTGGGTAGCGGGTCGATTTTTCCTGCTTTGTCGATGAGGGTGACTTGATTGGAGTCGGACTGGAACCCGATGCCGGGTGCGCTGATGTCGTTGGCTACAATAAGATCGAGGTCTTTCTTCTTCAATTTTTCCTGGGCGCTTTGCACCACGTTCTCGGATTCGGCGGCAAAGCCTATCACCATCTGGCGGGTTTTATTTTTTGCGACTTCCAGCAAAATATCTGTCGTTGGCAAAAGATGGAGGACCAACGGCTCGCCCAGTTTTTTGATTTTTTCCTTCTGTACCGTTTCCGGCTGGAAGTCCCCCACCGCCGCAACCATCACCAGCACATCGCAATCGGGAAAGTGTTGGTTGACCAGCGCCAGCATTTCCCCGGCCTGTTTGCAGAAGATGGTCTCCACTCCGTTTGGAGGCTCAAGATGAGTCGGGCCGCTGATGAGTGTCACTTTTGCTCCGCGCAGACTGGCCTGCCCGGCCACGGCATAGCCCATCTTGCCAGAGGACGGATTAGTGATATAACGCACCGGGTCCAGCGGCTCCTGGGTCGGCCCCGCTGTCACCAGAATTTTGAGACCCTTTAAATCT
>VAPK011270875.1_pt1 | contig 12298 bp, 13 predicted proteins | sample 3395031 | NCBI WGS metagenome assembly VAPK01 (sample SAMN08290443, study PRJNA428436) | hydrothermal vent metagenome | isolation source: Deep-sea hydrothermal vent chimney 1 | place: Pacific Ocean: Juan De Fuca Ridge | reverse complement strand
ATAATATGCTGGTGCATAGAAAATGCCAATGCGGTTGAGCTGCAATAATGTGCTATTATTCTAACAACATCACACATTTCGGTATGGGTTAATCCGCCACCGCCTAATTCTACCGGTATTGCTGCCGAAAAGAATTTATTTTCTTTTAAATCTTCGTAGTTTTCAAAAACAAACTCACCGCTTTTATCGTAGGATTTGGCTCGTTTTTCAAATTCTATTCCGAGTTTGTGGGTTAAGTCTATCCAGTTTACTTTGGTTATTTCGAGGATCTCCATACATTACTATTTAAATTCTTTACAAACATAATTAGCAAAAAAGTGGAAGGGTTAACTCAGAAGTTTAAAAAATTGTCTAAAAAGGTCAGATAGTGTTATTTCGGCTTTTTTGTAGGTGGGATTGTTATTTAATCAGATCATAACTAGTCAAATCGATTGATAAACTCAGTAAATGAGTGAATAAAATGTTTTCTTGGCGTTTCCATAAAAGCTGCATGGTCTCCACCTGAAATTACCACCCAACTTTTATCTGCTGTTTTTAATCGGGTGAATAACTTTACTTGCTTTTCTAATGGTGCTATAGGATCAAGTTCGCCCTGTAAAATTAATACAGGTGTGGTAATTAATGAGGGGTCAATGTTATTATACTCACTTTCAAACCTCCAATCAACTCTAATAGGATCATGCTTTAAAGCCATCTTTACATAGGTGTCAATTGCCTTTTGACTTATATTGCCAGGAGTTATAAAATCACTGGCCGCATTTTCTGCTGTGTTTACTCTTTTCTGTAACTGAACATCACTAGGATTCTCTGGGATTTTAAAATCTAGATCTTGCCAATAACCAAAAACAGTTAAGCTTGCAATATCTATTGCGTTTTTTTGAGTTGCAAGTAGCGTTAATGTTGACCCCATTGACCAGCCGAATAGATGCACTTTTTTATTGTCATTTTCTATTGAGATCCAATTTAAAATATTGAGAATATCTTTTGCTGCTTTAGCAGGCGAGGCCCACTCCGTGCTGTCTCTTGGTGTTGCTCCATAACCTCTTAAATCAATAGCGTAAGTTGAATACCCTTGTTCTATCATCCCATCCATTAGAGATAAGTCTTCACCTTCTACTTGTAAATCAAAATCTGGAACAGCGCTCCAGGTTCTCCCATGGACAAAAAGAATAATACCTTTGGCATTATCGGCTTTCTTTTCCCAAACCACCATTGGGTGTCCGTTTGATAATACCGTATGTTTTAATAAAGTATTTTTTACATTGGTAGTGGTTGTACTGGTTTTTTCATCGTTTTTATTGTCTGTTTTACAAGCTATAATCGCTAGTAATAGAAGAAATAATAACAATTGTTTTTTGAAAAGATATTTCATGCGAATACTGTTTTAATATGTAAATGATGATGGTGTTTTATATTGTAGCCAACCATGGCTATTCCTACATTTTTTACCTAGCTAACACATAAAAAATAACTTCGTCAGATTCAGTCAAATTATTTCTTTATAAGCCCTGCATTTCGCGATATTTTACCGGGCTTACCTCAAATTTATTTTTAAAAACCCTGCTAAAATGGGCTACTTGTTCAAAACCACTGTCAAAAGCAATTTGAGAAACATTAAGATTTCCGCCAGCCAATAAATTAGCAGAATAATTTAGTCGTTTTTCCAGTAACCACTTTCCTGGTGTAACATTATAATGGTTTTGAAAATCGCGTTTAAAAGTAGATAAACTGCGATGACTTAATTTAGCAAACTCTTCTAATTTTAGATTAAAACAAAAATTAGTTTCCATAATATGGGTTAAAGAAGGGTTGCTGTTTTGATGTATATATTGCAGATAAGAAACCAATAATTGATCATCGCAATGATGCACAATATTTAAAAGTAATTCTTTGAGTTTAAGCTTTATTATAGAATCTGGCGGTTGTTTTTTATCTCTAAAATACACTAGCATCGATTGAAAAAAGTTCTCCAAATAGGAGTCTTCTTTTAGTTTTGAAGCTGTAAACTGGTGTAATTTATTTCCGTTAAACGGAAGGGTTTTACTGTCTAAATCTTGTAGTGATTCCCTTATCAAATCATCGGGTAAAAAGAAACCCAACATGCAAAAATCTTCGTCAAAAAATTGGGTAACCAAAGCGGCACCTTTTTTCACATAAAGTGTTTGACCGGCATTAATCTCCCATTCTCCTTGAATGGTTTTCCATGTTTTTGTACCGCTAAGCACATGAATAATATAATCGTGTTGTGCAAAAATACCTACGTTTTTTTCTTCCAGCGGGCAGGTATATTCAACGCAAACCAAATCATCAATCAAAAATTTATTAAAAAACAAGCTGTTTTTTATTATCTCGTAGAGGTTTTGCATATGGCCGATTCGAATTAGATACGAATATAATTAATTAGTAGAAAAATCAACGGTTTCAGGCAATAATTTATGGATTTTAAATACCTACATATTTACTTCTTCTTTCAAAAAGTACATTGTCTTTCCATACACCATCCAATTGACCTATTTTTTCTCTATAACCAATCCTTCGAAAACCAGCTTTTAAGTGGAGTTCAATGCTTGCAATATTTTCTGGGAAAATCCCAGATTGAAGAGTCCAGTATCCCTTTTTTTCGCTCTCATCAATTAATTGTTTCAATAATTGTTTTCCAACTCGATTTCCCCTTGCTTTTTTAGAAACATAGATACTTACTTCTGCAACTCCTCCATAAACACACCTTGATGATACATCAGACAGTGCAGCCCATCCAACAATACTATTCTTGTTTTTAGCAACTAATCTACAAACCTTCAAGTGATTTTTATCCCAACTTTCCCAAGATGGTATTTCTTTTTCGAAAGTTGCTAAATTAGTTGCAATACCTTCTTTGTAAATTTTTGAAACGGAATCCCAATCCTTCTCATTCATCTTTTTTAGCTCTATGTTTTTGATCATAATAATTCAATAAAATTTAAACCACTTTGATTAGAACATCTGATCTTTCTATTAAATTACCAAATGGTATCGTTTCGAGATAATTATCTTTTAATAAGCTTTTTACTTCTTTAATCGCATTTTCTTCAACTGCAATGAGCAAACCTCCACTAGTTTGAGGGTCACAAAGAACCGCCATATTACTCTCTTTTTTCAACTGCACCTGATGTTGGTAACTTTCCCAGTTTCTGTGTGTTCCTCCGGGAATGCAACCTTGTTCAATATATTTGTATATTTCCTTAAAAACAGGGATTTTTTCATACCTAATTTCTGCCGAAACATCACTTGCTTCACACATTTCTGATAGATGCCCCAACAGGCCAAAACCTGTTACATCTGTCATTGCCTTAATGCCTTCAATATTGGCTAAATCTATACCTATTTTATTCAATTTTGTCATGGCATCAATAGCTATTTGCTCATGCTCGGTTAATAATTTTCCTTGTTTTTGTGCTGTTGTAAATATTCCAATTCCCAGTGGTTTGGTTAAAAATAATTTACAGCCTTTGGTTGCCGAATTATTTCGTTTTAATTTTTTAAGATCAACCCTTCCGGTAACTGCAAGTCCAAAAATAGGCTCAGGGCTATCGATACTATGCCCGCCCGCCAATATTATACCGGCTTCTTTACAGGATTCTCGTCCGCCTTCCAAAACCTTTTGAGCCACATTTGCAGATAGCTTGTCAATTGGCCATCCCAAAATTGCAATTGCCAGAAGGGGTTTACCTCCCATGGCATAAACATCACTTATGGCATTTGTAGCAGCAATTTTTCCAAAAGTAAAAGGATCGTCGACAATAGGCATAAAAAAATCGGTGGTACTAATAATTGCCGTCCCGTCATCCATGTCATAAACTGCTGCGTCATCATTATTTTCGTTACCAACAATCAATCTGGTATCGACAACCGAATTAAAATTCGTTTTTAAGATTGTGGCCAATACCTTCGGAGAAATTTTACAGCCGCAACCTGCACCATGACTAAATTGCGTTAATTTTATGTTTTGCATTCTGTTGTAAGTTTTTCAATTTTTAATGCATTCTTTAAAGGGTCAACCCCAAGAATAGGAATTTGAATTACTCGGGTACTTTTCCTCTTTTTCATTCCTTTTAAATAGAATTTGTCATAATATTGTAGTGAAAGCAGCGCTACTTCATAAAAGTTATCTTTTTCAAGATGTTTAATGGCATTTTTTGTATTTAGATCTCCCAGGCGTTTTGAAATTCGTCGAATTGAATCTGCTAAAAGCTGCTTATTACAACCTGCATACTCGGTAACCAGGTATTTTGCACGTTCTTCTTTTGGAATTTCTACAAAAAATAAACAGGCATTTCTCATTTGTTCGAAGAATTGTATGGGTATTTTCACCCTGCCTATATTATAACTTTCATCCTCGACCCAAATTATTTTTTTTGAATCCAGCTTCTTTAATTCACCGAGTAGGTTGTTCTCAAACTGCTCTACTGTAGGTTGTTTTCCTTTTCCAATTCCCCCAAAAGCCGAGCCCCTATGATTTGCTAATTTTTCAAGATCAATTACCTGATTTCCATGACTTTTTAGTTGCCTTAAAACCTGAGTTTTACCGCTTCCCGTATATCCTCCCAATACGTTTAACTGTATAGGTAAAGCCAAACTGTTTAATACATAATTCCGATAACTTTTATATCCTCCAACGATAACTTTTACATCGGTAAATCCATTATCAGATAAATGTTTTGCAAATGAGCGACTACGCATCCCGCCACGCCAGCAATGTATAATTACTTGACGTTTAGGTGCCAATTGCAGCGCATTATTAATAAATTTTTTTAGTTTGGGCTTCACATATTCATAACCAATCACAATTGCTTCTTCTTTTGATCGTTGTTTATATACCGTACCAATATGAGCCCTTTCATCATTAGAAAACAAAGGTATATGGTTTGCTTCGGGTATATGGCCTTTTTCAAATTCGCCCGGTGAACGGACATCAATAATGGGTACAGCCTCAGATAAGGCTTCTTCTATTGTAATTTCAGAAATCATGAATGCAAAAATAATTTATTTGAATGATTTTTTATGCAGGAAGAAAAATAATAAATGGAAATAAGCAAGAAGTAACAAGTCTCCGGTTTTATATATATCACAGAAATAGCCATAAACCCTTTACCGGTCAACCTCCCCTCGATGTGGTTTTAAGGCGTCTCTAAAGATGCTCATGTCTTTTTCATCTATAATTATAAAAGCAATAAAATACATTTCTGAAAAAAGTTTTGAATCAATTTTATAAAAATATAACTTTTCTTTTAAGGCAAATTCTTCTAGGTGCACACAATGGTGTTTTGCGATTTCTTGGGCTTCCAGACCACGGAAATCCCATATTAGTTTTATTTTTCTGTTCAAATTATTTGTTTTTGTAAAAATACATTTTAATTCAAACCATAAATAAAAATTCTTGAGATCAATTTCAATCTTTCAGATCATGCAGAAAATAATTCTAAGAACCATCTGTGAAAGTATTTGGTTATTTGAAATTTATTATTTATTTCTTCTTTCCGATTTAAAGGAAAAGATGAGGATAAATATCACTCTGAAGAATTACCAAGGCATAGCTAATAATGAGATTCGTATCTTTTTATTGACTAATCTACTTCAAATTTAATCACATTTTTATCAACATCCTCATTTAAATGATCCATCAAAATGGGAATAAATAATTCTTGTAAAAAGTTATCGTTTATATGTGCCATATGCTTACCGAAACTTTCCAAACTCAGAATTAATTTGTTTCTATAATAAGGATATAAATCTTTAGAAATTTTTATTAAATCTCCTAACTTTTCCTTTAATATCACTTTTCTCTTTTCGAAATTTTGTGGTAAAGAATCATCGATTCTTTCTAAATTTTCTTTAAAATGAACTTCCGCATCTCTGTAAAATTCACGTAGATCTTTTGGAGCACAAAATGTTCGCAAATGGGCCAAATTTATAGCTCCTTTTTTTTCTTTTTTCAACAGATTGCCATCGTGACGGCAACTTAATAAAGTAATATATACTGGTGCCAATAAAATTTGATTCCAATCCTTTCGGCTTAATGGTCGTTTCATAATACTAACATTTAACTTGTATTAAAGTTAGTAATATAAGGGCATTTTTAAAAATATTTTGTGTTAAAAATTTAGCCAATCAAAAAGAAGTGTATTCAAACAATTGTTTAAATTAATCTTTTTGGAGCCAGGTTAAAATAATGATTCCAAGTCTTCCAATTAAAAACACAAAAGAACCAAATGTAGGCACCAAAAGACTCACCTTTATCCCTGCCGCAAATACCGGTTGAGAAACCTCACCTACACTTTCAATTGCATCAAAGGCTCCTATCATTCCTATAATATGACCTAGAAATCCCCAGACCAAAGCAAACAGGGTTATAGAGCTAATCAAACTAATTGTTTTTTTGGTATTTCCTTTTTGTAAAAATCCTTTGACGATAAGTACAATTACTAAAATTAAAATTAAAAGAAGGGGATACATAAAAAAAGGACCGCCTTCATTTAATCTATCTACAAAAACTGACATAATAATAAAATTTAAAAATTAAACTAATCCGAAGGTAGAGCCAAAGCCTTCATCAAATAAAAAATTGCGATGGTTGGATTAAATTTATAGTTATTTAACCAAATTAACTCATTATTCTCAAATTTCTGATTAAAATGGTAAAATTAATAGCTAAACCCGAATTTCATCCCTAAAAAAATACCTTTTCAAATAATTTAACCATCTTGCATGCATGACTTTATTTTCTGTAGATAAATCTAAGTTTGTACTCCTTCATTTATTATTTTGGGTTGGTGTATGGTTTTTCTTTGTATATTTTTTTAGTTATAATTCTAACAATTCAAACTATGTAACTTGGTTTTCTAGTTTTTTATTACCGGTAACCATGGTAACTACCTATTTTGTGGTATATTACTTAATTCCCAAATACTTACTCACAAAAAAATATAAACTATTTATATTGTACGGTTCCTATACTTTGGTTTTTTCTACCTATCTTATTATTATAACAATTTTTGGCAGTTTAATATTTCTTTCCAATTTGAATATTAAAAATATGCCACCTATGAGTAGGAATTATGTGTTTGTACTTATTCTGGTATATCTAATTGTAGGATTAGTCAGTTTTGTAAATCTGTTAAACCACAACTTCAAAACGGAGTCCAAAAATAAAGAACTACAGAATAAAATTTTGGAAACCCAATTGCAAATTAAAAGTCAGGAACTTCAATATTTAAAAAAACAGATTCACCCGCATTTTCTTTTTAACACGCTAAATACTATTTATGGTTTTGCTTTGAAACAATCGAAGAACACACCCGATATTATTTTAAAACTTTCGAATTTATTAGATTATATTTTGTATCAGGTAAACAAACCCAAAGTGAGTTTAAAAGAAGAGATCCTACATATTAAAGAATATATAGAATTAGAAAAAATTCGATTTCAAGATACTTTAAAAGTTAATTTTCAAGTAAATAGTATTTCTCCAGAAATTCAGATCGCTCCTATGTTATTGATTCCATTTATTGAAAATGCTTTTAAACACGGTAGTTTAGTTGATGGATTTTTACAAATTGAAGTTCTAATAAAAGTAACTAATGACGAATTGAATTTTAAAATTGTAAATAGTGTTTTGCAAGATTCTAGTAAAGAAAGTGAATCTGGTATTGGTCTCGCCAATATTAAAAAAAGACTAAATTTACTGTATAAAGAAAACCACCAACTACATATAGAAAGAGTGGACAATTGGTTTACGGTAACATTAAATATTTCCCATTTAAACAGTTCTAAAAATGTCTAAAATTATACATTGCATAATTGTTGATGACGAACCCATAGCTCGTGAAGTTTTAGAAAATCATTTACAAAAGATCAATGCGATTCATGTTGTTGCAAGTTGTAAAAACGCTATTGATGCATTTAATATTATAAATTCGAACAAAATAGATGTCATCTTTTTAGATATTAATATGCCCGAAATTTCAGGCCTAAGTTTTGCTAAATCTATCAATAAAAATATTAAGATCATATTTACTACAGCATATAGAGAATACGCAGTAGACGGATTTGATTTAAAGGCTGTAGATTATTTATTAAAACCTGTTTCATTTGAACGTTTATTACAGGCAGTCAATAAATTTTTAGATGAAAGTATTCCTTTTCTAAAAGAAGCTGATGAAGAGTTTATAAATGAGAAGAATGATTTTATTTTTGTGAGATCTGATAGAAAAATGATCAAGATTAATTTCTCTGAAATAACTTATTTAGAAAGTTTAGGTGATTATTTAAAAATTCATCTTTCCGGTAAAATAATAACAACCCGAGAAACAATAAGTAATATTGAGGTCAAGCTGAGTAAAAATGATTTTTTACGCGTTCATCGGTCTTTTATTGTTTCTATAAATAAAATCATTTCTTTTACCAATGAATATGTAGAAATAAATAAAAAAGCTATTCCCATTAGCCGGTCTTACAAAAAAGATGTGTTAAGAAGATTAGAAAATGTTTAGTTAAAAAATTATCTTTATCAAAAATTTCATTTTGACCGAAGAAGACTTTTTATTTAGAAATACACATACAGATTCATTAGAAAATGGGAGCATTTCCTGGCAGAGTCCGAGTAATATTGCCTTGATCAAATATTGGGGTAAAAGTGAACCTCAAATTCCTAAAAACTCGTCGATAAGTTTTACATTAAATAATTGCTATACAACTACCACCTTAGAATTTAGTAAAAAGGAAGTTTCATCAAATGATCATAACATAATAGTTATTTTTGAAAATGAAGTTAATGTTGCATTTAAACCTAAAATACTACAGTTTTTTGAGCGAATTGATCGATATGTTCCATTTATCAAGAATTTTGATTTCGTGTTAAAAACCAGAAATTCTTTCCCTCATAGTAGTGGCATTGCTTCTTCTGCAAGTGGTCTAAGCGCACTTGCCTTGTGTTTGATGAGTTTAGAAAAACAATTAAATCCTTCTATAACTGATGGTTACTTCAAACAAAAAGCTTCTTTTTTAGCACGTTTAGGTTCAGGTAGCGCAGCTAGAAGTGTCGAAGGCGAAATAGTGGTTTGGGGAGAGCACAGTGAAATAATAGATAGTTCTGATCTTTACGGAATACAATTCCCTTATTCTATTCATTCCAATTTTAAAAATTACAACGATACTATTTTGTTGGTAGATAAAGGTGAAAAACAAGTCTCAAGTACTATTGGACATGATCTAATGCATAATCATCCCTTTGCTAAAAATCGTTTTGCACAGGCAAATAAAAATCTCGGCAGAATGAGTAAAATTCTTCAAAATGGAAATTTAAAAGCATTTGTACAATTGGTAGAAAGTGAGGCTTTAACATTACATGCAATGATGCTAACATCGAACCCATATTTTATTTTAATGAAATCTAACACTTTGAAAATCATTGAAAATATTTGGAAATACAGAGATAATACCACTAGTGATATTTGCTTCACTCTCGACGCCGGTGCAAATGTTCATATACTATTCCCCGATAGGGAAAAAGAAAAAGTAAGTGCTTTTATTTTAAAAAAATTGGTTCCTTTTTGCCAAAATAATCAGTATATTTGTGATAATCTCGGTAAGGGAGCTAAGAAAATATATTAGTTTTTTACCTGCTTTAAAAAAAGAAAAAGTTTATTTTAATTTAAGAATTTTCATTTAGAGACAATTAAACCAGCATATTTAAACAACTTATTGCTTGGATAATACGTGCTTAATTTAACCTTAAAGTTTCTTATTATGAAAAATTCGATTTACTTCACAATTGCTTTTTTATTTATTCTTAACCTTTCTGCCTTTGCACAAAAAGACACCATTTGGTTTGATACCAATTGGAAAAAAACAACAAAAAATAATGCCAGTTTTTACCGCTCTGATGTTACTAAAAAAGGAGATAAGTTTTGGGTAGTTGACTATTATATTTCCGGTTCTAAACAAATGGAAGGTCTTTCAATGAAACAGGATACCGAAATTTATGATGGTGTTATTAAATGGTATCATGAAAACGGTAATATATTTCAAATTGTAAATTACAATGAAGGTGTTTTAAATGGTATACGCCAAGTTTATTTTGAAAATGGTAAATTAAAAAGTGAAACAACTTACGTTGAAGGAAAAATGAACGGGAAATGGAAAGAAATGTATGAAAATGGTAAAATAAAGGAATCTGGGTTTTATGAAAAAGGACAAAAAGAAGGATCCTGGAAAACCTTTTATACCGATGGTAAATTAAAAGATGAAGGTAATTATGTTTTTGATAGAAAAGTAGATATTTGGAAGACAAATTATTACGATGGAACAATTGAAAACAATTAATTTAACTCATTTTTTATTGAAAATATAAGTTTTTAGCTTTCTAACCGTTAAATAAATGGTACTCAAAAATAAAACAATTATATTTGCATTCAAATTGTTATAAGAAAAAAATATAAATTATGAAAGGACCTTTATTTTACGCAAAAATTCTTCTTTTTGGAGAATATGGTATTATCAAAGATTCTAAAGGTTTAGCCATTCCTTATAATTCATACCAAGGCGCGTTAAAAATTTCTTCAGATCTTTCGAAAAACTCTCGAAATTCAAATAAAAAACTTAAGGCTTTTTATGATTATTTAATCAATTTGAAATCTGAAAGTGTAAACCTTCGATTAAATGAGTTGAAACTAGATATTAATAAGGGTATGTATTTTGATTCGAGCATCCCACAAGGATATGGAGTAGGTAGCTCTGGTGCACTTGTAGCTTCTATATATGATAAATATGCCAATGATAAAATTACGGTTCTTGAAAATTTAACCCGAGATAAATTATTGCAATTGAAATCTGTTTTTTCGGAGATGGAATCTTTTTTTCACGGAAAAAGCTCCGGACTTGACCCTTTGAATTCTTATCTAAGTATCCCTATTTTGATCAATTCGAAAGATCATTTAGAGGCTACCGGAATACCGTCTCAAAAAGAAGGAAAAGGAGCGGTGTTCTTATTAGATTCAGAAATGGTTGGTGAAACAGAACCGATGGTTAATATATTTATGAATAAAATGAAGAATGAAGGGTTTAGAAAAATGATTGATCATGATTTTGCCAAATACACAGATGCTTGCATAGATGACTTTTTACATGGTAATGCCAAATCACTTTTTGGCAATGTTAAAAAATTATCTAAAGTAGTTTTAAAACACTTCAAACCAATGATTCCTTTAGCTTTTCATCATATCTGGAAAAATGGGATTGAATCAAACGAATATTATTTGAAACTATGTGGCTCTGGAGGAGGAGGTTATATTTTGGGCTTTACAGAAGATTATGAAAAAGCCAAAAAATCTCTTCAAGGTTACAAAATAGAATTGGTGTATAGATTTTAAATACTGTAATTTGACTCATGGATTTACTAAAGATGTCAGAAAAAAACAGTCTTAAAAAACCCAAAAAAATTTCTTTTTTATATAAATTTTTGAGTCTTCTTTCTGTTGTGCGAGGTTATAATATTGTGATTATCGTCCTCGCCCAGTATCTCGCTGCAATTTTCATCTTTTCTCCCGAAAAATCACTTCGGGAAATCATCTTAAACCTAGATCTTTATTTTATTGTTTTATCAACTATTTGTGTAATAGCTTCCGGTTATATAATCAATAATTTTTATGATAGTAAAAAAGACCAGATCAACAAACCTTTAAAATCTAAAATTGATAGTATTGTTGGACAAAGAACAAAATTAAATATCTATTTTTTGCTTAACTTTGTGGGAGTAGGTTTTGCATTTTTTGTTTCCTGGAGGGCAGCCCTATTTTTTGGGTCTTATATTTTTTTAATATGGCTATATTCTCACAAATTAAAACGACACCCATTAGCAGGTTTGTTTTCTGCGGCCATATTGGCCATACTCCCTTTCTTTGCAATTTTTATTTATTATAAAAATTTTTCAACCATCATATTTACACATGCCGCCTTTTTATTCTTTATTTTGATGATTCGAGAATTGGTAAAGGATCTGGAAAATATAAAAGGAGATCTGGCTCAAAATTACCAAACTATCCCTGTAAAATATGGTGAATATTTCACCAAATTACTAATTAGTATTCTGGTTATATTTACCCTTGATCCTATTTATTTTTTATGGAAATACCCCGAAATAGGTATGATGAAATATTACTTTTATTTTGTAGGCCTTATCTTTTTGATCTTTCTTTTTTTATTGTGGAAAGCGAAATCCAGAAAAGAATATATTCTTTTACATAATATTGTAAAACTAGTTATT
>VAPK010013615.1_pt1 | contig 12299 bp, 11 predicted proteins | sample 3395031 | NCBI WGS metagenome assembly VAPK01 (sample SAMN08290443, study PRJNA428436) | hydrothermal vent metagenome | isolation source: Deep-sea hydrothermal vent chimney 1 | place: Pacific Ocean: Juan De Fuca Ridge | reverse complement strand
TGAAATATCAAAAGTCTCAATCCGCTCCGGACGCCGCGGTAAGTTTAAAACGCGCTGAAGCTGCTCCGCTTCTTTATAATAATTAATATCCTTGGTCCCGGAATACAGCGCGCCAATGGCCCGCAATTGATCGCGTACCTTCGCCGCTTTTTCAAATTTTTGTGTCTGGCTAAAATGCTCCATAGACCTCTTTAAACCGCGATAAAGAGCATCCTTTTTTCCCTCTAAAATCAACCGTACATTTTTAATGTTGGCCTTATATTCCTGTTTAGTCACCTTTCCAATACATGGGGCCTCACACAATTCAATATGATAATCCAGGCATTCTTTCTTAGGAAAAGGCGTACAGACACGAAATGGGAAAATCCTTCGAATAATAGATAACGCCTCACGAATTAACCCGGCATTCACATAAGGCCCATAATAATCAAATCCCTCTTTTTTTTTCTTGGGTCTTTCAATTGAAACGCGTGGAAATTTTTCATTCGTTATTTGAATCAACGGATAACTTTTATCATCCCGCAAATCAATATTATACTTAGGCTGATATTGTTTGATCAGACTCGCCTCAAGAATAAGCGCCTCAGCCTCACTGAAAGTTTCAATAACCTCAATATCAACAATGTCCGCTACTAACAAATCTGTTTTAGATCGCGCTCCCGTCGATTTACGAAAATAAGACTGCACGCGCTTGCGCAAAGACACGGCCTTTCCGATATAAATAACCTTCCCTTCTGTGTTTTTCATCAAATAAACACCGCTGGTTAATGGCAATTTTCTAATTTTTTCTTTAATAGGCATAACAAAATAATAAAATTAATTGTCGCGGCAATGGAACTGGCCAAAGCAATCCCGCTAATTTTCAATGGAAACATAAGAATAAAATTTAAAATGGCATTAATAACCAATGAAAACGCGGCCACTTTAACTGGCGTTTTAGTATCTTGCAGGGCATAAAAAGCGGTCACTAAAATTTTTATTCCGGAAAAACTTATCAGCCCTATCGCGTAAAAACTCAATGTAGACGCCGTAATATATGTTGAATAGGCGTCAAAAGAGCCTCTTTGAAACAACAAGCGAATAATCAATTTGGAAAACGCGCAAAGAATAATAGCGAATGGGCCCATAATCAACACTACATTTCTTAACAGAAAATTGACCGCCTTTTTAAAAGCGATTAAATCATTTTTATGGGCTAATCGCGAAAGGTCCGGCAAAGCCGCCGAAGCCATGGAAACCCCAAAAATCCCTAGTGGAAACTGGATAAGCCGATTGGCAAAATAAATAGCTGAAATTCCTCCCGCTCCAACAATCATAGTCAAAGACGCGCAAAAAGTGTCCATTAATACTGTCAACTGATAAACACCACTACCAAACATGCGCGGCCCCAATAATTTTCCTATCTGAATTACTCCGGGGTGACGCAATGTTTTTGGATTTTGAAAACGCATCCCAATCTTAAGCAGCGCGGGAACCTGCACTATTAACTGTAAAACGCCGCCAATTAAAACCCCAATGGCGAGGCCGAACACCGGCTCGTCCATAACCTTTGAAGAAATCAACGCACTGATAATAACGGCTATATTTAATAAACACGGACTAAATGCTGGAACAGTGAAAGATCGAAAAGTATATAAAATACCCATACTATAGGCGGTCATACCAATAAAAATTAAATATGGAAACATTAATCGCGTTAATCTAATGGCAAAATCAAGTTTAAAAGAATCCCCCATAAATCCAGGAGCAATTAACCTCACAAGGATCGGAGCAAACACAATCCCAAAAATGGTCAATAGACTTAAAACCATCAGTCCTACCGTTAGAATAATGCTCACAAACTGCCAAAAATTCTGTCGTTTTTCCTTTTCTAAATGTTCTGTAAGTACCGGAACAAGAGCGGAGTTGACGGCTCCTTCTCCTACAATATCCCGAAATAAGTTTGGGATTTTAAAAGCCACAAAAAATACATCCGCCCGAAGTCCCGTTCCCAATATTTGGGCTAAAAGAACATCCCGAAAAAAACCTAAGATACGGGAAATTAAAGTCCCCACGGAAAGAATAGAGGTAGACTTAAGAATAGAACTGTGAAAATTATGATATAATTTAGGTGTTGACATAAATTAAGACGTTTGGTATGCTTTTCAAATTAATAATCAAGAAAATCGGTACACAATAAAGAATTAAGGGAATATGAACAGAAAAATTATTTTTGCTTAATTCCTACTTATGCGATTTTTATTACCGACAGGAAAGCCTTATCCTTCCTAAATACAGAGACAGTGAGAAAAAGGAGTATTAACCGTGCCACAAAGAAAATCCGGAATTACTGAATTATCTAAAAATCGTCGTAAACATATGCATAATCTGGATATTAAGACGGATTTGAAAAAAACAGTTAAAAAATTTATCCGCTCTGTAGAAGAAAAAAACGCGGAAGAGGTCAAAGAAAATTTAAAAACTGTTTATAAAAAATTCGACAAAGCAGCCAAACGCAATATCCTTCATGATAATACCGCTGCCCGCCGTAAATCCAAATTCAGCAAACTCGCCGCAAGCCTTTCAAAATAATACCACAAACAAACACCGGGTGTTTGTTTGTGGTTTATCAGTTAAACCTCCATCAATCTGACTACCAGAACCTCTATGGCTTCACTTGGCTTTAATCGACTGCGCTTAATATTTAAATCTGCTTCTTGGAGTCTTTGAAGACCTTTTTTAAACCTTTCAGAAGATAACCTGACTTTTTCCTTCCCCCAATACCAAATCAATCCCCCCATTAGTTGCAACGGATGATTTCCCTCATCCATTAATTCATGCAATATCTTAAGTGCCTGAACTCCATTCCTATTGGACATAGCACGCGTCAGATCAAAAACATTAAATTTTTTTCCCTTAGAAAAACATAAAGTATTTACAAATGGCGTTAATTTTTTAATAAAACTATTCTTTGCGTCGGTCGTATCATCATCCAAAATCAAAATCAGGTGTGATTCTTTCTTTTTAAAAAAATTAAGAATAAGTTCTTTATTATGCGGACTTAATTTTTGAATGGTATGAATAACAAGAACTCTTTGGGAGGCAATGGCGGGAAGAGCAACGAGGGATTTCTTTAAAATATCTGAATTTAACTTCACAGCATAGAGAATTTCAAAATCAAACTTAACAGCCTCACCCAAAGGAAATGCCCTGGATTTGATTTCTTCAATTTTTTGATCTTTGGCTAAACGATCTTCTCCGGATAATAGATAATACTCCACCTCACCAATCCTCGATCGTCCGTTCCACAATTCGACGGGCTAAATCATTAATGGCCTTTGTAATCGCGGCACTCTCTGATGTAGCCTCTGAACCTGTCACAAAATATTCTGCCTCACCGATGAAACCAGGCTCACTCCAGGCTACCTCTTTATATTTAGTATTCCACATTACAAAGGACACCGTAATCTGCACACGATATTCTTCCACATCATCATCGTCCGTATATCGCAACCCTCCCCGTGAATAACTCTTCAACTCTCCCTTTAGGATTAGATCCGCCTCTTCCGGATCAGAAATTTTTAAATTCCCATCAAACAAAAACCGATCAATAACCGCGTTACGCGCGTCAACTTCCAGAAGTGGCAAATAAACATTCCTTCCTTGATCACTCATATAAGAAATACTATTTTTGAAAGGCTCTACATAAATAGTTCGGATACTTTTAGGCAACGTAGAACCTGTCGTATAACCACATCCAGAGGTGACTGTAAATAATCCAATAACTAATAAAAACAAAAATTTTCTTACCATCTTTCTCATTGCTCTTTCTGATTCATTTCCAAAATTTTCTTCAAGGCCTTAGCCGCCCAGCGGGATTTTCCAAAATCATCAACAACAATCTTATAATAAATTTTAGCGGCCTTATAATCCTTTTGTTTCTCATAAAACTGCGCGACGACAAAACTATTCTCGGCTTTTTTATCTTTCAATTTTTGAATTTGTGCTTTTGCTTCTTTAGATAACTCCGCGTCCGGATAAATTTCAACAAATTCTTTAAATTCTTCTACAGCCGCCTGGGTTACTTTTTGATCATATTGCGCATTTGTGGAACGCTGAAAATCTGTTACCGCAATTTGGTATTTCGCAGCTTTAACCCACGCACTGTCAGGATAATCATTAATCACTTTTTCAAATTCATCCCGTGCTTCCTGATATAATTTTTTCTCTAAAAGGTATAACCCAATTTTATATTGCGCCGACGCAGCCAAATCTCCATAAGGGGCATTTTTGATAACCGCCCTAAAAACATCCACCACATTATATTCATCTCCTAAAAGTGTTGATTTAAACTTACTCTGGTTTTGCTGCCCCTCAATCAATTTCAGTCCAATATCATATTGCTTTTGAACAATCTCAGCAGAACGTTCGCTAAACGGATATTTATCAATAACCAGCTGATAACTTTTAAAGGCCGCATGAAAATCCCCTTCTTCTTCCAAACAAAGGCCAATATAATATTGCGCGTCCGGGGCCTGCCTGGCGCGGGGATAGTGTTTGATTAATTTTTTAAACTCTCGAATGGCTTCAGCATACTGTTGGGCTGCATAAAAATTGACGCCCTCTTGCAGTTGTTCGGCAGGAGTAGCCTTGACTGAAAACTTAGGATTCGTCCACTTATTTGTTTCCGGCGTCCAAACCCAAAAAGCAAAACTATTAGAAGATATTAATAATACTATTAGAAAAAAAAATAATTGAATAACGCGTCTAATCATTTCATAAAAATAGCACAGTCACGAGGGTCTTGCAAGCAAATAAACATACCCCTATCTCAAGACCCTAAAATTTGTCAATTTTTCAACCGACGCATCGTCGTCTTTGTAAAAAACAAAATACCATCAAAAGAATAGTGTAGTAAATAGCTATCTGCCAAAGAGTTACACTTTTAAAATAAAAATATGCACTTGGAATTTTTGCTAATAAAAAAACAGCCCCTATCATAATATTCAGAACGACCTTAAGACATAGCGCGGGCAAAACAGATAAACCTGACGCAAACATTCCTGAAAATAATATCCCAAACCCTAACGTGACAATAACGGCTATAAGTGGAATAACAATGAGATTAGCTACTATGGTGATTGGTGTGGTAATATTAAAATAATAAGCAACAAGCCCTGCCGCGCCGAACCAGGCTGATAATGATACGCTCAGAGACTGAATAATGTAAAAGCCCAAGGCATTTTTTTGATCGATAGGCACACATGGATGAGAAAAAAATTTTCTTAAATGCGGCTGAAATAAAATAATCACTAACACACAGACAAAAGAAAGTTGAAACCCTATATCAAAAAAATTTAACGGATTATATAATAAAATAATCAGCGAGGCTAACGATAGAGTATTGAGAGCATCCGTTTCCCTCTCCATAATAAAACTCATTAAAAACACGGAAACGACCACAGACGCGCGCACAACCGAAGGACGTCCGCCAGTCAAGAAGGCATACCCTATCAGTAAAACAATAACACCCAATAATTGTAATTTGCGTCCGATAGGGATCAACCGTAAAAACATCATAAATAGCGCGACAACCACTCCAACATGAAGTCCGCTAATGGCTAAAATATGTGCGGTTCCGGTTTGAACAAATAATTCCCGAACATGTTTTGGAATGTGGGAACGATCACCCAATAAAATAGCCCGCATAATTCCTGCTTCATCATGAGAAAGATTCTGAGCTAAAATCATTTTTAACTTCTGACGAACTTTAAAAGACATTGCCTTAATCTTATTGCCCCGATTTCTACCTAAGACTTCGACAGTTGATTTCTTAGAAACACTTAAAACATACCTTATCCCTTTATTTTCCAAATAATCCCGATATGAAAAATTTGTTTCCCGCGAAAAATTATAAGGCCGATGCAATTTCCCCTCAATTAAAATATAATCACCATAAAAAACATCCTCCGATTTAAATAAATTGACCAAAATTTTTCCTGTCCGTTCTTTCCATCCCCACTGCGTTTGAATATTTTTGATTTCTAGTTCAAACATCCTCTTCTTCCCCTTAAAAAAATCTTTCACCTGAACATCTGAAACAACCCTTCCCTTCAACATAACCTTCTTTTTCCTGTAAAATCGTGCGACATGAGAGATATCTTTTTTATCTAAAACTCTCACTGTCTGTATGTGTAAATATCCCAAAAGTATGAAAAGAGATAACAATATAACACTTCCAAACCAGCACTTTTCCCAAAACACCCCTATCAAAAATAACCCAATAATTAAAAAACAAAGATAACTAACCGGAATATTTATCCATGATGCCATCACAATTCCTATTCCATAAGCTACACATATCCAAATTAATGGACGATGAGTTTTCTTATTCTCTACTTCAGTCATAATCGCATTATCCTAACCAAACAAACACCGGGTGTTTGTTTAAGGTTAAACCTCTTCTAAAACTAAATGCTTAATTCGCTCTAATTCCCTTTGGTACTCTATATAATTTTCTACAAATATTTTATAATCCAATGTTTCCATACCTATTGTATCCCATTGACAGAACTTCTCCTGATTATCGATCAAGTGAAGATATTCTAAATATGACGAATACTTCCAATCGCTCGGGCTATCAACTAAACCAACTGTTGTTGGATTTAAATGAACATATCTAGTCAAATGAATTAATTGTTCATCTGTTTCAATTAACACAGCCTTAAATCTTCCAACCCAAAGAGGCCCTTTCCGTTTATATTTTGTATTAAAATAACAGGCATAACTATTCGACAATAACCGCATGAAATTCTCAATTCCTCCATCTTGTAATTGTTGGAGCACAAAATGCACATGTGTTGGCATTAAACAATAAGAAATTATTTCAACAACCTTATTGTTCTGACTAGACAAAGCATAAAGGCTATTGGTAACTCCTGACTTTTCAACCTCCTTTAAACGAATAAATTGCCCAAAAGAAATCGAAAAGCCTTTCAATTGATAATATCGAATGAGAAAAATCATACGTTCAAACTCTTCCTTATTATTAAAAATTCTAAACCCCTCAATACTTTTATTAAAAACATGATAATATTCATTTGTTACCAATAAACTTTTTCTTCTCATCATTTTTCTCCCCACCAAACAAACACCCGGTGTTTGTTTACGGTTGTCTGATTTTTAGATATTTTTTGAATTTTGCATAATTTTTTTCTCGAACGCCTTTAACTTTTTTTACTTTTTCAATAGATACAAATGGACCATTTTTCTGACGGTATTGGATGATGGATTGGGCGGTATATTGGCCGATGTAGGGAACCGTTATGAGTTCTTCTTTGGATGCGGTGTTAAGATCGACTTTATGATAGATAACATCACTATCGATCAAGTTCACAATATTATGAATATAAGGATATTTTTTAAAAACGATTTGTAATAGGCTGCCTGTAAAAATAACAACAGCTAACACGCCTAAGACTAGACGCTCTTGTTTGGTAAAATGAAGCACTCTGCCTTCGGAGGGGAATCGAGTAGGAACTTATATTTATACTACTATATTCACCAATTTACCGGGGATATAGATAAATCGACGAACAAATTTTTCCTGAATAAAATTTTGTATTTTTGAATCCGCTAAAACCAATTCCTTAATCTGCTCTTCTGTGCTCTCGGTGGCCACATCAAATTTTCCACGCAATTTTCCATTAATCTGAACAACGATATTAACCATATCCTGCTTCAATGCCGCTTCATCATATTGAGGCCAACCTGCCTGGAGAATACCTTCTTCTCCAAAACCCATCATCTGCCATAACTCTTCAGAAATGTGAGGTGTTAATGGTGCTAATAACAAAATAACAGTTTGTGTGACTTTGTTCAATAACATTTGTTTAACTTCATTTCCTTCTTCCACTTTATACTTGTCTATTTTATTCATCAAAACCATCAAACTGCTAATCGCTGTATTAAATTTATGCGTAGCAATATCCAACGTAACTTTTTTAATCGTTGCATGCCGATGCCACTCCAACTCTTTATCCGCCTCATCAAACTTATTTTTATCAATGTCCCCTTCTGTAGGACAACACCGATATTCAACAACATTCCAGACACGATTCAAAAATTTCCACGCCCCATCAACCGCCCCATCATTCCACTCCAACCGATCCTCAGGCGGCGCGGCAAATAATATACATAAACGTAACGCATCTGCCCCGTATCTGGAAGTAATCTCATCAGGATCTACTGTATTTCCTTTAGATTTGGACATCACTTCACCATCTTTTAAAACCATTCCCTGCGTCAATAAACGTATAAATGGCTCATCAAAATCTACCAAACCAATATCTTTTAAAAACTTTGTAAAAAACCGTGAATACAATAAATGTAAAATTGCGTGTTCAATTCCTCCGATATATTGATCCACAGGCATCCAATAATCTGCCTCTTTTTTATCAAAGGCTTGCGCCTCATCCTTTGCTGAACAATAACGTAAATAATACCATGAGGAATCAAAAAAAGTTGCCATCGTATCTGTTTCTCGTTGAGATTTTTTACCGCATTTTGGACAATGGACATTGACAAATTCCGGACAATAATCAAGCGGACTCCCCCCTTTTCCCGTAATTTTGATGTTCTTTGGCAACGCTACAGGCAATTGATCTTCGGCAACGGGAACAACCCCACAACCTTCACAATAAATAAATGGAATGGGTGTTCCCCAATAACGCTGACGAGAAATCAACCAATCACGTAAACGCCAATGCACGGACATCTTCCCTGTCGATTCAGACTCCATCCATTTTCCAATCTTTTGAATAGCTTCTCTGTTTGATACTCCGTTAAACTGCGCGGAATTAACTAAAAAACCCTCCCCTTCAAAGGCGCAATCCATTTGATAAGAAAAATCTCCCGACGTTTCGGTCGGGACCCCGACATTCAATATCTCATCAGATCGTCGGGGCTGAATCACAATCTTCATAGGTAAGTTATTTTCTCTAGCAAATAAAAAATCACGTTGATCATGCGTTGGCACAGCCATAATCGCACCTGTTCCATAGCCCATTAACACATAATCCGCAATCCAAATGGGAATAACTTCATTGTTAACTGGATTAATCGCATACGCTCCGGTAAAAATGCCCTCTTTCTGCGCAGCCAAACGTAAACTTTTAGTTTCATTAGCTGCTTTTGTGGCAAAAGCACGAACCGCCTCTTCATTTTCTTTTCCCTTAATCAAAGAATCTACTAAAGGATGCTCTGGAGCTAAAACCACGTAAGTTGCCCCAAAAATTGTGTCTGCTCGCGTCGTAAACACCGTAATCTGCTCTTGTGAATCTTTAACCCTAAAATACATATCCACACCAAAACTTTTACCAATCCAATTCGCCTGCATTGTCTTGACACGTTCTGGCCAGTAATCTAATTTTTTCAGATCTTCTAAAAGAGCCTCATTGTATTCCGTAATCTTTAAATACCATTGCTCCAAATCCTTCTGGATAACTGGAGTTTTACAGCGCCAACACGCCTCTCCAATAACCTCTTCATTGGCTAATGTTGTTTCACAACTCGTACACCAATTAACCGGAGAGGCCTTTTTATAGGCTAACCCCTTCTCCACCATTTTTAAAAATATCCACTGATTCCATCGATAATATTCCTTATCACACGTGGCTAATTCACGATCCCAATCATAGGAAAATCCCATACGCTTAAGATTTGTCCGCATTTGATCGATACAACTCTGCGTCCACTCTCCGGGGTCTGTATCATGCTTAATCGCGGCATTTTCTGCGGGCTGACCAAAAGCGTCATAACCCATCGGATGAAACACATTAAATCCTTGCGCCATCTTAAAACGCGCAACTACATCGGCAATCGTATAATTTCGGACATGCCCCATATGAATCTTTCCCGAAGGATAAGGAAACATTTCCAAGACATAATACTTCTCTTTGGAAGAATCCATCGTAGCCTTAAAAGTCTTGTTATCATTCCAAAACTTTTGCCACTTTTCTTCAATACGATGAATTTCATGTGTTGTATACGGCATATTTTTCCCTTATCTAAGGGTTAAGCTCACTTATTGTTGCTTAACTCCTAATCATCAACAAAACAAAACCTAAAAGAATAAAAAATATCAAAAAATACCAAATAACTCTTTGATTAGCATAACGAACTTTTCCTAAAAAACCTTCCCCCGCACGCCGCAAACTTTCTCCGCAAAAATGACATAATAATGCCTCATCATCATAAATTGGATTTTTGCAATGTGGACAAATATATTCTGTCATGAATTGTGTATTATGCCATTAATTCCAAATTTTGCAACGCAAAATCACCTCACCCACATACCATTTGCAATTTTAAACAAACTGTTCATAATATGACCCATTATGAAAATTACTCTCAACGGACAATTAAAAGAACTTACTTCTGCTCCTAACCTTAAAGACATTATTAATCAATTTTGTCAAAATACTCAAAATATTATTGTAGAGGTTAATGGCGATATCATTAAACCTGCACAATGGCATGGGACATCCATAAAAAAAGGCGACGCCATTGAATTGCTTAATTTTGTCGGGGGCGGTCAACAACAAAACATAAAAAACGCGCCCCTTATCATTGAGGATAAAACATTCACAAATCGTTTTTTTCTTGGAACCGGAAAATTTAAAAATAAAATTGATCTAAAAAATAGTATTGAATCCTCTGATGTAGAGCTCGTTACCGTTGCCTTGCGCCGTATTGATATCGAACGCCATGAAGAAAATATCCTTGAATACATTCCCAAAAATATAATCCTCATGACTAATACCTCTGGCGCACGCAATGCCCAAGAAGCTATCCGCATTGCCAGGCTGGCAAAAGAATCCGGTTATGGACATTGGATTAAAATTGAAGTCATTAATGATAGCAAGTATCTTCTTCCTGATAATCAGGAAACCATCAAAGCAACCGAAATATTAGTGAAGGAGGGCTTCACTGTTCTTCCCTATGTTAGTCCTGATTTATATGTTGCCCGTGAATTAGTTAACGTTGGAGCCGCGGCTGTCATGCCTTTAGGTTCACTTATTGGAAGCAATCAAGGGCTTAAAACAAAAGAATTTATTAAAATACTCATTCAGGAAATCGATATCCCCATTGTGGTAGATGCGGGCATTGGAACTCCTTCTCAGGCAGCAGAGGCTATGGAAATTGGCGCTGACGCCGTATTAGCCAATACATCTGTGGCAACAGCCGAACATCCAGAACTCTTGGCCCAAGCCTTTAGCATGGCTGTTCAATCCGGACGGCTTGGCTATTTAAGCCAACTTCCGAAAACTAAAGATACAGCCGATGCCTCTTCCCCATTAACCGGATTTCTTTACAATTCAACTAACCTAAATCCCACTTCGTAAATGGGATTTAGGCTAAATATCCCACTTACGAAGTGGGATTTAGGTTATGATGACGCTTGCTGAAATACAAAAAATACTACAAAATGCTTCACCAAAAATAACAGAGCACCTAGCCCAAAAATCTGCTAAGTTAACTCAGCAATATTTTGGACGAACCATTTCTGTTTATACTCCAATTTATCTTTCTAACTATTGCAGCAGCCATTGTACTTATTGTGGATTTAATAGTCACAATCGTATTCAACGGATTAAATTAACCCCCGAACAAATACGCAAAGAAATGCAATGGGTTGCCCAAACAGGAATTGAAAGCATTCTTTTACTAACCGGAGAATCTTATAAAACAACGCCCTTATCTTATTTTAAAAAAGCTGTGCGTATTGCAAAAAAATATTTCACAACCATCAGCTTGGAAGTCCATCCCATGGAAACGGAAGAGTATCAGGAATTATTTTTAGAAGGTGTTGACGGCATAACCATTTATCAGGAAACCTATGACCGTAAGCGCTATCAGGAAGTACATATTTCAGGAAAAAAGAGCGATTATGAATTTCGCATTAAAACTCCGGAACGTATCGCTCAATCCGGCATCCGACAAATTTCCATGGGAATCCTCCTTGGCTTAACATCTCCGGCCCAAGATCTTCATTCTTTATACACACATCTACACTTTATGGAAAAAAATTTTCCCGGGGTGGAATATAGCCTTTCTTTTCCTCGACTACGCACCATTAAAGGAAAAACCTTAGCTTCCTGTCCCATTGATGATATCACTCTCATCAAAATTATTTGCCTAACCAGAACCCTTTTTCCTCGTGTCGGGATCAACCTTTCAACCAGAGAAAACCAATATCTTCGTGATAACTCCCTAGGATTAGGGATTACACGTATTTCAGCCGGCTCCAATACCTCTGT
>VAPK010292738.1_pt1 | contig 12303 bp, 9 predicted proteins | sample 3395031 | NCBI WGS metagenome assembly VAPK01 (sample SAMN08290443, study PRJNA428436) | hydrothermal vent metagenome | isolation source: Deep-sea hydrothermal vent chimney 1 | place: Pacific Ocean: Juan De Fuca Ridge | reverse complement strand
GCTGCCCAAATCATAGGCGGCATCATAGGCGTATTTATCGCCCACCTGATGTTTCAGAACCCGCTAATTGATCCGTCAACCCGCGCACGCACCGGCACCAGCCAGTGGATCAGTGAATTTGTGGCCACCTTTGGGTTAGTCGCGACAATCCTCGGTCTGGTAAAATCCCGTCCCGAGGCGATCCCATACGCCGTTGGTCTGTATATTACGGCTGCGTATTGGTTCACTTCATCCACGTCATTCGCAAACCCGGCGGTGACCATTGCGCGCGGTTTCTCCAACACCTTTGCCGGTATTGATCCCTCGCACATTGCAGCGTTTATCGTAATGCAACTGTTTGCCGCCGTCGTTGCGACATACACATTCAAATGGCTGCTGGCAGATTGAGCGATCCAGTTTCCATATTCGACGAGGACATAGACCGTCGGGACGTCCCTGCGTTAAAAACCCATAAAATGGTGTTGGGCGAAGGCGGAGAGAATCTGTTCGCAGCTGGCGTAGCCGACATGGATTTTCGCGCACCGCCCGCAGTTTTGGCGGCGCTGCAAGATCGTTTGGACCACGGGGTATTCGGTTACGAAGCCGTACCGGATGGGCTGTTTCCGGCCCTTACAAATTGGTTAAAAACCAGACACGAATGGCAGGTTAATCCAAGCCATATCCTGCGGGCACCTAATGTTCTGGACGCCTTAGCCATCGCCGCCTCGGTATTCACCGACTCTGGCGATGGGATCATCGTGCAACCGCCGGTATTCTTTGATTTCTACGACATCCTGCGCGAAAATAATCGCCGTTTGATTTCAAACCCACTGATCCTGGAAAACGGCCGCTACAGAATGGATTTCGACGGCCTGGAGAAACTGGCGGCTGATCCCCGAGTTAAAATGATATTTATTTGTAATCCCCACAATCCTGTTGGCAGAGTCTGGACAAGGGAAGAACTGCAACAGCTTGGCGACCTATGCGCCCGGCATAATATACTGGTCGTGTCAGACGAAATTCACGGTGACATCACGTTTTCCGGGCATCCTTACACACCTTTTGCCGCACTCGGCCCAGAATACGCAGATAACTCAATTACCTGCCTTTCGCCGGCCAAGAGTTTCAATATCGCTGCCTGTTGTTCAGCCTTTACGGTGGCGCCAAACGCTGCGCACCGCGCACAGATTCAGACCGAAAACAGCCGGCTAACAGTCAACAAAAATAACGCGTTCGCCAATGCTGCAATGGAAGCGGCATATTCCAGATCCGGCGAATGGCTGGATCAAGCACTTGTCTATCTGGAACAGAATTTATCGCTGGTACGTGACAGCCTTTCGGTTCAACCGAATGTTGAACTGATCGAGCCAGATGGCACCTTCCTATTGTGGCTGGACTTTCGTGATCTTGGGCTGCCCCCCGAAGAACTGACGTCGTTCTTGCGACAAAAAGCAGGCTGGGCAGTAACCCGCGGCCAAGCATTTGGCCATGAAGGCGAAGGGTTCGCCCGCCTTAATATCGCCTGTACCAACGCAAAACTGAAATCCGCATTGGCTCAATTGGCCACCGCTTTGAAACAACACCAAATTCAGGAGTAACGAAATGACTGCTATAACCATCTTTGACCCGGCAATGTGCTGTTCCACAGGAATTTGTGGCGCCGAAGTTGACCAGAACCTTGTTAATTTCGCCGCCGACCTTGATTGGCTGGACAGCAAGGGAATCAAAGTCACGCGCATAAATCTGTCTCAGGAACCTGCCGAATTTGCCGCCAATGAGATCGTTAAATCTGTGCTTGAAAAGTCCGGCGTGGATGGCCTGCCAGTGGTCCTGTTTGGCGGGCAAATGCATTCATCCGGTCGGTATCCGGCGCGCGCTGAACTTGCGAAACTGGCCGGAGTTGAATTTGTGCCGAACGCTGATCAGCGGCCCAATAGTTCCTGCTGCGGTAACGACGATAGCACCGCTGAAGACACACCAACCGGCTGCCGCTAACCCCCACACACCCCTTCGAAATAAGTGAAAACAATGTTTGAAAATCTGCCAAAATTCGTGTTCTTCACCGGCAAAGGTGGCGTTGGAAAAACTTCGCTGGCCTGCGCTACAACGCTTGACCTTGCTGCGCGGGGCAATAAGGTTCTGCTGGTCAGTACCGATCCCGCATCCAATGTCGGGCAGGTTTTTGAGACTGAAATCGGTAACAAGATCACCGCGATCAATAACACGCCCGGTCTTGATGCAATCGAAATCAATCCCGAAGAAGCCGCGGCAGATTACCGTGAGCGTATCGTTGGACCGATGCGCGGGATACTCCCCGAAAATGCACTTCGCAGTATCGAAGAGCAGCTTTCGGGTGCTTGCACGATTGAGATCGCCGCCTTTGATGAATTCACCGCCCTATTAACCGATGATGAGCTAGTCCAGCGATATGACCATGTAGTTTTTGACACAGCCCCAACAGGCCACACAATTCGCATGTTGAAACTGCCCGGCGCGTGGTCTGGGTTTCTGGAAGACGGCAAGGGTGACGCATCCTGCCTTGGCCCACTGGCCGGGTTGGAAAAACAGCGTGACCGGTACGCGGCTGCCGTCGATCGTTTGTCGGACTTTGCGATCACTCGGTTAGTTCTGGTCGCACGGCCCCGCCAGTCGGCCTTAGCCGAAGTTGGCCGCACCTCAATAGAACTGGCGTCGATCGGCATCAGGAATCAACACCTGGCGATTAACGGTATGATGCCAAGCGACACCAGTGGTGATCCGCTTGCGGCTGCGTTGTTGAAACGTGATCTGGATGCGCTGGCGAATATGACCCCAGAGGTTGCAGCCCTGCCGCGCGCAACCTTCGCCCTGCGTTCAGAAAATTTAGTTGGCATTAACGCTTTAAAACGGTTTGTGAGCGGCGACGATGATGCAAGTGATGCCCCGGCTTCAATATGTGCCCAGCTTTCTGAATTTCCAAACCTTGGCGATCTGGTCGATGACATTGAAACACCCGGAAAGGGGTTGATCATGTTCATGGGAAAAGGCGGCGTTGGCAAAACCACAATGGCGGCTTCGGTAGCATCTGAACTGGCGGCGCGGGGCCATGAGGTGATCCTGACGACCACCGATCCTGCGGCCCATATCACGGAAACTCTGGCAGGTGACCAACCCGGATTGACAGTCAGCCGTATTGACCCAGAAGTTGAAACCCAAAAATATAGAGATCAGGTTATGGCCACAAAGGGCCGGGATCTGGATGATCAGGCGCGCGCGATGTTGGAAGAAGACTTGCGTTCGCCATGTACGGAAGAAATCGCAGTATTTCAGGCGTTTTCAAGGGTGATCCGCGCCAGCGGTAAACAGTTCGTTGTTATGGATACGGCTCCAACTGGTCACACTTTATTGCTGCTGGATGCCACCGGTTCGTACCACAAAGAAATCATGCGCCATTCGGATGAAACAAGTCGCACAAGGATGGTGACGCCAATGATGCGCTTGCAGGATCCGCAGCAGACAAAAATCATGATCGTGACACTACCTGAAACCACACCCGTTCTAGAGGCATCGCGCTTACAGGAAGATCTGCGCCGGGCCGGGATTGAACCTTGGGGATGGATCGTAAATGCCAGCCTTGCGGCCGCCGAAACCAGCCAACCGCTGCTGCAAAAACGGGCCCGGTCAGAACTTGAACAAATTGCCAAAGTGAGGGGCGATCTTTCGAACCGCTATGCGGTTGTGCCGATGCAGGCAACCGAACCTGTAGGTGCTGTAGAACTGAAGCGTCTTTGCATTAAATCCAATAGTCCTGCCGCCGCATAAATTTTCTTGGATGCCACATCTTCACCTGCGACAGGTGTCTTGTCCGTAAACTCGTAAAAAATTTGTTTATCCTGCGCCGGAAATTGATAACCGTCAGGCCACCATCTGTTCGGCCTTCTTCAGGTCCACAGATACCAGTTGGCTGACCCCAGGTTCTGCCATCGTCACCCCGAACAACCGGTCCATTCGCGACATAGTAACCGCGTGGTGGGTGATGATCAGGAACCGGGTATCGGTCTGACGGGTCATCTCATCCAGCAGGTCACAGAATCGGGTTACGTTGGCATCGTCCAGCGGCGCGTCGACCTCGTCCAGCACACAAATCGGGGCCGGGTTCGCCAGGAACACTCCGAATATCAGGGCCAGTGCGGTCAGCGTCTGCTCACCGCCCGACAGCAGCGACATGGTTGACAGTTTCTTGCCCGGTGGCTGGCACATGATTTCCAGACCAGCCTCTAGCGGGTCATCACTTTCCACCAGAACCAGTTTGGCCTCACCACCGCCAAACAGATGTTTAAACAACAATGCGAAATTCGTATTCACCTGCTCAAACGCCGTCAACAGCCGCTCGCGGCCCTCTTTGTTCAGGCTGGCGATACCTGCGCGCAACGTCTTAATTGCGCCATGCAGATCAGCGACTTCACTAACCAGAAGATCATGTTCTTCCTGAACTTCACGCGCATCTTCTTCGGCCCGCAGGTTCACCGCCCCAAGCGCATCACGCTGGCGTTTCAGGCGGTTCACATCGGTCTCAATCTTGTCCGAAGCAGGCATGTTTTCCGGGTCAGCGTTCAGCGTTTCCAACAGCTTTTCCGGCGTTGTATTCTGCTCTTCGACAATCCGTTCGGCGGCAAACTCTACCGTCTCCTTCGCCGCCTCTGCCTGCGCATCAGCCCGTGCCCGACCTTCACGCGCCTCCGATGCGCCGCGTTCCGCATCACGCTCTGCCGTTACCGCAACACGCAATGCATTCTCAGCCTCCGCCAAAACATCCGACGCCTTTTTGCGCCGTGTTTCGGCCTGATCGATTGCATCCGCCAGTTCACCACGTTTAGCGGCAATTTCCACTGGCGCGGCAGTCGCGCTCACCAACTCAGCTTCGGACGAAACCTTGCGTTCTTCCAGTTCACTGATACGCTTTTCAGCCGTTTCCAACCGATAGCGCCAGCCGCTTAGTTCCTTGGTCACTTCCTGTGAACGCTTAACCCGCGCGTCACCCTCGTGGCGCAGCTCATCATGGGTTGCCCGTTTGGACATCATCGTAATCCGCGCGGCTTCCACCGTCAGCTTGGTCTCTTCAACTTCACCGCGCGCAGCATCCAGATCACCCAGATCATCCACCCCGGCCTGCGCCTCTTTCAGCCGAAGACGCGCCGACATCGCTTCTTCGTCATGGCGCGCCACGGCCAAACGCAGCGACTCCAGCTTACCGCCAGCAATATTGCGATCCGCTTCAGCGCGAGACATTGCCCGGCTGGCATCAGTCATCAAGCGGTCCGCATCCCGCCGGGTTTCGCGCGCCGAACGATCCGCGTCACTCAGTTCGCTCAGACGCTCTTTCAGCACCTCGTGAGCCTGCACTGCTCCCTGGGAACGCGCTGAGGCCTCTTCCAGGTCCTGCTTCAACTCCTGCAACCGGTTTAACTGCTGCAAACGCAGTGCCGCTGCACTTGGCGCATCTTCGGCCCCGGCGCGAAACCCGTCCCAACGCCACAGATCACCCTCGATGCTGACCAGCCGCTGACCGGGCAGCAAGTCCGATTGCAACCGCGCGCCATGCGCCGCATCCACCAGCCCAACCTGCCCCATGCGCCGGGTCAAAACACCAGGTACCGAAACGTAATTGGTCAGCGCTGCAACACCGCCCGGCAAGTCCTGCGGTGTGGTATATCCCGGCAAGGTCACCCAACCCGACGCGACCGATCCATCCACTGCAGGTGCGCGCAGATCATCCGCCAAAGCCGCCCCCAGCGCCTTCTCATAACCGGTTTCAACCCGCAGCAGATCCAGCACCTGACCGCCTTCAGCCGTGTCGCGCTCTACCAAACGCGCCAATGCCGCTACTTCGGCGCGCAATGCATTCGCTTCGCCCTCGGCCTCGGACCGCCCGGCCCGTGCATCCGCTTCCCGTGTCTGCGCTTCAGCCCGAGCGTCATCCGCCGCCAACAGCGCCAACTCGGCTGCTTCGGCAGCCCCGGCAGCGGTTTTTTGCGCCGCCTCGGCCAATTCAAATTCACCACTTGCCCGAACATGCGCTTCGCCAGCTTCACTGACCGCCGCCTTCGCGCGTTCAGCTTCGCCTTCACTGCGCGCCAGCGTCTTTTGATTATCTTCCAACAATCGATGTGCCGACAGATGCCGCGCCGACAAACGTGCGACATCCTCTGTCAAAGCGCTTAAACTCTCTTCTTGCTCCTGCAAAACACTGGCACTTTCCCGCGCCGCCATGACCCCAGCCTCCAGCTTGGCCCCGTGCCCTTCAGCCGCCTTAACCAGCTCACTCGCTTCCCATTCCAGCCGCTCAATGGTTTCACCGGCGTCTTTGTTCAGTGATTCCTCTCGCTCCATATCGTGGACCAACTGGCCAATCCGCGCCGTCAGCGTTTCAATTGCCGCCACCGCGCGTGCTTCCTGATCGGCCAGCGTATCGCGTTGTACCTGAAGGCGCTGTAACACTGCCCCGGCAATTGCTTCTTCTTCACGCAATGGCGGCAACGCGCCCTCTTGCTCACCGCGCGCCTTACCGCAGCCCAGCGCCAGACGCTCAGCCTCAGACGCCAACCGAACCGCTTCGGTTAACCGCTCAGATGTTTCAGCCTGTGCCAGATCAGCCTCGCGCCAGCGCCGGTACAACAGCAACCCCTCAGCTACCCGCAACTCTTCGCCAATCCCGCGATACCGCGCAGCCTGCCGGGCTTGCCGCGCCAGTTGCCCCAGCTGGCTGGCCAACTGTTCAACCACATCTTCAACCCGCGCCAGATTTACCTCTGCTGCGTTCAGTTTCAGTTCGGCCTCATGGCGGCGTTGATACAGACCGGAAATCCCGGCCGCTTCTTCCAGAAACCGACGCCGAGCTTTAGGCCGTGCGTTGATCAGCTCAGCAATCTGCCCCTGACGCACCAGCGCCGGGCTGTGTGCCCCGGTGGAAGCATCCGCAAACAGCATCTGCACATCACGCGCCCGCACGTCTTTTGTACTCACCTTATAGGCCGACCCCGCATCCCGGGTGATCCTCCGGGTAATTTCCAGCAAATCGCTGTCATTAAACCCGGCAGGCGCCAGCCGGTCCGTATTGTCGATAAACAGCGCCACTTCTGCAAAGTTACGCGCCGGACGGGTGGCAGCCCCGGCGAATATCACATCCTCCATGCCACCGCCGCGCATCGCTTTCGGGCGGTTTTCACCCATCACCCAGCGCATCGCCTCCAGCAGGTTCGATTTACCACAGCCGTTCGGCCCCACCACCCCGGTCAGACCATCGGCGATGATCAGATCAGTTGGATCGACAAAGCTTTTAAAGCCATTCAGTCGAAGCTTGGTTAAACGCACGCCTGTTAAACCCTTGGGGTTGATTCTTATTGGGGGCGATTGTCCCGCTCTGTAGGGCTCAAGTCAACGAAGAATGGCTAGGTCTGGGCAGATTGGCGGAGTTATCCACAAGATATGGGTGGGTCAGGCCGACTATCGTTTGAACAGAAGCGATTCCCACATATCTTCATTGTCCTGATCTTCAACAATAAGCACAGTCATTTTTCTTTATGTGTCGAATTTTTCCCGCATGGGAAAAAGCGATGGCAGTAGGCTCAGCTGAACAAGCCGTTGGGCTTCAACCCCTCTGCCTTAATACACCACATCCACCGGTTTATGCTGGCGCATATACTCTTCCAATTCATTGAGCTTGCCGATCCGCATCTGGGCATAGGTTGCCAGAATGCGATTGATCCGGGCCTGATAGCCGATCCCCATAGAGCGGTAATATTTGGCAACACTTTCATCCAGCCGCAGCGATATTTTGACCTTGCGTTCGGTCACGTCAATATCATGTTCCAGCGTGACCCAGGCTTCCGGGATTTTATCGCGCATTTCAAATTCCAGCATCTCCTCATCATCAAAGGCGCGTAAATTGCGTAAGAATCGGTCGCGGTGCAATCGCTCGGTTTTGGTGCCTTTTGCTTTGGTGGTGGCCATCATTTTTTCCTTTGAAAGTCCTGATCCGGATAATTACATTCGCGGCTTATCAGCGGGTAAACCCAGCGAACGCTGTGCCTGACAGATGTCTGACGCAAGGCAGACAAGGGTATGACAACGAATTACTTCGCCGCAAACCGCCCTTCCTCCGTCGCAATCCCCCCTTGACCGCTCACCCCGTTTCGCGCCAAATGCACCCGCATGGTTTCCCCATTCAACATGCCAAGCATGGGGGGAGCATATGGGAATGTGGTGCGGGTGACCCAATCAGGGGCCTTAATCCACAGCCGCCCCCGCGACTGTAAGCGGAGAGCGTTTCGTCAATGACCACTGGGGCAACCCGGGAAGGTGACGACGCGCCTCGACCCGCAAGCCAGGAGACCAGCCATGCGCCGACCTAACCCAACCCGTCGGGTGTGACGGGACATAGGAGACTGATATGACTACGAAAATTCTTACTCAAGATACAACCGATACCAGCTTTTTCAGCATCGCCAGCGCCGCCTTGGCCGGTGTGTTTCTACTGTTGCTGGCTGGTTTTGCGCAAGGGTCCGTGCTGCACAACAACGCACATGACACCCGCCACGCCATCGCTTTTCCCTGCCATTAAGCCATGACTAAAAATTTGTTCACCAGCGCGTTGTTCGCTGGTCTGGCAGCAGGGCTCGTCGCCACGCTGCTACAGTTTTGGCTGGTTATACCGCTGTTGCTGGAAGGCGAGTTATATGAAACCGGTCTGCGCGCCCACTTCGCGGTAGGCCACGACACCCCGGTGCAATCCCCCGCCGGTCCCGAAGGGCTCATCAAACTGGACTTGTCCCGGCACCTGATCACGGTCGGCTTCAGCGTTATAACCTACACAGCGTTTGCGCTAATAGTGGTTGCATTCATGGCCTTAGCCGAGCGAAATGGCCACCGGATTACGCCACGAACCGGTATAATCTGGGGCCTCGCTGGCTTCCTCGCCATTCAACTGGCCCCGGCCATCGGCCTACCCCCGGAACTCCCCGGAACCATAGCGGCTGAGGTCAAACTACGCCAGGTTTGGTGGCTCGCCACCGTCTTGATTTCGGCGACCGGCCTTGGTCTGATCGCCTTTGGTAACACCCTGACGCTGAGCATCATCGGCATCGTCGCACTGGCTTTACCCCACATCATCGGCGCCCCAATGTTAGACACTTATTTTGGCATCGCTCCACCTGAACTGTCGTCACTCTTCGCCACCCGCAGCCTAGGCGTCGCCGCCGTCAGTTGGGTCACTCTCGGCTTCGTCGCCGCCTATTTCTGGTCCAAAGACCACACTACATAATCGGAGCCAACAATGGCACAGAAAATCCCCGCCACCATCATCACTGGCTTTCTGGGCAGCGGCAAAACCACCCTGATCCGCCACATGCTGGCCAACGCCAATGGCAAACGAATTGCCCTAATCATCAATGAATTTGGTGACCTTGGGATTGATGGTGATATCCTGAAGGGCTGCGGTGATGAAACCTGCTCTGAAGACGACATCATGGAATTGTCTAATGGCTGTATCTGTTGCACCGTTGCCGATGATTTCATCCCCACCATGGAGAAACTGCTGGCGCGCGAAAACCGCCCCGACCATATTGTGATAGAAACCTCGGGTCTTGCTCTGCCACAACCGCTGGTACGCGCCTTCAACTGGCCGGAGATTTCAACACAGGTCACTGTCGATGGCGTCGTTACGGTGGTAGATGGCAAGGCCGTGCTGGACGGTCAGTTCGCCCACAACGTCGCGGCTGTGGACGCTCAACGTCAGCTTGACGATAACCTCGACCACGAAACGCCTCTAAGTGAGCTTTTCGAAGATCAGATTGCCTGCGCCGATATGATCGTGGTGAATAAAATTGACCTGCTTGACGATGCCGAAGCCGTAACGCTTTCGACCTCTTTACGGAATGACAGTCGAAACGGAGTACAGGTACTGACAACTACAATGGGGCAACTTCCTGTTGACGTTCTGCTTGGGCAAAGTTCAGCAAGCGAGACAAATCTGGACCAGCGCCACGAAGTCCATCATCATCACGATGACGATCACCACCACGACCACAACCATGACGAATTTGAAAGTTTCGTTGTAACGCTTCCGGAAATCACTGATCCGCAAGCTTTTGCAACTCAGGTTGGTGACGTGATCCGTACTCATTCCATCCTGCGTCTCAAAGGCTTCGTCGCTGTGGCAGGCAAACCCCTTCGTCAAACCCTGCAAGCTGTTGGCCCCCGGATCGAAACCTATTTTGACCGCCCTTGGGCAGGCGAGGAACCCCGCGAAACCCGTCTGGTGGTGATCGGTCTATCGGGGCTGAACCAGGCTGCTATCACCGCCGCCCTAAGCAAATGACCCTGACAATCACGCAAGAAAGTCCGCTGACAGAAGAAGCCCGTGCCTTGATTAGAGGGTCCGAGGCCGCCCTGCGCGCTGTATACACGATTGACGAATGTTTTACCTTTTCCGCCGAAGAATTGGACAGCCCAGACATTCAATTCTTCGTCGCCCGGCAAGGTGACATTCCCCTAGGCTGTGTCGCGCTTTGCACCTGCGAAGGTTACGCCGAAATCAAAAGACTTTTTGTCACTCCCGCCGCCCGTGGCAATGGTGCTGCACGCCAACTTATGCGCCATCTGGAAACCAGGGCTCAAAATCAGAACAACAAAATAATTCGCCTCGAAACAGGTCCGAAACTCGCCGCCGGGGTCGCGCTCTACAAAAGATTGGGCTACCAGACGCGCGGCCCGTTCGGCGATTACCCCGACCATCCCGCCAGCCTGTTCATGGAAAAAACCCTATGAACGAAAGGAACATCTCTCTGCTCGTTGTGTTCAAGGGCGCCGACCGTCGGTCGCTGAATTGGCCCCCCGGACAATTCCTGCTTCGCTCTAATCACCCCGCCGGAGGCCAAGCAATTCGACTCAGGCAACCACGCTAATGCACCTTCTCGCCGCCACCCCAGGTGCCATTGACGATGGCACCGAACCGGTCGATCTGGGCCAGACCCCAGCAGACATAGTGTTCATTTCCGCAGCAGACACCGAGCTCGCTGCATTGTCCGAAGCGCGCGCGGAGATGCACAATCCGCCAACCCTGCGCCTGGCCAACCTGACCCACCTGAAACACCCGATGTCAGTTGATCTGCACATCGAAAACTGCGCCACAAAATCCCGACTGGTCATTGCCCGAATTCTCGGCGGTTCAGGTTACTGGAAATACGGGCTGGAACAATACGCCGCCCACTTGCACAGCGCAGGCATTCCCTTCGCCGCCCTCCCCGGAGACGACAAACCCGACCCGGAGTTGCGCGAACTTTCGACTGTATCAGAGGCCGACTATCAATCGCTTTGGGCTTACATGGTGGAAGGTGGAACAACTAACGCCGTCGCTATTTTGCAATACGCAAACCACATGCTTGGCCGCGGCGACAAACCCACCGCCGCTGAACCTTTGCTCAGGGCCGGACTCTACTGGCCGGGAAGTGGAATATCTGATCTGCAAACCGTCAAACAGGGTTGGACCAAAGGCGCTCCGGTCGTTCCGATCGTATTCTACCGCGCACTGGTTCAGGGCGCAGGTCTACACCCCATCAACCGACTAACGCGCGCATTATTGCGTAACGGCTTAAACCCAATGCCGATCTTCGTGGCTTCCCTGAAAGACCCGGTTTCCGCCGCCACCGTTGAGAACCTGTTCCAACAAGTTTCCCCAGAAGCAATCCTGAACTGTACCTCCTTCGCCGTTGGATCTTTTGACCAGGGGCCGCAATCCAACGGGGCTTCGAACCCCCTTGGATCGCCTGCTGCTAACGCCGCACCCGTTTTTCAGGTCGTGCTCGCAGCGTCTTCAGAAGAGGCATGGGAAACCGGTCTGACAGGCCTGTCCGCACGCGATATCGCTATGAATGTCGCCTTGCCAGAAGTCGATGGCCGCATCCTGTCACGCGCGGTTTCCTTCAAGGGTGAAGCATTTTTTGACGACGCTACTGAATGTCCAATAGCCACCTATCGCGCCCGTGGTGATCGAGTAGATTTCGTCGCCCGGCTTGCCGCCAACTGGTGCAAATTGCACAGAACCCCGGAAGCGGATCGCAAGGTCGCTCTGATCCTCGCAAACTATCCGAACAAAGACGGACGCCTTGCCAATGGTGTCGGGCTTGATACCCCCGCCGCTACGGTCCACTGCCTGAACTTGCTCAGCGAGCAAGGCTACCGCGTCCTCGACGCCCCTGCCGACAGCGCATCCCTGATGCAACAGATAATGGCCGGGCCAACGAATTGGCTGACAGACCGAGCGCAAACAGATGGCGGCGTAGAACTGTC
>VAPK010411792.1_pt1 | contig 12304 bp, 24 predicted proteins | sample 3395031 | NCBI WGS metagenome assembly VAPK01 (sample SAMN08290443, study PRJNA428436) | hydrothermal vent metagenome | isolation source: Deep-sea hydrothermal vent chimney 1 | place: Pacific Ocean: Juan De Fuca Ridge | reverse complement strand
GAAGGTCGAGGAACCGTAGCAACTGGAAGAATTGAGCGAGGCGTTGTTAATGTTAATGATGAAGTTGAAATTGTTGGTCTTAGAGATACTCAGAAAACTACAGTTACTGGAATTGAAATGTTTAATAAGCAACTTGATAAAGGTATGGCTGGAGATAATGCTGGAATTCTTCTTCGTGGAACTAAAAAAGAAGATATTGAGAGAGGGCAAGTGATTGCTGCTCCTGGGTCAATAACTCCACATACTGAGTTTGAGGGTGAAGTTTATATTCTAACAAAAGAAGAAGGTGGAAGACATACCCCATTTTTTAAAGGATATAAACCGCAATTTTATATTCGAACTACTGATGTAACTGGAGAAGTTGAATTACCAGAAGGAACTGAAATGGTGATGCCTGGAGATACAGTTAATTTAAAGATTAAACTTTCATCTACTGTGGCTATGGAAGACGGAATGAGATTTGCTATTCGTGAAGGTGGAAGAACTGTTGGTGCCGGAATTGTGACTAAAATCATAAAATAATTTGAGGGAAGATAGTCCCGTTGCTTTAAACTAACGGGACAAATGTTCTCTTAATAATGAGGATAGAATTAATTTTTGTGTGGTTAACTTAGTATAATGAATAAAGAAGAAGGACAATCAAGAATCAGAATTAAGATTAAAGCGTATGATAATAAGATTGTTGATCAATCTGCTAAAAAAATTATTGATACAGCTATGCGTTCTAATTCTGAAGTTTCCGGTCCCGTACCGTTGCCGACAGAAATTCACAAAACAACTGTGAATAAATCAACTTTTGTTCACAAAACCGCTCGTGACCAATACGAAATAAGGGTTCACAAAAGGTTGATTGATATTTTAAATCCGAAACCAAAAACAATAGATGATTTGACTAGTCTTGATCTACCAGCAGGGGTTGATATTGAAGTAAAAATGTAGTTAAATTATAACATACAACTAGTTAAAGTCTGCTTGAATATTTGCAGATACTCAACTAGCGAGAAATTTACAGAAAAACTATTTTTTAGTTTTCGCTGGCTCGCAAAAGACCAGCTTTTTTATTGGAATTGAAAAATATTTATTACTAACAAGAATTTATTTGATTTTTTTATAAGGATATGCGATTTATATTAGGAAAAAAAATAGGGATGACAACCATTTATAATAAAGAGAATGGTGCTTTGAATATCACACTCATTGAATGTTTGCCAAATAAAATTGCACTAATCCGAACTGAAAAAAAAGATGGTTATAGAGCTGTTCAAGTTGAGGTTAGTAAGACGAAGAAAAAATCTCTTAGAAGAGAATTTGTAATTTCTAGAGAGGAAAAGGATAGCTTTAAGAAAGGACAAGAAATAGAATTGGACATTTTTAAATTAAATGATACTGTAGATGTTGCGGGAATTAATAAGGCAAAAGGATTTCAGGGAGTTATGAAAAGACATGGTTTTCATGGTTCTCCAGCGAGTCATGGACATCGGCATGATCATCGAGCTCCTGGTTCAATTGGAAGTGCTTATCCCCAGCATGTTATTAAAGGAAAGAAAATGGCTGGACGAATGGGTGGTACAAGAAGTACAGTAAAAAATTTAAAGATTGTTTATATCGATAAAGACAATAATTTAATCGGCTTAAAAGGATCAATACCAGGAGTGTCAGGAAGAATGATTGAAATATTTGCCAAATAATTTTTTGAAATAACAATAAGATGAAAATTTCAGCATATAATTTAAAAGGATCAAAAGTGAAGGATATTGAGTTATCTGAAAATATTTTTAATGTTTCCTCAAATAATGATTTATTACATCAAGTTTATGTATCTATTGGTGCTAATAAAAGAGTAGCAATAGCACATACGAAGGATAAAAGTGAGGTGATTGGTTCTGGAAGAAAACCATGGAAACAAAAAGGAACTGGGCGAGCAAGAACTGGCTCTGTGAAAAACCCTATTTGGAGAAAGGGTGGTATAATTTTTGGACCGACTAAAGATAGAAATTTTAAAAAGAAAATTAATCGAAAGTCTAAGCAGAAAGCAATTAAAATTGCCTTGAGCGAAAAAATAAGGAGTAAAAAACTTATTGTTATCGATGAATTTTCTATTATAGAAAAGAAAACAAAAGAGATAGCTAAGGGATTGAATAATTTGAAGTTAAAAGGTAGTATCCTATTGGCTTTATCTAGTGATGAAAAGAAGTTGTATTTGTATGCTAGAAATATTAAAAATTTAACATGTTTACCAATTGATATTCTGAATGTTTATGATATTTTAAATCATAAGAGTTTAATTTTGAGCAAAGACGCTGTAAAATATTTAGAAAAAAAGTATAAATAATTAGTGATTTTGATTTATGGGTTTATTTAATAAAAAGAAAGAAAATGAAGTCGAAAAGAAATCTTCAAAAAAAGATAAGAAGAATGTTAAGCCTATAAAAAAAGCAGTAAAGAAGAATAATAAAAAAGATGCTCCTGTAATTCCTGCTGAGAATACCGAAATGGCTTATCGTTTTATTTTGCATCCATGGATAACGGAAAAAACACAAGAATTGATGTCTGCAAATAAATATGTTTTCAAATTGAGACCCAAAACTACAAAAAGTCAGATTAAGGTAGCTGTGGAAAAACTATACAGTGTTAAAATTGCTAAAATTAATATCATAAATATTCCGCAAAAGAAAAGAAGGTTCGGAAAAGTAATTGGAAAAAAATCTGCTATAAGAAAGGCGATTGTAACATTAGTGAAAGGCCACAAAATCGAAGTTTTTGAATAGTAATAATAATTAAAAATATGTCAAGAAGTTTAAAAAAAGGTCCATATATCGATGAAAGACTGTTAAAGAAGGTGAAGGATAAAAAACCAGGAGATAAGACTCCGATTAAAACCTGGTCTAGATCTTGCACTATTACGCCGGAAATGGTTGGATTTACATTCGGGGTTTATAATGGTAGAAAGTTTATTGAAGTTTATGTTGTAGAAGAAATGGTTGGACATAAATTTGGAGAATTTTCTTTAACTCGAACATTTTTGAAACATGGTGGTAAAATTCAGAAAGAGTTAGAACAGGCTGCCAAACAAAAAGAAATTGATGCATCGAAAGCGGCAAAAGAAGCGTAAATTTTAGTTTTATATTATTATGAAAGTTAAAGTGAAATTAAAAAATTTAAGAATATCACCACGAAAAGTCAGAGTATCCGCTGATATGATTCGAGGATGTATGGTTAATGAAGCTATTTTTAGATTGGAAAATACAACCAAAAAAGCTAATGAACCATTAAGGAAGTTGTTAGAAAGTGCTAAAGCAAATGCTGTAAATAATTTCAGCTTAAGCGAGACATCTTTGAAGATAGCTGAAATTTTAGTTGGAGAAGGTGCTACACTTAAAAGATGGAGACCAAGAGCTTATGGAAGGGCTAGCCAAATTTTAAAGAGGAGTTCGCATATTTATTTGACTTTGGAGGAATCGAAAGATAATAATAGTAATAATCCCAATGAAGATAAAACAGCTAATAAAGAAACTGCTAAGAAAAAAATGAAAGTAAGTAACGATAAAACTGCTGGGAATAAGAAAACTGTTAAGGAAATGAAAAAGAAAGATTAAAAATTTTTAAAAAAGTATAGTTATAAGATAATTTGATACGAAAATATGGCAATTAAAGTTTACAAAAGAAATACTGCTGGACGTAGAAATATGTCTATTGTTAAGCCTGATGAGATTTCCAATAAAAAACCGGAGAAGTCTTTATTGACTAAACTTACCAAAATATCAGGTCGTTCAGGGGGGAAAATTTCTGTTAGACATAGAGGTGGCGGGCATAAACGAAGGTATCGTTTAGTTGATTTCAAACAAGATAAACTAGGGATTCCTGGGAAAATTGTTGCTATAGAAAAAGACCCCGTTAGATCAGCTTTAATAGCTTTAGTTGTTTACGCAGATGGAGAAAAGAGATATATTTTAGCGTCAGAAGGTATGAAAGTAGGCGTTGATATAGTAGCCGACAAGAAAGCTCCCTTCCAAGATGGGAATAGAATGCAATTGAAAAATATTCCAGTCGGAACTATCATTTCTAATGTAGAATTAAAAATTGGTAAAGGTGGACAGTTGGCAAGGAGTGCTGGTACAGGGGTATCTTTGATGGGTATTGATGAAAAGAATGTTCAATTAAAACTTTCTTCTGGAGAAATAAGGTTGGTTAATGGTAATTGTTATGCTACTATAGGGCAAGTAAGTAATTTTGAAAATAGCGCAGTAAAAATCGGTAAGGCTGGTAGGAAGAGATGGATGGGTTTTCGTCCAACAGTTAGAGGATCTGTTATGAATCCGGTTGATCATCCGCATGGTGGCGGAGAAGGAAAGCAAGGTGTTGGTTTGAAATATCCAAAAACTCCGTGGGGAAAAATTGCACTTGGTAAGAAAACTAGAAAGAAAAAGAAATATAGTAATAAATTTATAGTTAAGAGGAGAATTAAAAAGAAGTAGAATGATACTGAAAACATTAAAAAATGTTGACATTTAAATAAAGATTAGAGAATAATTAAGACTGATAGATTAAGGTAAAACTGATATAACAATTATATAAAGATTAAAAAAATATGGGACAAAAAGTTAATCCAAAAGGATTTAGATTGGGAATTACTACGACTTGGCGGTCGCGGTGGTTTGGTGGGAAAGATTATGCCAAAAACCTCAGAGAAGATATTGGTATTCGAGAGGGTGTTATGAAAGAATGGAAAAAAGCATCCATCGCTGATGTTGAAATAGAGCGGTTTGATAATGATATTAAGATTATAATATTAACTTCTCGCCCAGGAATTTTAATTGGTAGAGGCGGTTCAGGAATTGAAGATATTAGTAATTTTATTAAAAAGAATTTTTTCTCAGGAGAGCGACTAAAAATTAATGTAGATATTAAAGAAGTTAGAGATTTTGAATCGAATGCTTCAATTGTGGCACAGCAGGTAGCTGAGCAACTGGAAAAAAGAGTTCCTTTTAGGCGAATAATGAAAACAACTCTGGATCAAGCTGAAAAAAATAGAATTGTTAAAGGTGTTAAGATAGAAGTATCTGGCAGATTGGGAGGAGCAGAAATGTCTAGAAAAGAATGGCTTTCTAGGGGAACTATTCCACTACAAACATTAAGAGCAGATATTGATTTTTCCAGAGCGACAGCTAGGACTACCTACGGTGCAATTGGAGTAAAAGTTTGGATATATAAAGGAGAAAAATTTGATTAATTACTAGCGAAGTACGAATAATACGAATCTATAAAATAATTTCGTAGATTCACTCAAGGTATAATTCGTGATTTGCAGATATTAGATATGTTGATGCCAAAAAAAGTTAAGCATAGAAAAACTCATCGAGGTGGAGCTATCCAAGGAAAGACTACTCGAGGAAGTAAAGTTAGCTTTGGAAGTTATGGACTTAAAGCAATGACTGGCGGACTTATTTCATCTAGGCAAATTGAATCTGCTAGGCGAGCTATGACTAGGCATATTCAGAGGGGTGGAAAAATTTGGATAAGAATATTCCCGGACAAGCCAATGACAAAAAAAGGCGATGAAGTTCCTATGGGTAAAGGAAAGGGTGCCGTTGATCATTATGTTGCTAAAATAAGGCCTGGAAAAATTATGTTTGAAATGGATGGTGTGGAACGAGAATTGGCAAAAAAAGCGATGCTATTAGCATCATATAAAATGAGCGTTAGAACTAAATTTGTAGAGAAAAAAAGGACATAGTTACAATCTCCAAGAGAATGTCTGCAGATTTGTATAAATCGTAATTTGAAGAGAATAGTATGAAAATTAAAGAAATAAGAGAAAAAAATATTAATGAGTTAATTAAAGACCTTGCAGAAAAGCGAAGTGTGGCGCAAACATTGATGTTTGATGTGGCAGTAAAGCAAGCTAAGAATCATCGTGAATTTCGTAATATTAAAAAAGATATTGCCAGAATGTTGACGGTTATTCAAGAAAAAAATAAAGCTTAATTTAAAAATTATTATTAATGACATTAAATTTTAAAGATATTATCAAGGATATGAAGGATGAAAAACAGGAAAATATTAAAAAGGCCAAAAAAGGTGTTGTTGTCAGTAATAAAATGGCTAAAACGCTAGTTGTTGCTGTGGAAAGTTTCAAAACACATCCCAAATATTTAAAGAAATACAAATCCACTAAGAAATATAAGGTACATACAGATAGTGATAAATATAAAATTGGTGATATTGTTGAATTTATCAACACTAAACCAATAAGCAAAGATAAGAAATTTAAAGTTGTAGAAAAATAATATGATACAAGCAGAATCAAGATTAAAAGTAGCAGATAATTCTGGAGCAAAAGTTATTCAGTGCTTTAAGGTTTTGGGTGGTACACGCAGAAGATATGCCTATGTTGGTGATATTATTGTGGCATCCGTAAAATCATCCGAGCCGAGAGGTGCTGTTAAAAAAGGTGATAAAGTTAGAGCAGTAATAGTTAGGCAGAAAAAAAGTTTAAGAAGAAAAGATGGTTCATATATTCGTTTTGATGAGAATGCAGCAGTTATTGTTGAAAATAAAGAACCAAAAGGAACTAGAATATTCGGTCCTATTGCAAGAGAAATTAAAGAAAAGGGGTTTAGTAAAATTGCCTCTTTGGCAGTAGAAGTATTATAAATAACACATTAACGAGTAAAGTTTAGTCCAATAACCATATTATTACCATACTATTATGAGAATTAAAAAAGATGACAATGTAAAAATAATTTCGGGAAAAGACAATGGAAAAACTGGAAAAGTTTTGCGAACGATTAGAGATAAAAATAGAATCGTTGTTGATGGTTTAAATATAATAAAAAAACACACTCGTCCGAAAAAGGAAGGTGAAAAGGGAGAGCGAGTAGAAATTCCTGCCCCAATAAATGTTTCTAATGTGATGTTAATTTGTCCCAATTGTTCTAAATTGACTAGGGTGGCTTACTCCAAAAATGGAGAGGCTAAGATGCGTATTTGCAAAAAATGTGGAAAAGAAATTAAATAAAATCAAAATTTTATAATTATATAGAGGAGTGAAATTTTTAAATAGAATGATATGAAAATTGTTAATGCTAAAACTAAATATATTAAGGAAGTAGTTCCAGAGTTGGAGAAAAGATTCGGTTATGATAATTTTTTGGCAGTACCAAAAATTAAAAAGGTAATAGTAAATGTTGGTATCGGAAAGCTTGAAAAAGAGAAGGAAAAAGTAAGGGATATTGTGGAATCAATAAGCGCTATTACTGGACAAAAGCCATTGATGACCAAATCTCGAAAATCTATCTCAGGTTTTAAGGTTAGGGAAGGAGCTAATATTGGTGTCAAGGTAACTTTACGAGGAAAGAGAATGTGGGATTTTATTGACAGATTAAATAATATTGCTTTTCCTAGGACTAGAGATTTTCAGGGTATTAAAAGCAGTAGTGTTAGTAAGGAAGGCGATTTAAATATTGGAATTAAAGAACAGATTGTTTTTCCAGAAATTTCAGCAGAAGAGGCGAAGAATATTTTCGGTTTGCAGGTAAATGTTGTTACGACCACTAATAATAAAAAAGAAGGAGAAAAATTATTTAGATTGTTAGGATTTCCCATAGAAGAAAATAATAAATAATAAATTGTGATAGTTGATGATTCGCTATCTGCCAGTAGGTGGAGCGGACTAAAAAAGTTAATAATTATATGGCAAAAAAATCAGTAATTGCTAAGGCTAAAAAAACTCCAAAATTTTCTACTAGAAAAGTTAATCGTTGTTGGAAGTGTGGTAGAAAAAGAGGATATATGCGCAAGTTTGATATGTGTAGAATTTGTTTTCGAGAATTAGCAAGTAGGGGAGAAATACCTGGAGTTAAAAAAAGTAGCTGGTAATTTGAATGTTAAAATCGTTAAAATCGTTAAAATATTTGCTTAAAAAAGAGCATAGTAATAAAACGGTTTTGAACGACTAGAACTATATATGTTAGATCCAATTGCAGATATGTTAACAAGAATTAGGAATGCTCAACGAGCTGGACACAGTGAAGTTATTTTTCCTAGTTCAAAATTTAAGAAAGCCATTGTGGATGCTTTACACAGGCGTGGTTTTGTTGGTGAAATAAAAAAAGTAAAAGGAGAGAGCTATGATTTCATTAAAATTTCTTTAAAATATTATGAAAAAAATAATTTAAATAAAAGTGTTCCAGCAATAAAACAACTTAAAAGAGTCAGTAAGGAGGGTCAAAGAATTTATATTAGCAGTGAAAAAATTCAAAAAGTAAAAGGTGGGCGCGGAATGATTATAATGTCTACATCTAAAGGTGTAATGAGTGGAGAGGATGCTCGTAAGAATAAAATTGGCGGAGAGTTGATTTGTGAAGTCTGGTAACTCTTATAATATAAATAACTAATTAGAACAGTATCACTATGAGTAGAATAGGTAAAAAACCAATTGAAATTCCTGAAGGAGTTAAAATTGAGATTAAAGATAACAAGTTGACAGTAACAGGTTTAAAGGGTTCTTTGGAAATGATAATTGTGTATGAAATTAAAGTTGAAATTAAAGATAATTTAGTTTATACTTCACGGAAACAAAATACCAAAAGAGCGGCTGCAATGTGGGGAACAACTAGTCGGTTAATCTCGAATATGATTAAAGGTGTGTCTGAGGGTTTTGAGAAGACTTTGGAGCTTAACGGTGTCGGATTTAGGATGGAAATAAAAGGGAAAAAATTGGATATGGCATTGGGCTTTTCGCATCCTGTCAAAGTTAATGTTCCTGATGGGCTAGAAGTTAAAATTGATAAAAATAATTTAATAGTCTCTGGAATTGACAAGCAAGCGGTTGGACAATTTGCGGCAGAGATTAGGGCTTTAAAGCCAGTGGAGCCGTATAAGGGAAAGGGATTTAAATATTCAGATGAAGTTGTTAGGCGTAAAGAAGGGAAAAAAGCTGTGGCGTCAGAATAAATTGTAAAATTTTTCAATAGACGAAAAGTAGGAAATAATTTAAAAATTAATTTTACCAGAGATAATAGAATTTAAAATAAACACGAGTTTGATTTAGTTGGAAATTTTATAAGATTAAACTAATTCGTAATTCGTAGAGAAATACATGAGGAATAAAAAAAGATTGCATAGAAAAAAAAGAATAAGATCTAAAATTTCTGGAACTGAAAAATGTCCGCGACTTTCGGTATTTAGAAGCTTGAGGGGGCTTTATGTTCAAATTATTGATGATGAAAAAGGTAAGACACTATTATCAACTAGTTCTAAGGGGGCTACTATTGAAGGTGCTAAAAAAGTAGGAAAAATTATTTCAGAAAAATGTATTAAGGCTAATATTAAGAAAATAGTTTTTGATAGAAGCGGATATAAATATCATGGAAAAATAAAAGCTTTAGCAGAAGAAGTTAGGAAAAACGGGATTAAGTTTTAATTTTTATAGAATATTTTAAAAAGCAATGGAAAATAATAAGAAAAAATTTAAAAAATTTAATGGTAAAAGACGAGAAAAGCCAGAATTCGAACAAAAACTTCTTGATTTGGCGAGAGTAACTAGAGTTGTAAAGGGAGGTCGTCGTTTTAGTTTTCGGGCAACGATGGTTATTGGTGACAAGAAAGGGCGTGTTGGTGTTGGGGTAGGAAAAGGAACTGATGTATCTATTGCTATTGCTAAAGCGGTTAACAATGCTAAGAAAAATATGATAAATATTACTATTGAAAATGGAACCATTCTTTATGATGTTAGAATTAAATTTGGAAGTGCTAGAATTATGTTGAAGCCTGCTAGAAAAGGGCGAGGAATTGTTGCTGGCGGAGCGGTGCGTGCGGTGGTTGACTTAGCGGGCATTAAGGATGTTGTTTCAAAATCATTAGGGACATCTAATAAATTAAATGTAGCTAGAGCAACAATAGAGGCTTTAAAGGAGATTGAAACTGGCGCTAATAATAAATAATATGCAAATACACGAATTAAAAGTAAAATCTAAAAAGGACCGGAAAAGAGTTGGTCGAGGTGGTAAAAGGGGGACTTATTCTGGTAGAGGGATGAAAGGGCAGAAATCTCGATCTGGTGGAAATGTTAATCCATTATTTGAAGGTGGGAAGACTTCTCTTATTCAAAAATTAAAGAAAAAAAGGGGTTTTAATGCCGTTAAAGCTAAGAAAACAGTTTTTAATTTGGATGTTATTGAAAAAACTTTTGAAGATGGTGCTACTATTGGTATTGCAGATTTTATAAAAAACGGTATTCTTCGGAAAAGTAAGGCTAAGAATGGCGTGAAAATTTTAAGCAAAGGAGATTTAAAGAAAAAAATTACAATTAAAAAAGATGTACTTGTTTCCAAAACTGCAATAAAAATGATTGAAAAAGCAGGCGGAAAGGTTGAGGTAGCTAATAAAAAAATTAGACGGGCCAAAAAATTGAATAAATAAAGAATAAATTTTAAATTCAATGGAAAAAGAAATACTGCAAAAGCTAGAAATGCAAGAGAAAAAAATAAATGCGATTTATGAAAGTGTTGAGAAAACTCGCAAGATGTTTTTGATGACAACGATTGTTTCAATAGTTGTCTTCATATTGCCGTTAATTGGACTGATATTTGTTATTCCGTGGTTCCTTCATATAATGAGTAATGCTTACCAAGGACTATTATAGTTTTCTAATTGATATAAAATATTAAAAAAATTTGACAAAAAATATATATCTGTTAGTATTGATAATGACATTAGACAAATAAATAAAAAATGAAGTAATAGAGGTTTATCTATTCAGTTACTCAAGCATTAGGAATGAAATATAGATTGAGTTTAACTCCTCTATTTTTGTATTGGTTATATGACTCAAAAAAAAGAATTAATAGTAGTTGAAGGTGTTATCAAAGAAGCATTACCAAGTACCACTTTTAAGGTGGACCTTGAGAATGGACATGAGATTTTGGCTCATATTTCTGGAAGAATGAGGGTTCATTATATTAAACTATTGCCTGGAGATAGGGTAACGATAGAAATGAGTCCATATGATTTAACTAGAGGAAGAATAACAAAGAGGTTATAAAATAATTATATGAAAGTTAGAGCATCAGTTAAAAAAATGTGTGCACACTGTAAAATCGTGCGACGAAGAGGAAAACTTTTCGTTATATGCACTAATCCAAAGCACAAACAACGACAAGGATAACAACTTGATAACGAAATTATATAGGTTTAAAGTATTATTTATTTAAAATTTGCAAATAGATGACTGAAGAAAAGAAAAATGAAGGGAAAATTAAAGAAAAGATTATTAAGAAGCGGGAAGTAGATACAACTACTTCTGTTAAAGATATTTCTGAAAAAAATGTCGCTAATGTTAAAGATGCGAAGAATGGTAAAGAGCAACCAATAGAGAAACAATCAAAGAAAAAAAAAGGAAAGAGAATGGTATTTAAAGGACAAGCACATATTAAATGTACTTATAACAATACTGTAATCACTATTACCGATATGAATGGTGCTACCTTAGGGTGGTCAAGTGCTGGGTTGCTTGGTTTTAAAGGAGCAAAAAAATCAACTCCTTTCGCTGCAACAAAAGTAGCTGCTGATGTGTCTGAAAAGGTAAAGAAATTTGGACTAAAAGAATTGATGATATTTATTAAAGGTGTTGGTGGCGGAAGAGAGTCTACTGTTAGAGGATTGGCAGGTGCCGGTTTTGATATTTTGTTAATTAAAGATGTTACACCCGTACCACATAATGGATGCAGACGGAGAAGACCAAGGAGGGTTTAACTTATAAATTTGTTTAAAAACATTATCGGTAGTTACAAGATTGATTACCGAAAATATGATAAATTATGGTTAGAATAGTTGGAGTAAATATTCCAGATAACAAAAGAATAGAAATTGCTTTAACATACATCTTTGGTATTGGTAGGTCCGTCAGTGGTGTTATTTTGGATAAATTAAAAATAGATAAAGATGTTCGTGCAAAAGATTTAAGTACAGAAGATGTGAATTCTTTAAAAACTGAAATTGAAAAGAATTATAAAATAGAAGGAGAATTGAAACATGAAATCAGGATGAATATTCGAAGATTAAAAGAAATTGGTTGCTATCGAGGAATACGGCACCAAAAAGGTCTTCCGAGTAGAGGGCAACGAACTAAGACAAATACTAGAACTATCAGAGGAAATATTAGGCGCACTGCTGGAAGTGGACGAAGATCAGTGGAGAAGACCTAGTATTGTTTAATCTGAAATAATAGAGTTTTTATTTACGAGTATTTGCAAATAATTTTATAAATATTAAATTAAACTAGATACAATATACTAATACTAAT
>VAPK010311479.1_pt1 | contig 12307 bp, 15 predicted proteins | sample 3395031 | NCBI WGS metagenome assembly VAPK01 (sample SAMN08290443, study PRJNA428436) | hydrothermal vent metagenome | isolation source: Deep-sea hydrothermal vent chimney 1 | place: Pacific Ocean: Juan De Fuca Ridge | reverse complement strand
GACACCATTTTTAAAAATGGCAAAAGAGTTTAATCTCCCAAACAAGGATGGAGCAGACATGCTTTTATATCAAGGTGTTTTAGCATTTGATCTTTTTTACGACCACAAGTTTAAATTAGAGCAGATCACACAATACATGAAAAAAGCTTTTAAATCCTAACTCTATCAGTTAATGCTTTTGAGAGTGACAACATATCTACATTTTCCAAGCTAACCCCGGTTGGAACTCCCTGTGCAATTTTGGTAAAATTAAGATTATACTTTTTTAACTTATCCTCAATAAAAAGGATTACTCCATCACTTGCCAAAGATGGAGTAAAAGCAAATATAATCTCCTGTACATCATCTTCAACTACTTTTTTCAATTTCTCAATCAAAACCAAATCAAGAGTCTCTAAAACAAAATAGCGACCCTCATATGAGACATTTTCTTCAATTACAAAAATATCTTTTGCACTCTCAACAATGCAGAGTTTTCTCTCATCTCTTGTCTCTTCTAAACATATATCACAAATCTCATCTTCACTAAGACCACCACAAATAGTACATTTTTTAATATTTGCAATAGCATCTTCTATAGAGTGTGCAAGCTTAAGCGCTGAAAATGAGTCATAAAGCACCATATGATAAGCATAACGAATAGCAGACTTTTTACCAACTGTTGGAAGCTTTGACAATGCATCTACCAAATTGTTGAACTTCTCTAAACCTCTTTTTTTCATATACTCATTCCAACCTTAAATTCCCTCTTTTGACAAGTGAGAAGTCGTTGTAGATTAGATAAAATAGTTGTAGGACTGCTTGTTGCAATTCAAAGCTATTTTATCTAATATACGGCGACTTATCACTTGCCCTTTGGGTGGACTTTAAAGCTGTTATCTTTAAAGATAACAGCTTTAAATTCCATCAAAAGAGGGAATTTAAGGTTGGGATGAGTATATCTTTAGTGTAACCAATTTTTACTTTAGACTAAGCAAGTAAAGTTATAATGTAAGCTTATACAATAGGAGTTCTCATGATTAGAGATATCGTCATATACCCCGACAAACGAATAAACATCATTTCACCAGATTTAAGACTATTTGACGATGATCTTAGATCAGTGATACAAGACCTTAAAGATACGATGAACGCCCACAATACAAATGCAATGGCAGCAATTCAGATAGCCATACCAATGTCACTAATTGTAATAAAAGAGCAAGATGGAACTTATCAAGAAATTATCAATCCAAGGATTATCAGCAAAAGTGGTTTAATCGACTCAAAAGAGAAAACACTCTATTTTCCAGATGCTATACAAAGTGTAAAACGGTATGAAAAAATTAAATTAATTTATCAAAATAGAGAAGGAAAACAAAAATCATTAGACGCACATGGAGATAAAGCAATAACACTTCAGAGAAAAATCGACTATGTTTATGGTGCAACTCTAGCTAATAGGCTTGATGAAACAAAACGAAAAAGCTTTGAAAAAGTACTCTCAAAAGATGGTAGACAAGGCTCCTTTGAGAGTTGCCCAACTATCTCTAAACGAGACTATTTTATAAGTTTTATACAAAAAATTCTTTTTCTTACAGCTTTTTTAAATATTATCAGTTTTTTTGTATCTCCTGCAACGCTTAACTCATTTTATACATTTGCAAAATATGGTTTTTTTGTTACTCTATTGCTATTAATTGGCTACTTTTTTGTAGCATATTATGAGTCAAAAAAACAAAACTCCTGTACAAGTTGTCAAATTGGAAATATTGTAGGAACTACAATCAAATACGCAATTGCCTCAACTCTTCTTTTTGCTCTTAGCTCATATCTTCTTAGAGCCTAAAATCTTTAGGCTCTAAAGAGTCAAAACTATACCCTAAAAGCGAAATCTTTCCAGCGTGAAGTAAAACTCTCTTATGAGCACTTCCACCATATAATTTATCACCAATTATCGGATATCCTTGGCTTTTTAAATGTACTCGTATTTGATGTGTCCGACCGGTTTTTATACTCACTTTTACTTTAGACGACCTACCCTCAATTATCATAGGACTAACTTCACTCAAAGCATCTCTGCCATCTTTAGAAATTTTAGAGTAAGCTCCACTCTTTTTTTTGATTGTCAATATAGGAGTATCAATAACAATAGTCTCTACAACAATCCCGCTAACCCACGCTATATACTCTTTTTGCACCTCCATGCGTTTAAAAGCTTCAATTGCCTGTTGTCTAAACTCCTCGTCTTTGACAAGAAGCAATACACCGCTTGTCTCTTTATCTAAACGATGAAGCAATTTTTCACCTCTTTTTTTTGCAATTTGCTCGCTTGTAACAAATGCAGGTTTATCAATTGCTACAATTTTATCATCTTCAAAAATTACTTTAACTTTTGTAATCTCTTCAACTCGAAACTTAGTTTTTACACTCATCTCGGCTCTTGCCATAACTATTTTCTTACCACCGCTATAAACAACACCTCGATCGATAAGGTCTTTAGCAGAACGATTAGTAATACTTTCGGCAATTGCCAATAGCTTATATGCTTTTTCTGTCATTTTTTACTCCTAAATTATATCACTGATAATTCATCTATAATAAGTTCAATATCACCACTTTTTATGATCTTAGTGTTATCCAAATCTATTAGTACGCTGCTGATCTCACAGGGTTTCAAAATTTTTATACCCTCTATCAAACTAAAAAGAGCTTGTTGATTAAATATATACTCACCACTTATAATCTTACATTCAAAATAAGCCGCCTCTAGCGGATTATGCCCACCAATTCCATCTATAAACGATCCACCAAGTATCACAATATCACTAATAGCATAAATATTAACAAGTTCTCCCAAACTATCAATCAAAACAATATCACTATCGAAATTTTCATCTAAACTAAAACGGTGATAACTTAAATTTCTTCTCTTAGCATACTTTTGCAAATACCTATCTACCTCATCAAAGCGTTCAGGATGGCGAGGGGCTACCATAATTTTTCTATCTTGTATCTCTAAAGATTCAAGTATAAGTTCCTCTTCACCTCTATGAGTACTTGCTAATGTAATTAAATTTTTAGATGGTTTTATATATCTTTTTGTTATTTCAATTTGAGCAATCGCTTTGATATTGCCATTTACTGTTATATTTTTTGCACCAAGCTCTTGTAGGCGTTTTTTGTCTTTTTGACTCTGTGCAAAAACCATATCAATATTTGTAAAAATTCTCTTATAAAACCATCCAAATCTTAGATAATTTTTATAAGATCTATCAGATATTCTAGCATTTATGAGGTATGTTTTTATCCTTTTTTTATGAGCTACCCAAAAAAGCATATACCACAGTTCCGCCTCACTGACAACTAAGGCTTTTTGTTTTGTTATCCAAAAAGGGAGAAATATCTCATATGGAAGATATCTACGATATTTTGTTAAGTTTCCAACCTCTTTAAAACCTGTCTGGGTAACAGTAGATATATTGATAACTCCGCTAAGTCTTGAAATTAACGGTTTTAAAGATTTTGCTTCACCAAATGAAGCCACATGAAACCAAATCCCCTCCTCTTTAAAAGGAGGGTTTTTAAAAAGTATAAATCGCATAGGAATTGAGTATCGGTATTTTTGTTTAAATGCAAGAAAAAACAAAAATGGTATCGCCAAGATATAGATTATCAAAGCAATACAAAAGTAAAAAAAGCTAAATATATTCAAACTAGCTCTGTGCTACCTCTTCTTCTTGTTCTTGTGGCTCTAGGTAAAGAATACGACCACAATGTGGACATGTTGTTATCTCTTCACCTTTTATAACACTTGAATAGATGTGATCATTAATACGCATGTAGCACCCATAACATGCCTGTTTTCTAACAGGAACTACAGTAGTATTTCCAGCCCATCTTCTAATTTTTTCATAAAAAACGATGATATTTTGACTCATATCAGACATTAGTGTCTGTTTTTGTGTAAAAATTTTCATTCTCTGCTTTTCAAGCTCATCTAACTGTTGATCCGTCTGCTCTTTAAGGGATACTATTTCATCTTGCATCTGCACTATTTCTTCTTCATACATTTCTATCTCAGATGTTTTTTGCTCTCGTATTTTATCAAACCGCTCAATCTCTTCATTTGCAAAATCAACTTGTTCTTTTGCAATTTCCTCTTCAAGTTGAAGTGCTTTAATCTCTTTTTCACTCTTTACTGAAGAACCTTTAGTAGCTAAAGATTTTAATTTATCTGAGAGCTCTTTTAGATGAAGTTCGTTTTTTCTCTTTTTAAGCTCATTATCTTGTAAATCTTCTCTGTATTTCTCTATTTTGCTTTTAAGATTTTGTTCAACATCTAATTTTGCATCCAATTCCGCTCTAATCTGTTCGATTTGCGGTTCAAATGAATCAATCTTTTTATCAATCTCTACTAAATCTACAAGCTGTTTTAAATATGTGTTCATGTTAAGTACCTAAATGGATTTTTGGAATTCGCGATTATAGCAGATAAACCATAATTTTGCAACTCTTTTTTTAGTGATGAGCCAAAATGCACCTCACTCTCATAGTGACCGATATCAATAAGAGAGATTTTATTCTCTTTTGCCTCAACTGCTTCATGATACTTAATATCACCTGTCAAAAGACAATCAGTCTGCAAAAACTCCATCATACTAACCCCAGACCCCGTACAGATAGAGGCTGTTTTTACTATTTTATGAGAACAAACTGTTTTGATATAAGAAAGTCCTAAACTCTCACTCACTCGCTTAGCAAATTTGTCAAATGGCATCCCAACTCTAAAACTACAGAGATATTCACTACAGTCGCTAACCTCAAATCCCAAAACCTCTTCTAAAACAAAACGATTTAAATGAGTTTTATCATAGTTAGTATGCAAAGCTATAATAGAGATATTTTTCTGTATCGCCTTTTGGATGAGATTTGAGGGGTATCTGCTAAAATCTAATTTTTTAATTCCCCTAAATATAATCGGATGATGCACAATCAACACTGAATTCTCATTAATCTCTTCAAGCAGATTTAAATCTACATCTATCCCAACATATATATCTTCTACCTCATCTTGAACTCTCCCCAACATAAGACCCCCATTATCCCACTCCTCTTGAAGTTCAAATGGACTTATCTGGTTTAAAATATCAATAATTTCAGCTATTTTCACTTGGACACTTCCCCAACCTTAAGTTCTTTATAAACTGTAGCACATCCCTTGGCAAGATCACGAACTTTCAAGATATAATTCTGTCTTTGAGTCACAGAGATCGCTTTTCTAGCATCCAATATATTGAATGTATGTGAAGCCAACAGACAATAATCATAAGCAGCAAGTGGTAACTTCTCTTCTAAACACCTATTACACTCTGCATAGTAGTCTTCAAAATGTCTAAAAAGCATATCAACATCAGCTACTTCAAAATTATATTTAGAAAACTCAAATTCACTCTGCTTATGGACATCACCATAAGTTGTTACACCCAAGTCATTTTCACTCCAAATTATGTCATAAACACTATCTTTATTTTGTAAATACATAGCCAAGCGCTCTGTCCCATATGTAATTTCAGCAGCAACACTCTCAACTTTATACCCGCCAACTTGTTGAAAATAGGTAAATTGCGTAATCTCCATACCATCAAGCCAAACTTCCCAACCAAGCCCCCAAGCACCAAGCGTTGGAGATTCCCAATTGTCTTCAACAAAACGAATATCATGATTTGTTAGATCAAGTCCTAACGCTTCAAGGCTTTTAAGGTATAACTCTTGTATATCATCAGGACTAGGCTGTATAATCACTTGAAACTGATAATAAGCCCCCAAACGGTTAGGATTTTCTCCATATCTTCCGTCAGTTGGGCGACGCGAAGGGGCTACATAAGCACAGCTCCATGGCTTTGAATCAAGCGTTTTTAAAAAAGTTGCATTATGAAATGTCCCAGCTCCTGAAGGCAAATCATAAGGCTGAATAATACTACAACCCAAACCCGCCCAGTAAGTTTGTAGTTTCAACAACATTTGTGAAAAATTCAATACTTTACTCATCCTACTCCTAACCCTCTATTTCTTATAATTTTCTACGGCTTTATTCCACATCAATTTATATTTTCGCTTAGTAAAGTCTAACTCTTCTTGTAAAGCTTTAATCTGTTTTGACAATATCTCAATTGTTTCTCTATCTTCACTGTAAACTTCTTGAATAGAGCGAACTGACTCTTTTAAAAAAGCGTTCTCTTCTCTTAATTGTTCCAAAGTAGCTTCTTTTGCCTCTACAACTTGCTCATGAAGATGAAGTACTGCTTCAAAACTATTTTTTACAAATTCGCCCGTAGCAAGTTTTGTATTAGCCTTTTGTGGTGAAAGCATCACCTCTAAATCAGACTCTTTTTCTCTACCCATAACTCTACAATCTTACTTCAACTTCCACTGAATCACTCTCAACTTTTTTTGATTTTAAGATACGATCCTCTTCGAGTTTAATTTTAAGGTCATTATCTTCCAAAGAGAGAATTTGCATCGCTAAATATGCAGCATTAATAGCTCCTGCTTTACCCATAGCAACCGTAGCAACAGGCATACCTGAAGGCATCTGTACAGTACTTAACATCGCATCCATGCCATCCATTGCACCACCTTTTAAAGGTACTCCAATAACAGGTTTGATAGTCATTGCAGCTACAGCACCGGCTAAATGAGCAGCCATCCCAGCAGCACAGATAAAAACAAGACTCCCTCTCATCTGAGCATCTTTTACATAATCATGCGTTCTTGCAGGGCTTCTATGCGCTGATGAAACTATAAGCTCATGCAATACACCAAATTTTTCAAGTGTATTAGCACACTCAATCATCACATCATAATCACTTTTACTTCCAATAATAATAGATATAAACTTCAATTGACACTCCTGATATTTAAAGTAAGGAGTATTTTATCAAATTTATTCTTGTGGGTTAAACTAAATCATCAACACTTCTGTTTTTTCCACTTCGTTTTGCTTTATAGAGAAGTTTATCGGCACTATTTATCATCTCAGATAGTGACAGATATTTGGTTGTAGCAACACCTATAGAGACTGTAAAATTAATCTGTTTACCCTCTGTCAACATTATATCAAGTTCTGCTATTTTCTTACAAATTGAATCTAAAAATTTCGCAGCAGCCTCTGGCGTAATATCTTTAAGATACAAAACAAACTCTTCACCACCAAAACGAGCAACGATATCTTGACCTTTGATATTATCAGAGAGTAGTTTCGCTAATGATTTAATAACTTCATCACCGATAGCATGTCCATAAGTATCATTAATCAATTTAAAATTATCTATATCTATCATAGCGACGGCACACGGTGTCTGCTCACTAAGCGCTTTTTGAAAAAGAATTTGAGCTTTTTCAAAAAAATACTTTCTATTTGCAATTTTAGTTAAAAAGTCTTTATTGGCAATCTCTTCAAATTTAATCACATTTTCCAAAGACTCCGCCGTATTATTCACACGACAAATAAACTCCTCTTTGATAAAAGGTTTAGTTACAAAATCATTAGCACCATGTTTTAAAAAAGCAATTGAACTATTTTCATTACTTGATATTCCAACAACCGCGATCTTACTTTTTGAAAAATTACGCCTAATAATTTTTAAAAACTCCACACCGTTTATATTTGGCATATCATAATCTGCGATAATAATCTTAATATCACTATTTTTTTCCAAAATTTTGAGCCCATCCAACGGATCACCAGCACTCAAAACCTCAAAAAGTTGACTCTGTAAAAAATGTTTTAATTGACTACGAACAGTTATAGAATCATCTACAATAAGTACTTTTGTCATACTATTTTGATAAACTCTATCAACTAAAGAGACAATATAATTTAGCGACTCAGGAGACTCCTTTAAAACATAATCAACAATATCTCGTTTTCGAAAAAGATTATACATCTGGTCATTAAAATTACTTGTCATTACGATGGATGGAATGTTGTGCGAGATCATAAAATCAACCATCGTAGTATCTTCCATATCCGGAAGGTGTATATCTAAAAGCGCTAAAAAATAATTTTGATTCTCTTCGACCAGTAGTGTCGCCTCTTTAAATGAGTATGCAACATCCACTTCAAGATCCAATTTTTGTTGAATCTTTTTCAATAAAATTGTACAAATTGATTTTGAATCGTCAACCAGAAGTATTTTATGCACCAATTACGCCTTTAATCGTTAGTTTTATACAACTATATCGACACATAAAAAAAATATTTTATATTTTTTGTCTAAAAATTGTAAATTGCGACACTCTTGCCGACAATCTGATATTATTTTATCATCCAGTATATCTAATTTGGTTTGATATTTTTTGAGTAGCTAAAAATCTCTTTTTAAAAATTAATTTTTACACTCCCTTTAAATATACTTTTTTATATCCTTGATAAATCGTGAAAAATCATCTGTAAACTCTAAAAAGTTATATAATTGTTCTATATCTATTTTTACATACTCATGAATCAAAAGATTACGAAGACCGATGGCAGATATGAGACTTTTTGATAAATCTTTATCGATATAAGCTTGTTTTTGCAGGTTTTCTATACACTCAACATAACTCTTTGCTATACCAAGGTTGTATTTGCTAGAGATATGACATGATATGTCGATGATAATTTGTATAGATTCAAATATACCATATCTTAGCGACCATTCATCTAGCTTGTTCTCTTTTATATCTGAAATTGTAAACTTCTCTTTTAAAGTTTTTAAGTTAGCGATATTTTCTTCTAAGTTTTCAATTCTCTGAAACAAAGTTTCTCTCTCCAATCTTATTGTTTTGTATCCTCTGCAAGAGTACTTTTTCTTCTCTCTTTATCAAGGATTTATGATCTAAAAAGTAAAGTTGTGAAGAAGTTTTAAAAGAGATATAACTATCTGTGTCATGCATCAACACAGGTATATGTCTTTTTAATATCTCAAAAGCAAAAAGTGGATCTTTTTTGTAAATGTCATTTAAAACAATCATATCTATCTTTTTACCTATTTTTGATTCTAGCATTGCAGTTTGGTATCCCAAATCTTTATAATCTATCTCATCTTTATAGAATAATCCAATATCAACATCACTTGTTATACTTTCACTACCATCACTATAAGAGCCAAACAAAAGAACAAAATCATATCTATTTATATGTTTAAAATAATCATTAAGTTGGTCAATGATGGTCATGTATGCTCCTTTTCGATTTGAGGTATTATAACAAAAAAAATTATTTTAAGAAAAGGCTGTGGTGTTCCCCACCACACCTTTATATTTTTTGCCTAAAAATTGTAAATTGTGGCACTTTTGCTGGTAATTTGATAGGCAACATATACCCGCTATGCACACTCTCTAACTCTTTATCACTATTTGTAATTATTTTATAAAACATGATGTATGGCTTCTCATCTCTTAAGTAGATTTTTCCAAGCTCATTTTCCATCTCTTCTGTTTCAGTACCAATTGGCAACATCATCTCAATCTCAACATTTGGATAAGTTTTATACTTGCACATAAAATGTTTCTCATCTTCAAGCACAAGCCCACTCACCTCATAAGTCCCTTCACTGATGGCTGTCTCTAAATTTTGAGTATCATCTCTTTGATGTGGTCTTTGCACTAGATACGCATCACTAAATCCACGATTTTTAGTTGTATTTAACTCATCTTCATATTTTTTTGCATCATAACAACCTGCATAAAAATCATCAATAGCCATCCTATAAGTTTTAGCAGTAACAGCAGCATAATATGGACTTTTAGTTCTACCTTCAATCTTTAGTGAATCAATCACACCACTTTGTAAAATTTCATCTACATGAGAGCTTAAATTCATATCTTTTGCATTCATGATATGTGTACCACCCTCATCTTGCTCTATCTTAAATAGCGTACCATTATCAGGGTTTTTAGCATATAAAGTATAATCAAACCGGCAATCATTTGCACAACTTCCACGATTTGGCACTCTACCACTTTGAACTGAACTTATAAGACACCTTCCACTATAAGCAAAACACATTGAACCGTGGACAAATACCTCAAGCTCTAGCTTTGGTAAATGCTCTTTTATCTTAATCAAATCCTTAAGACTCACCTCACGAGCAGCGATTATCCTCTGTACTCCCATCTCATAATAGACCTCAGCATCAAGATAGTTAAGAACATTTGCCTGAGTTGAGAGATGGATAGGAATTTGTGGTGCAATCTGTTTTGTCAATTTTATAACACCAGGAGTTGAAACAATAATCGCATCAGGATTCATGTTGGCTATTTTTTCTATATGTTGGCTTAAAAGCTTTATCTGGTTGCTAAAAGGGAAGCCATTTATGGTTACATAAATTTTTCTCTTTTTTTGATGAGTATATTTGATAGCTTCACTAAAACTATCATAGTCAAACTCTTTACCTGAACGAATACGAAGGGAGAAGTGGCTTACACCACCATAAACAGCATCAGCGCCATATGCCAAAGCTATTTTTAGTTTTTCAAAGTTACCTGCTGGAGATAAAAGTTCTACTTTATTCACGAAATATCCTTTCGCAAACTATACACATCCCAACCTTATTTTTTTGCAAAACTCTCTAAAAGTGCTTCAATATTGTCATTATCTACTAACTCTGTGGTTGTTTTATCACCTTCAATATGAACAGCACTGCCAACTCTTTTATCATCTTCTACATTTGATTCAAATAGTGAGTGCATATAGGTTGAGAGTGCTCTCATAACATTTATAACTCTCTCAATCTTTTGTCTATGTATATCTTGATATTGCATAATATCCATAATCATCATGATTTCATCAGTACTATTTTGTGATTTTTCTACGATCGCATTTAACTTATCATGTGCTTCATTATTCTCTTTTAATGATTGAGCAAAAATCTCAATATTTGGAAATTTTTTAGTCAATTTTTCCAACATTTCAATATTTTTCTCTAATGTCAAGATAACTCCACCACCACCCTCTTCATTATCAGCCATAAAATTGCTGATCTCTTCAAGTTTATCAAAAATCTCAGTCGCCTTAGCTTCTGAATCTTTTGTCACATCATCAAGCTGATTTACTACTTGATGATCCTCTGTTGGTGGTGGCGGTGGCCAACTACTAGATGTATCCATTCTAAAATTATCTTGATTTATCGTTATATTACTAGAATCCTGCTCTTGTGGCTCTTCTTCTATTGTTGCTATCTCTTCATCTATCCCATCAGCCATCAATGCATCTAACTCTTCTTGTGTCATCTCAAAATTTCTCCCATATAGAAAATTTAGTGTATAATACCCATATCGACAAAAAACAGTTAGGGTTTATATAAATGATCGTAGATTTGCATAATCACACAACACTTTGCAAACATGCAACAGGGAAAAATGAAGAGTATATAGAAAAAGCTATAAAAAATGGAACAAAATTTTTTGGCTTTAGCGATCACGGACCTATGGAGTATGATAAAAAATATCGTATGAAGTTTTCACAAATGATAGAGTATGAAAACTCCATACTCTATTTAAAAGAAGAGTATAAAAATGATATCAATATCCTTTTAGCATATGAAGTGGACTTTTTAAAAGATTATATGGATAAAAGAGTTTTAAATGCAAAAGTTGATTATCTTATCGGTTCTGTACACTTCATAGGTAAATGGGGGTTTGACGATCCCGAATTTATAGGAAATTATAAAAACAGAGATATTGACAAAATATGGCAAGAGTATTTTGATACTATTGAAGAGATGGCAAAAAGTGGTCTTTTTGATATAGTTGGACATTTAGACCTTATAAAGATTTTTAATTATTTGCCAAAAAAAGATGTTAGACTTATAGCCAAAAAGGCTCTTTTAGCTATAAAAAAAGCAGACCTAGTTGTAGAGCTAAACATGGCAGGATATAGAAAACCAGTAAAAGAGGCTTACCCATCACCACCTCTTCTTGAAAGTTTACAAGAATTAGATATACCTATAACTTTTTCAAGTGATGCACATGAACCTGAACAGGTAGGTTTATATTCAAAACAGCTATTAGCCGTTGCAAAAAAGTTTAACTATAACAAATGTGCTATTTTTAAAAGCAGAGATAGAGAGATGATTAAATTCTAATCAACTATTTCATTTAAGTTTATCCTAATTTTAGATACAATACCCGATACAAAAAATTTTTAGGAGAAAAAAGTGGGAAAATTCGTTAACAATGTAGAAGAGTTTTACAAGTTTTGTGAATCAAACGAAGTTGAATTTGTAGATTTTAGGTTTACAGATATTAAAGGGGCTTGGCATCATATATCTTATAGAATGAG
>VAPK010546202.1_pt1 | contig 12309 bp, 11 predicted proteins | sample 3395031 | NCBI WGS metagenome assembly VAPK01 (sample SAMN08290443, study PRJNA428436) | hydrothermal vent metagenome | isolation source: Deep-sea hydrothermal vent chimney 1 | place: Pacific Ocean: Juan De Fuca Ridge | reverse complement strand
TCGGCATCATGTGGCGTATGGCAGAACACGCAAATCTGGGATTCGCTCGTAGCAGTAACGGTTCCCGATCCCGAGCCGGAAAGGTTGTGCACCGTATTGGCGATATCTGATACAGGGGCGGCCTGAAGCACAGTGGGAAAAAACAGGGAAATAAACACTAGATAGCGATTACAGCATTTCACTCACGCTCTCCCAGATACTGGAAAACCTCGACCCGGCCATTGAACATATCGGCGACATAAATCCGATTATGCTGATCGACACAAATACCTGCCGGCAAATAAAACTCACCGACTCCCTGCCCGGTGCCGCCAATCGGTAAAAGAAAATTACCGTTGGCATTGAAAATCAGGAGATGATCCCGGTATGACTCAACAATATAGATATTACCTTCGTCATCCGCCGTCACTCCTTTGGGCCGATTAAGATTGCCCACATACAGTCCGCGTTCGCCAAACAGCTTCAGCAGCATTCCGCTGGCGTCGAACACCTGGATCCGGGAATTAAGCGTGTCGGAAACATATAGTTTGTCGCCGACAAAACTCAGATGCGTGGGCGCATTGAATTCTCCAGGACCGTCACCACGTTTTCCTAATGTATCGACCAGTTTACCCTGATCATTGAATATCTTTATATCATGGGCGCGGGTATCGGCCACATAGATCAGACCCCGTTTCGGATCGCGCGCCAGTCCAGTCGGCCGACGCAAAATATTTTCGCCCATTTCGCCCAGATACTGACCCTTTTTATCAAAGCGAAAAATACGCGCCAGCTCAGCATCCACCACCAGAACTTCACCGTCGCGGCCGGCTGCGATGCCGATAGGCGCAACAAAGCGCACTCCAGGCCGAGCCCATTCCCAGATGTTCAGCTCTCCACGATTTACATCAAAATCAAATACCGCCTGTCGACTGACATCGGTCACCAGTATCCGACCGGAAGAATCAACCATCACCCCCTGCGGACGCTGCAACACTTTTGGATTGAGGTGATCCCCACCCAATCCGGCCAGCCAACGCCATGCCGAGCTAAAGCCGCTATCGGATGTCTCAGCGGAAGAAAAATTACTCTCTCCAGTCAATTCACCCACATAACGATACCGCGGCACTTCAGGTAGTGCCGGCCAGACACGCTCGGCGTCACTCGCCCTGATTTTAAAATCAAGACGGGAGGGAGCGGTTGAACAGGCCGTCAGTATGGACAGGCACAGGAAAACACCCAGGGCGCCCACTGAGTAATCTGTTAAACATGGGTGGATCCATGATATCGATTTCATTTTTTCTGTCCCGTTGTCGCCAACGCAGGAAAGAGCAGTTTCATCATCTGGATCCTCGCCGCAGCAACATCAACCAGATACAGCCAGTTCTCATGCAGATCCATTCCAGCCAGCTGCATGGTCATCACCGACTCTGATTTTGCCGATATTTTATGCAGACCATCTTCGCTGAAAAACAACACTGAATTATCAAAAGCATCAGCAACTATAATCCGACCCGTCTCATCGATCCTCATGGCAACGGGTTGTTGCAAGCTGTCCCGTCCAATGGTCTGCAAATAATGTCCGTCCAGATCTGTCACGACAATTTGCCGTAACAGGCGATCCAGCAGATAGATTTTCCCCTTCCGCACCACCATGTCCGTGAGGCCGGCAATCGGGGCGTTCGTTTCGTCGACAGGGTGGAGAGTCTGGATCAGGCGTCCCAGTTTGTTAAAGGCCAGGATCTGATTATAAAAGGCATCCGCAACCAGGATCCTGCCACGAGAATTATCCTCCGCAATAGCAACCGGTTGCTTTAGATTAAAGTCTCTGATTTCGCGCAGAAGATGAGCATTACGATCGAGGTACAAAATTCGGCTTTGCAGCGGATCGGTTATATAAAGATATTCTCCAGCTATGGCAATGATACGGGTCGCGGCTGTGACTGGCATTCGATAATAAACAGATATCTCTTCACGCCGCCGATCATAACGTAAAATAGCCTGCCGACCCGCATCCACGATATAGACATAATCTGCCCATGCCGCCACGGATACGGGTCGCCCCAGTTGTATATATCCTCCGACGGCCGCTATTGCGTTACTGGATTCCTGAATCCCACCATCAATGCTGCGCCAGAACAACAGCAGTTTATTGGCGGAATCTTTACTTCCGGAAAGTGTTGAACCTGAGAGCGCGGTACAACCCGCCAGGATTGAAACCATTATCAGAACGGATACAGTGAGGTGCCAGCCACACCCGGGCTGGAATAAAAAAAAATTCGTGAAGCGTGTACGGCGCATACTGATACCCTGTTACCAAATACCGGGGCCAGCAGTGGAATGTCCCCCATGGATCTTGCTTTTCAGTCCCGCTCGCCCGGAATGACAAAGGTCACAATTTTCAACCCCCCAGGCAATCTCATCATTATGACACATGCCACAGAATTTTCCGTCGATGATCTCCTGCATGGTGACGTTGTTACTGCCCGCCCGCATTTCAAAACCCAGCTCAAAATGACAAACCTTACAACGAAATCGAATACGATGAAACCAGTGAGGAAAAACCACAGGCGGCATACCTTCCTGTTCTGCGCGTTTGTTCAGGACAACATCCCCATATTCGGCCTGCAGTGGCGATATCCAGAACAGGATACTGCCCACAATAACCAACCACCAATACTTCTGCATCGCCTCACCCGCTCTGACTACTTCCGACTTTTCGCCTTTATCTGTTCCAGTTTGCTACGCAGAACACTGTGGCAGCGATCACATTCCGTCAGCGGAAAAGCCACTGCGCCATGGCAACGACCACAATAGTTTCCCTGAAGAATTTTCATCATCGTAATCGGGTTTGCACCTTCTTTTGAGATGAAATATTTTTCATGGCAGTTTTTGCAGTCGAGCCAAAGAGTATGAGCCCGATGAGGGAAACGAACTACAGGCATTTCTCCCGTATTTTCAAGAAAAATATCATTGTTCCTGATGCGCACTTTTGTTTCCGGCCGTATATTTGTTCGCGGATTGATTACACCTTCTTCCAGCGCCTTCACCCAGTTAACCATGTTGCCGCTTGTGTCCTGCGGCAATTTTGATAATGCTTCGGCCGGTTGCTGAAGCACATCGATAGCAAGCCCTTCAGGATCATGGATATTATCATTTGATAGCTCCCGCCACTTTGAACCCGCGACAGAGACAAATGGCAGGAACAATATCGGCATTAACAAGATGGTATAAAGCCAGCGAGAATATCGTATATCTAGCATCGCTCAATTATCCCGGAATAAAGAAACCTGAACTTCTGATCGCGCGCACAATCTGTTTGGTAGACTCTTCGCAGGTTTCTACCGCTTTTTCATAATCACCATTCTCCGCATATTCTTCCGCTTTTTTTCTTAACACTGCCGCCTTATTGAGAAACTTCTGCGCTCTCTTTCTGGTTTTAGGATTTTTCATTTTTTCTTCCAGCAACAATGTCACCAGCATCTGGTGTGTATCATTACGATCAAGTTCATAAAGATATTCATCTTTCTTGGTTTCAAAATGCAAGGTTCGCACCAGCGTGTCGCCACTGCGAAGTTCACTGATAGCGGTTTTTATTTCAACATAAGCATTATCAATCACCTTGCGTGCACTGAATGGTTGCCCGGTTTTCATTAATGCTACGGCACTGGCTATCTCCGCATCTGCCATACTCTTAACTCTGTCGGTTTTTTCAGTGACGCCTTTCTCCTCACCGATCCGCTGTACTGCAGCAAGCAGGGCCTTTACACTTTTCAGACGTAATTCGAACAAACGGCGATCACTGTCATTTATAACTTTCTGCTTTCCAGCCACCTTTACTGCCCGGAACATCATCTCGGTTGCATGAAATAAAGATTCAGCAGCCTCAGCGCTTTCTCCTTCATCAATATATTCAAGCGCATTCTGATAAAGATTATTGGCGGCACGGTATAAGGCTTTCACGTTTATGTCATCACTCGCCTTGACCTTTTGCGCCGCCGAAGAAACCTCAAGCAGTTTTTTAACATATTTGACCTGCTGCTTCGTTTGTTCCATCGTTTTATGGATTCGCTGTTCGCTATGTGTGGCATAGGCGCCTCCCACATACAGCATTGATAAGGCTACAATTATAAAACCAGATAAGTTCATCGTATTCTCTCTATATATTCGTCAATTCGTACAGTAATTTTTTATATATTATGACGCAGCAAAAATCGTCATATCCCATTAAAATAATTACTCACAACGTCAATCCACCAAGTCGTAGCGCTCTAACCAGGGTTTTATTACCCTTTTCCAGGAGAATAATCGCTTCTTCCACCGCACCACTTTTAAACTGTTTATCCGCCTCAATTACCAGTTCCTCATTTTTATTAACCAACATCCTTATTAACGGTAGTTTTCTTCTGTTTTCTGGTGGATGAGCATCCAGAATCATGTTGATCAGCAAAGTGTAATTATCATTACGCTGTAGTTCATAGTTATACTCATCCTCAGGCGTTAAAAATTCCAGCGCATAGATAACGGTTTCATCTTTCCTGGCATCACTTAATGCCTGCTCGAGCATGTCTGCAGCTTCCGACAAAGGAACAAGCGCCTGTTTTGGCTGATCTTCCTGATAAATGGATTCGGATTTTTTAATCAACATATTCAGCTTATCCGAATCAAGAATTCCTTTAATCTTGTCCGCCGGAAGCTGGTTGAATAGATCGCTGAAATTTTTCACTCTCGAATAAAGCAGGTCATACTGTTCGCGCGCGACCTTATCCTCTTTCGCCTTATCCACAACCATCCGAAAAGCAACTGAAATGTTCTGCAAACTTTTCTGGATTGCAAGATTACTTTCATCAAACTCTCCCTTGTCCAGCAGCAATTTTGCCGCATCATAATGTTCGCCTGCCGCTCTCAGTATCGCGATAGCTTTCTCATTACCGCTGGCCCGCACCTCCTTTGCCCGGTTTGATCGAGTAAGAATATATCCAAGAAGATTAAGTTTATTGAGTGTTCCCTTTTTTTTCTTCTGCAACTCAACAGAATCCGCGGCCGAATTCGAATCTTCGGCCGCGTATATTCCAGTGAAATACGGTTGCACATACGATAAAACAACAAGCAGGCACATCGCCATCAACAATTTTATCGTTTTAAAAGAGAATCTCAACATATCACACCCAGTTCAGCATCTATGTTTATTTTTTGGCCGATTTTTTATTTTTAACTTTTTTGGCTTTTGGTTTTGAATGACAAACCCGACATGTTTTTGCTGTAATGGGGAAAGCCACCTTTCCATGACAAACACCACATTTCTGTCCAAGTAAAATAGACGCCATACTAATCTGGTTTGCACCTTTCTGGGGAATAAATATCGCAGGATGACAGTTAGAGCAGTCAAGCCATTCAGTATGCTGCGCATGAGGATAGACCACATCCGGCATAGAACCTTTTACTTCACGAACAATATTAAGATCCATGATAATTGGTTTGGCATTCGGATCCAGCCTATCATAGCGCGGGGTTATTTTTCCTTGTTTCAAAGATTTCACCCAGTCCACATAGTTACCCGCCTTGCCTTTCACCATGTTGGAAAAAGCTTCTTTTGGGGGCTGCAACATGCTCGCTCCTTCACTATCTGGATCATGAATTCCATCCCTGACCGGAGGCAGATTTTTTTCTTCTTTTGCCTTCATCAGTCGATTAAACGTATTTGGATCGCCCGCAAATGACACCTGTGCCGAAAACAACACAAAAATTGTTGCAAGAATAGCCACTGAAAACTTATGGCACGAAAACTTCCTGAATAATAATTTCATCTCTAGCCCCCCTTACTTTGCTTTTTTATTCTTGCTTTTGTCTTTTACAGGCACAATTAACTTGTTCAAGGTGCTACCATGAACCTGCGTACGCAACCCATCCTTACCCGAGTGACAGAGATTACAGTTTTCTACCGACCAGGCAATTTCACCGTTATGACAGGCGCCGCAATACTGACCATCGATGATTTTCAGCATATCAATGCCGCTGCCACCGGCCTTGAATTTGAAGCCCAGATCAGCATGGCAGACCTTGCAGCGAAAACGAATCCGGTGAAACCAGTGCGGAAATATAACTGGCGGCATTCCTTCCGCCTCAGCGTTTTCATTCAAAACGAGATCACCATATTCAGCATGCACTGGATTGATATTTCCAATGCCAAACAAAATAAACAACAGGATCAACAGTAACGAGCCAATCCTTCCCATTCGTATTTTATAAATATAACCGGTCATACATTTTCCTCCGCAAAAATCGCAGGTAGCAAGATTATTTATTTAATTAATTTCCGAATAACCTTTTTATTCTGAACATAAAAAGGTTATAGGAAGTACTGTTTATTTTTGAAACACGCAAACTCAAGCGCATCTGTAACCGACCCACAGAGTAATTAAGCCTGTTTTCCCAGACCCTTCTATCCTGTTTTTCCCTGTTTATAAAACCCGGTCGCGTCAGCTCCGTATCAAACTTCAAATCCGAAATAAACTGCAATCTTGGAACATTGAAAATCATAACATGCCTGTAGACAAGATTTGCCGATGATGTTGTTGCAAAACCACCCGACGCCATATTAGGCAAGTCATTTTTTACTGCATTAATGGTTATATTTCCTGACCACGCAGATTTGTGCGTCAATGACTGTGTGCTGGTCAGCTGCAGGTTTATTAATTGATAAATTTCATGTCGGGAGCTGGCGACCGTACGCGAATCACTAGCCATTAAACGAAGATATACGTTGCCGGCGCCTTCACCATCTCTCCAGGTAAAGGACAAACTGTTGTTAATCCTGTTGATATTTTCCGCAACCGTATCATATTCTGAAACAAAACTCTGACTGAAATTGGTGCTATATTCGAGTCCCGGACGCGTGCTGTAGCGCCGCAATATATTATGTCCAAGCTGTCCTGTTAGATGCTGCCCCTGAAATTCACCGCCAGTGCGGTTCAACACATTTGCCGCGGTATTCCAGTTATACTGGAACTTTCCCAGACTGATATAGTCAGGATTATATCTGGCGCCCAGTGACTCGGTAGAGGTAAACGCAGAAGAATTACTGTTTTCTGTATTATTAGCGGTAAAATTACCTGATAAGCGAAACGCTCGAGTAACATCGTAACTGATGCCCCCGTAGGCATTAAGCGTTTTGCTATCTGCAATAACATTGCCATTCTGATTGAGAGAGGCATAATACCTTGCCCCCGCATTGCCATAAAGCGGTTTGTTTTGTGGACGCCAGAATGAGTTGGTCGTTATCTGCAACTGTCTGTTATTATTTATAAAGTTTGTCGTTTCATCCTCTGTTTCTACAACGCTGGCCATATTTTCCATCGAAAAAAACGAATCCGGGCGGTAACTGTGCCGTAGAATAGCATTGTTTCGGATATAGTTGATATCACTGGAACGACGCTGCGCCTTTTCCCGGCTACTATCAAAATTAAACTGATTTTGATCGACAACCTTGCCCATGCTCAGGGTATACAGATCACTGGTATCATCAGCCTCCCCCTCTATTGTTTGCAGGTTATTATCGTAAGTTGCCTGCACATTCATCGAGCCATCAAAACTGCGATACTTTTGTGATATGCCATAGCGGGTATTTGAATAGGGTTTGCTTCCCAGCGCTTCGCCGGTTACCCGGCTGTCCTGACTGTCAAAATGTAATTCCAGTGGGAACCGGCTTTGTGGCAACATTAAAAGCTGGGCATTTCCGGTTACGATTTCACCACTCGATGTACCGTTGATTTCCCGCTCGAGTCGGTTATATGTCAAACCCAGGCCACCATTTAAACGGGCAAACCAGGGTTGCCACAGAAAAGTGTTTGCCTTCAGGTTGACCGTTGCCAGTTTACGGACCTGATCTTCGCTCTGAGCATAATTTTCTACGCGATGCTCGTAGCTGATATCCCCCCAATAACGAACTGGCGCCATAGTCAACTCTGCCATTGAATTTGCTGTGCCTAAACAAAGTACCAAAATTGCAGTGGTGATTTTGTATGTTTCTGACAACGACAGGCGCTTCATTACTAATACCTTCGCAACAGACTTCCTGTAGGAACTAATCGGCATCGGAAGTCTGCCATCATAATGTCACTTTTATTTTTTTACGTTTGTCACCAGTTTCGCTACGTCGTCCTGATAATATTTCGAGTTAATCCTGACCAGAGTTGATTTCCACAAATGATCAACCAGTTTCTTTCTTGCAAGCCCTGCTTGTTCTCTCTGCCACAAACGTCCGGCCCTGTCTTTCACTTTCTCAAACGGATTCAATACGGATTTTTTTCTATCTTCCAGGCGAAATATTGCTATTCCCCTCAACAACTCTACCGGCTTTGATATTTCTCCCGGCTTCATCTTGTTGAGTACGTCCTGTATTTTTTTTGCCAACATGCCCTTGTGCAGGTAGCCCATATCACCACCATTTTTAGCGCTGGCATCTGCTGAATACAATTTCGCCAACTCTTCGAAGCTGCCTCCGCTCTGCAACTGCCTGTAGATTTTTCTTCCTTCATCCATGGCTTCATCCCATGCGGAAATCGGTGAAGAGGGCATCACCTGCAACAAAATAACAGAAACTCTCAACTGTTCCGGTGAAGTGAATTTTTCACTGTTTTCATGATAATACTTTCTGCTATCTTCCACGCTTGCCGCCGGCGCCTTACTCATTGCTTCCTCTAACTGCATCACGAGGCTCTTTTTTTTCAGTTGCTCCTTCAGGCGAGGTATAAACCGTGCTTTGTATTCTGGCCATTTTTCACTACCGCCATACTGTTTCTCATATTTTTTCACGGTTGCATCCAGGCTCGTCTGGACAAACTTTTCATCAGGTTTGTAATTACGACGTTGCGCTTCCTGCAATATCATTATATTCGTGATCAGCTCTTTGCCAGTGTCCCTTCGCACCTCTTCCATTTTCCCTTCTGGAATTTTCCCATGGTAGAATTTTCCTTTTACCGCATTTTGCAGCGTCTGTTTGTACTCATCTACAGCGATTGCCTGTTTACCAACATAGGCATAAACGCCATCATCGAGCTTTTCCAGTTTCAGCGCTGCACTGGCGTTAGACAGGCAAAACACTGAAAACAGAAATACGCTCTGCAGTACTATTCTGCTACAGAATTTGAACTGAAAATATTTTACTTGCACCCTCACGTTACACCTTGTTGCTTTTTAAACCTGTTTAAAATGAATTGGCCCATAGTGACTCCCATCACCATGGGCCAAACTGCTCCAGATATAATTAACTTTCTCCCTGTTATTGCCTGAGAATCACTTGGTATGGCAAGCCAGGCAAACTGCACTGCCTGTATTGGCAAGACGCAGGAATGTCGGATTATCGCTGGTATGCGGATTGTGACAGCTTGCACATTCGACAAAGGGTTCCGTTGCGCCAAGATCCGCCCGGGTATAAAGCTGCATATCTGTTTTTTCCCGAACACCTGTTGTACCAATAGTCGTATCAACCCACCAGACAGGCTTTAAATTAATCGTCGCCTTATAGGGTCCAATAAAATCGGTATCGGCCAGTGTTCCACCAAAGGAGCCATCAGCATCGGCTGATGTGGCGCCACCGCCGCCATATTGAATTCCAACCGGGTGGTCGTTACTCAGATCGGTGCCGATATTGACAATGCTTGCCGTCGCATAATTAAGCGAACCAACCGGGCCTGCCCCGAGAGCCGGTCCTGTCCAGGTGCCGGCAAGTGTCACCCCAGCCGGATCATAACCGGTTAAACTTGCAGAACCCGGGGCATTGATCATGACATTCATAGCCTGGGTGCCATCATGACAGGACAGGCAGGCAATCGAAACAGAACCCACCGGCGCTATACCGCCATCAAGGCTGGTGGTTCCCAGAGAGTCATAAGTGGTGTAGGAACTGGAGCTGGACAAAACCCTGTTCCAGAGCGGTACTGAAGCGGAAGTATCCGCGCCATGCGGTGTATGGCAAAAAACACAGATGGCCTGAGTGCCGTCAAATGTATTCGTACCTGTACCCGTGCTACCCAGGTTATGTTTTGTGACAGAAATGCCAGCGTTCGCAATGTTCATGGACATGGCTCCCAGCGCTATCACTGCGCCAGCCAGCAAACTCATTCGATTCGGTAATTGTATTTTCATAGCCCCCTCCGGCTTTTTAAATCAATCAGTTAGAATATTTCAGTTAATAATGTGTGTGTATTTCACAGACTTACCTTATGCGATGCAATATGCTTGCCAAAATATAAGCGTATGATTATACGTTTATTTATCGCCGTGTATACCAGATTTGAGAATATTTCTGCTCGCTAACTCTCATAACCGGGAATCAACAACCGCTGGGGGAAAACCTCTTCAGGGCTTGTACAAATGGTGCTTGCTGCGAGATTCTTTCCAGTGAAAATATTTATACCGAAACAGGGAGTCTTCCCCATGACAATCACTGCAAAGAAAATACTCGGTGTGCCGGTGACGGAGGAAGCTGGTCATCGCGTCGCCTTCCCGGTTCCTGCCTGAGCCCTGTACCGCTTTTGCCGGATTCCACCGATGTGGGTTATGGCAGGTCGGGCAGGTTATCAGGCCCGCGGGCACATGTTTGCCATTGGCATCAAATACCGGGGCAAGAATGTTGTTTGCCCGTCCACCGAACATCCTGCCTTTATTTGAGGGCACAGTCCGTTTTGGATGCGTCTTTTGCTCGGGGATCTTGCTTCCCGCAATATTTCCCAGTTGATGGCAACTGCGGCACATGGATTCCATCACATCCTCGCCCGGCCCTGGCGTCCGCGCCCACAAGCGTTGAGGAATTATCGGTGCATGCACATTATGGCACTGGCTACAAACTCCGGCCTGACCTGTAGTCTGGCCTTTCCCGTTACGCGCCTCCGGCGCGGTCACTCTCATATCATGATCAGTTTTTAGAATAGTGCTCTTGTCCTGGTGACAGTGCAGACAGAGTTTAGCGTCAGCAGCGGCGCTGATCCTGAGGAAACTGTCATTAGCCTGTCCTTCCACATCGGCGCGATTACCTGCAAGACTGGCAGGATTGCCTGGCTGCCACTGATGCGGGTTATGACAGGTTGCACAATCTAGCTCACCCAGTTTTTTATCGCGGGTTCCATCCCAGAAGAAGGTTGGCAGGCCCGGCTTGACCTTCTTTGGTAGCAGGTCCAGGTTTACATGTAATGGATGCATGTGCTTACCTGGTAATTTGTCTTTGGCGCTACCGGTTTTGTTATGACAGGTCCTGCACATCTTCTCCACACCTTCGCGGGTTCGTCCCGTTTCCCTGGCCCACATATACGCGGCTTCACCATTATGTGGAAGATGGCAGGCGCTGCAGGCACCATTACTCGCCGTCGTTCGCGCGTAAACATTTTTCTCTTCGGGAGCGCTGATCGAAAGGTTGTGCTTTGATAATTCCACGCTGGCATTTTTTCGATGGCAGTTTGTACATAAGCGGTTACGACCATCATGCGCAATACGCAGAAAGCTGTTGCTGCCATCACCTTCCAGAGTCCTGGGATCAGGTAATTTACCAGGCGTCTTACTGTGCGACCACTTATGCGGATCATGGCAGGTCAGGCAGGTCACATTGCCAGCCTTTCTGCTGCGACGGCCATTTTTATCATACAACGGCAGAGGAATAATAGCCGAGAGCTGTTTCAGTGGAAGATATTTACTCACCCATTTATTTATTGTTGCAGTAATCCCTACTCGGGAAACTGGAATAGCAACCGGATGCGTATGGATCCCCAGGGTCTTTTTGTGCGCGGAACCATCCTGGTTATGACAACCCAGACAATATGATGAAACCGTGTCCAGATCCTGCTGAAGATATCGCGCCCACAAACGTGGGCTGTTCGCATTATGGGGAATATGACAGGCGCTGCAGGGACCAGATTCTGCAACTGTTTCGCCACGAATGTTTTTAGTTTCCGGCGCCATGATGCCAATATCATGTTTACTGCCACGAATGCCACTCTTATCGGTATGACAGGAAGTACAGAGCCGTGATTCATGATTATCACGCACCAGTAATTTTTCAACTTTTGCCCCGTGCACCCGGTGACAGGACTGACAAATCACTTCCTTCTTCTTGCTGAATTTGGAACCACGTACGCGTAGCGCTTCTGGAATATGTGACAACTTCCTGTTAATTGGGTGATTACCCGAAATGGGGCCTTTCTTCCGGTTCTCATGGCAAAGCATACACATGCTGGAGTTGATATTCAGAACCCGAAGAAATATCGGCGCTTCTTTCTGGTTCCAGTCCACACCATGTGCAGAATGGCAGGTGCCACAATATATCTTCCCATCCTCATT
>VAPK010047288.1_pt1 | contig 12310 bp, 15 predicted proteins | sample 3395031 | NCBI WGS metagenome assembly VAPK01 (sample SAMN08290443, study PRJNA428436) | hydrothermal vent metagenome | isolation source: Deep-sea hydrothermal vent chimney 1 | place: Pacific Ocean: Juan De Fuca Ridge | reverse complement strand
TGGAATATCAAAGGACTGCGTTTCGATAGCAATTGATCACCATCATGACATTTCTTTGAAAACAGATTTAAGAATTATTGATGGTTCGTATGCAGCAACCTGTGAGGTTTTGTATAATTTTTTTGTTTTTACAAATAGAGATATTGACACCAATATAGCAACAGCATTACTTATGGGCATGATTGATGACACCGGTGCATTTCAGCATGCCAACACATCGGCGGAAGTATTGACTATATCTGCAGACTTAATTAAAAAAGGAGCCTCTATTACAAAAATTATTTCAACACTTTTTTCTAGTAGAAATATTGAAACTTTAAATTTATGGGGAAGGGCATTAGAGCGTACAAAATTTCATGAAGAATCAGGATTGGCTGTGAGTGCAATTACACGAGATGATTTACAAAGTTATGAAATTAATTCAGGAGAAATATCAAATATTGCTTCAATGCTTACAACTGTGCCAATGGTTAGAGCTGCTCTTATCATTTATCAAGCTGATACAAATACAATTAAGGGGAGCTTGCGAGCAGAAAAACATGGAAATATTGATGTGTCAAAAATAGCTCATTCACTGGGCGGAGGAGGTCATAAATTAGCAAGTGGATTTTCTATTCCAGGACAAATTATTGCTACAAAAGAGGGTGATTGGAAAATTATATAAGTATAAAAATATTAAAAAGGATTAATAAAATAAGATTCATAAATAAAAGAAAGATCTTGAATTGACTAGAAGTATAAACTTTGATATTCTTGCATATGTGTATTGTGTGGTCGCGTGGCCGAGTGGTTAGGCAAAGGTCTGCAAAACCTTGTACCCCGGTTCAAATCCGGGCGCGACCTCAAAATATGATATAATAGAATTAACAATATGCCCGAGTGGTGGAATTGGTAGACACGAGGGACTTAAAATCCCTTGGATGCATAATCCGTGCGAGTTCAAGTCTCGCCTCGGGCACAAGAAAAAGCAAAAAAGATAGAAATAAAAATACTTTATATGTGAAAGTGTTTTTATTTTTTTTAAATTAGATTATAAATTTGTTCATTAATAAAAAATAGGAGATAAAATGATTCACAACGTCGTTCTTACAAGCTGGTTGGAGAGTGCAAATATTAATATAATAGAATTGATAGGAATATTGCAACATAATAAGCCACTCAGAAGTATGGAGGTATTTGATAAGTTAAAAAAGAAGGATTTACTATTGGATCAAAAGTTTGCACAATTTTCTAAAATACTTTGTGACGTATTGCCAAGGGAGGGCCTGGTTGACATTATAACAATCAAAAATGGTGTATTTTATACTATTTTTGTGCCAACAACAAAAGAAAAAAGAGGAAAAAAATAATGGAAGGGGTAATTGAGTCATTTTTACACGTATGCACGCTAGTGGGTGTGGGTGTAATTTTATTGGTTACAATTGGTCCAATGGGGTATTTTTGTTATCAGTATTTTACGTCGGTTAAGTGCCCTGAATGTGGACATAGAAAATTTCAGACCATGGTAGGTGGTACACCTAAATGTAAAAAATGTGGCTGGCAAAACACATCAGACTGGAGAGATGAAAATCCTACGGTTGAAATAAAAGGTAAGTGGTGGAATACAAATTTTGAATAAATAAAAACACTATTCTTGCAAAGCAAGAATAGTGTTTTCTTTTTTATCCAACCACATATGCAATAAGATTTCTTCGTCCAAATGCGAATGCTTCTTGTTTTGTTTCCATGTAAATATCAAATCGATTATCTTTTATAGCTCCACCACGGTCTTCACAGATGTACGTACCCATCCCTTCAATGTGTATTTTGGTACCAAATTCATAATTTTTTGGACATGCAAGTGTTTGATTTTCTTTTACTTTATTTCCGCTTGCTGTTATTCCATCACTTTTTCCACATTCATCTGCAGCAGCTGTATAAGCTGAAGTATTAATTGTGAATTTTTCAGGAATAGGTTCTGTATATTGAGCTTTTTTATATTCTCCGTTTGCGATTCCACAAGACAACCCTCCATTATCTATGTTCAAGTACGTATTTGTTTTTTTAACTTGTTTCTTGCTGTCATTTTGTGCGTTTACTGTAATTGTTGTAAAAATGCTTATTATTGCTATAAATACAATATATCTCATTTAGGAGACTTAGTTTTTAGCGCGCCCACAGTACTTCACAAATGTTTTTCCTGTAGATAGCACGATTGACACTGCACAGGGGTACTTTTTCAGGTCAACAAAGTATTATAGCATATTTTGTATAATTAGTCAAGTCTTAATTATTGTAAAAAATAAAAATTCATCACAAACTAAATGATAAATTTAATTAATATATAAGGAAAGTCAGTAATTTTTATTGTTTTTGTAATGATTTTAAATCATTTTTATATTTTTCTATTTCTTCATCTATGATTTCATCAGCATTGTCTATAAAATGATCAATAAATAAGAGCATTTTATTTGGATTGTCTTTATGTTCGTTGATTTTTTCTATAAAAACATCTTTTTTTTCAGAAGGCACTTCGTTAAGTAATCGTAAAATAATACGCTCAGTTAAAACATCACCAATCTCATCAAGTAAAGAAAGCTTTTTTGTTTCATTTATTACTCCAAGATCAATATCTTGTATTATTGATAATAATTTATTTTCAAGAGACGTCATATATTTTTTAATATTTTTATTTTTGTTTGGATAAAGTAACTGTTTTGTCTAGCTTGGTAATAATGTCAGATGCAATGTGAATGTCTTTTTTTGAAAAAATACTATCATTAGTGAGATAATTATGTAAAAAAGTACCAAACGGAATAGTTTCATCAGACATGGTATTGTGCATATCAGAGAGTGCTGTGCGTGTAAAAGGTTTGAGCTCACTGTTGATATTACCAAGCATTATCAGAGCGTCTTTTGTAGAGATATTTGAGATATTGTCATACATCTGTGTATTTATCCAGCCATTACTTTGATTTGTTAATGTGTTTATAAAATCAGCTTCAGTTAGTGTTGGATCTGATTGTGTAAATTCATTTAGCTCTTTGGTGAATACATTGTCGATGTCTTCAGAAGTATAAACTGGCCTATTGCCCAAATCATCTAGATTATCAACACCTTCTAAATCTTCTAATGCAGTGGGTGTAGGCTCAGGTGTTTTGATAGGTTGATGGATAGATTGATCTTTTTCATCTATCTCATCAAAAAATTCATCAGGTAGAGTTGACGTGTGTTGATCAAGAAATTTACTGACAACAGCATCAGATATGAAGTTCTCGTATTGTAGTTTATTGCCAGTGTCGGTATGTACAAATTTAGCATGAGCGGTTGGAGGTAAATTTTTTAATCTCCATTGCCAAAATTTAGCAAAATCTTCTTTAAAAATGTCATGTGCTTCTAATTGAGTTGCAATTTTGGACTTAAATTCTTTGACAGGCTTTTCAGAAAGTTGTGTGATAGCTCGGTTAACAGCGATATCAATTTTATTTTGAGGAATTTCAGGGTACTTTGCAACTATTGCCTTGCGGATATTGCCAGTGTGATTTTCTTTATAATATGTATAAATGTCTGATTTTATTGAGCTAATATTTAATGTGTCAAATTCTAATAAAACTTTTGGACCTACCTCTTGCTCTATTTTTTCATTTAATTCAATTTTTGATTCACTAATATCTTCATTATTATTGTCAATAGGTTCAAATTCATTCTCATCTTCTTTTTTAAAAAAGGATTTAATAGCTTTTTTAATATTGAGTCGTTGAAAAATACTTTTCATTTTATCAATTCCGTTGGCCGCAAGATCTTTTAGATTTTTAGATTTTTCTTGTACATTAAATTCGTGAATTTGTGATAACACAGATTCACTTTCTCTTGTTTCTAATTGTGGAATTGTTTCTCCTAAATGCATAATATGTTTTTTATTATAACACACTTTTTTCTTTAGGAAATTTTAGGCATTGAAATTGACTTTTTGTATAAAAAATGGCACACTGTAAGGAGTAATTTTTTATTTAAGGCAATAAAATTTGTCACTATGAAGATACATATATGCATCACAATCGGGTGAGATATATATGTAGATTTGTAGTAAAACAAGAGTTATTTGCCTTTGTATGTTTAAAATATATGACAGAACAAAAACAATGGTCACTTGATGTGGCTGGTCGCACACTAAGTGTGGAAAGTGGTAAACTTGCAAAACAAGCAGGGGGTGCAGTAACTGTGCGTTATGGTGATACTCAAATACTTGCAACAGCAGTGATGAGTAAACATAAAAGCAATGTGATGGGGTATTTCCCATTAATGGTGGATTATGAAGAGCGATATTATGCAGCAGGAAAAATTAAAGGTTCGCGATTTATTAAAAGAGAAGGTCGCCCTAGTGATGAGGCTGTACTTACAGGTCGTGCAGTAGATAGAACAATCCGACCACTTTTTGATATGCGTATGCGATCAGAAGTACAGGTTGTCATAACTGTGCAATCAATCGATGGAGAAAATGATCCAGATATTATTTCAATTATTGCAGCATCACTTGCACTTTCCATTTCAGATATTCCATGGAATGGGCCTGTGGCTGCTGTAAAAGTGAGTATTGTAGATGGAGAGATTGTTATCAATCCTACAGAAGAACAAGAGGGAAATAGTAAAATTAACTTAACGCTTGCAGGAACAAAAGATAAAATTAATATGATTGAAGCTGATGCACATGAAGCTCCAGAAGCTGATGTCGTAAAAGCATTTGATGCAGGCCATGATGAAATTGCAAAAATAGCTACATTTATAGAAGATATTAAATCTGAAATTGGTAAAGAAAAAGCTGAACCTGTAATGCTTGTTGCTAGTGATGAATTGGAAGAAATGATTAAACAAGCTTTGATAGAAAATGGTATAGAGAATGCCTTGTATGGCTCAAAAGATGAAATTAGCAAACAAACAAACGAAGTAAAAGAAAAAGCAAAAGAAATCTTAGATGAAAAAGTATCAGAAGAAGATAAAGATGCGCTTAATGACGTGTATGATTTGGTATATGATGAGGTTTGTGATGATTTAGTTCATAAAGGCATTATTGAAAATGATAGACGACCAGATGATAGAAAGCCTGCCGAAATTCGTCCGATTACATGTGAAATTGGTTTATTGCCAAGACCACATGGCTCAGGATTATTCACTCGTGGTGAAACACAAGCACTAACAGTTACAACGCTTGGAGCACCTGGCGATCATCAAATTATCGATACAATGGAAGTTGATGAGAAAAAACATTATATACATCATTATAATTTTCCTCCATATTCTGTAGGAGAGGTACGATTTATGCGTGGACCGGGTCGTCGTGAGATTGGACACGGAGCATTAGCAGAAAAAGCATTGTTACCAGTTATTCCAAAGGACTATCCATACACTGTATTGTTAGTATCTGAAATTTTAGAATCAAATGGTTCAAGTTCTATGGCTGCAACTTGTGGTTCTACGCTTTCATTAATGCATGCTGGTGTGCCAATTGTGCGACCAGTAAGTGGTATTGCTATGGGAATGATGACTGGAACAGATGGTAATTATGTTGTTTTGTCAGATATTCAAGGAGCAGAAGATCATTATGGCGACATGGATTTGAAAGTTGCTGGAACAGAAGAGGGTATTACAGCATTACAGATGGATGTAAAGATGGAAGGTATTGACGTTGAAATGTTCAAAGCTACATTAGAACAAGCTCGCGAAGGTCGTATGCATATTTTAGGTATTATGCTTGAGACTATTAGTGAGCCAGGGGAAATGTCACAATTTGCACCTCGTATTATTACGATGCAAATTAAACCAGATCAAATTCGAGAGGTCATTGGTCCAGGAGGTAAAATTATTAATGAAATTATTGAAGAGACTGGTGTAAACATAGATATTGAAGATGATGGTAGTGTATTTATCACAGCAACAGAAGCTGAGGGTGGAGCACGAGCACAAGAAATTATTCATAATTTAACAAGACAAGTGCAGGCAGGAGAAGAATTTGAAGGAACCGTTGTGCGACTTATGGATTTTGGCGCATTTGTAGAGATATTGCCAGGTAAAGATGGTTTGGTGCACATCAGTGAAATGGCACATTCTCGTGTTGAAAAAGTGACTGATGTGGTAAAAGTAGGAGATAAAGTAAATGTAAAAGTAAAAGAAATTGATAGTCAAGGACGTATTAATTTATCAATGAAAGCATTGCTAGCAAAGGAATAATTACTACTTTAAATCTTGTTATAAAAAATATCGCATTTTTTGAGATAAGATGTTATAATAAAGGCATTACATTTAAGTAATGTCTTTATTACTTTTTAAAGGAAGATTTATGCAAAACAAAAAAACTAAAAATACAAAAAAAGAAGAGTCACAAGAATCACATATATTTGAAATACACACAATGCAGAGTGATAATGAAAAAAATAAAAATTCACAAAAACAGCCAATTACAGATAATGCAAAAAAAATAGCGACAGCCACAGTCGGTGTAAATGCATTGAATTCACAAAATGAAAATATTAAGTCGGCATCAAAGCCACAAAAACTTCCTACTGTACAAGAAGATAATCCATTCTTAACCAAAGAAACACCAGGAGTTACGAGTAGTGTAAGCAAGGGTTCATTTTCTCCAGGACAACAGCAAGAGCCTGTAGAAAAAATAAATCAAACACCTGGTGATATAGTGTTTGATGATGGGGAAAAAGATGAAATCCTAAAACCATCTAAATCTCCAAAATCTTCTAAAAAAACAATATCGATAATTATTATTATTTTAATTATTATCTTTTTGGTGGGTGTTGTTGGATTTGGTTTTTTTATGCTCAAATCTAAGGATGGTCAGGAAAATAATAATATTTCAATCGCAGAGGATGTACCAGTTAATGTAATTAATGATACAAATGATGATGTCAAAGATGTTGTAGAGGAAAATATGGATGAACAAATAAAACAAACTTATTCAATAGATTTACCAAATTACTTTTCAATTGATGTCGAAAGTATAACAAGTCAAGAAGATATAGTGATGGAATTGGAGACAATATCAAAAAATATGACAACAGAAAATATTGAAGGACCAATTTCATTTATAGTAACTGATGCAAATAATAATCCGGTATCATTTAATGTATTTGCCGTATCTTCAAATATGATTATTCCTCAAAATATCTTGTCTGCTTTGGAGGAGGAATTTGAACTCTACGCATATAATGATGGAGTCTCTGGCGTGAGGTTTGGATTTGCAATTGATACAAAAAATTCAGATACATTAAAAACAGAACTTCTTGCAAGTGAAAATGATTTGCCAAAAGCATTTGATCTTATTTTGAATGGATTAGGAGTCAATGCTACGAACGTTGTGTTTAATGATAGTGTGTATGAAACTCATCCAGTGCGTTATTTCAACTTAAATGAAGGAGAAACATATTCTGTGGACTATACTATAAATGACATGAGATTTATAGTAGGCGCTTCAAAAAGTACATTACGTGAAGTTGTTGACTACTTAAAAAGTGCAAAATTACCACAAACGTCAGAAGATAATCTTGAATATTAGAAAGCTTTGAAAACACGTCGCTATTAAGATTAGTGACGTGTTTTTGATTTTAATAAATTATACACAAGTTATCCACAGATATTTAATAAAAAATAGTGAATAATGTGGACAACTTGTGGATAAGTTAATAAAAAAATAAAAGAGATTTACTTTATTTTTTAACTTTTTTTATAAAAACAATAAAAACAACTTTAAAAATTGTCAAAAAGCTTTTAAACAAAAGAGATAGAGGTGTTTTGCTTTGACCACTATAAAAATAAATGGTATAATTACTTTGTAAGTGAGAGAGGAGACTTGCACACAGTTCAAGTAAATTTAACAAAAAAATATACTGACGGAGGAAGAATTTCCAGCCACAATTTCCCCCTATTTGTGTCTGGAAATCCTTCCCCTGTCCTATATGATTGAGCATCGTCTCGATCATCGCAGAGTTTTTTTGATAAATATTTCATAAGAAATAAAAATCTTAATTCCCAACTTTGCAAACAAAACAAAAATAAAAAAAATTATTTTCACATTGTTGGAGATAATCGTCATTAAAATAAAAATAAAAAACAAAATGATGCAGTTCTTTAAAGTTAAAAATTAGGGGAAATCCATAGGACGGTTGAAGGTTAGGCAATAAAAATAATAGGGAATTATTGTCAGAATTGAAGTATGTACAGAAAATACATGAAATCCAAAGTAAGTTAATTGTTATTCTCACCCGGTAACGAGAAAACTTCGTTAGGTTACATGTTCGTGCATGCGGACTAACCGGGCTCCATGCCCAAGTTAATATATTATTCGGGCCACTTGGAGCTCGGTGAACTTATCTCAAACATTTCTTGAGGAGCAAGAAACAAAAAAGAAGTTCATCGAAAAATGTTTATCAAAAAGCACTTAATTTAATAAGTGTTTTTTGTTTTTATAACAATTTTTTATTCTATTGTGAAAAAATAATATTGACTAATGATATAATTCATGCTTTAATATTGAGTTATGAGTTTTTTAAAAAAATGTACATTTCATAAAAAAAAGGAGAAAATTTTATGACAAGAACAATATTTTTTACTATGGTATGCCTGATTTTTTTAAACATGGATTTGTGTTATGGTTCCAGTTCATGTTTTCCTGACAGAGATAAAATTTGTAAGGAAAATGTTAAACAAATGTCTCAGGAATACGACGACTTCCTAGCATTTTTTTATGGAGAGCGTAATTGGAGAGTTCCATTAGATTTTTTGGAGTTGCCAGTGAAGCTAATAAAAAGGGATGGCTCAAAAAACGATCCTCTTTCAGATGAATTTTATAAATGAAAAAAATAAAAAGCGAGGCAAAATTGCCACGCTTTTTTTAAATTCCTTTTGACATTGTTTTGTAAAATACAAAAATTAAAGTAAATGAATATCAAAATCTTTTAGAGATTTTGCAAGTGAAAATAGAGGCAATCCTTTTACATTAGAATAATCACCATGAATTTCTTTGATAAGCAAGGCGCCTTTTCCTTGAATGCCAAATGCACCTGCTTTATCCATTGGCTCACCTGTTTGTGTGTAGGCGACAATCTCTGAACCTGTTATTTCTTTCATGACAACTTGTGTAACAACGGATTTTGTAATAATTTTATCAGTTTGGGTGTCTATTATTGTGTAGCCAGTAATTACATCAATTGTTTGATTGCTAATCATTTGCAATGTTTTTTGTGCTTCGTTTTCATCTTGAGGCTTGCCCAATAGATGACCATTCAAAGATATAAATGTATCAGCTGCAATGATAATATTATTTTTGTAATCTCTTGCAACATCTTTTGCTTTGCCTTTAGACAAATGTTCTGCTAATTTTTTTGGTGGCATATCTAGAGTCATATCTTCTTCATACCCATTTGCAACAACATCAAAATCAAGTCCGATGTTTTCCAAAATTTCTTTTCTGCGAGGTGATGTGGATGCTAAAATTATTTTTTTCATAAACTTTTTAATTATTAAATTCTTATACTATATATAATACATCATTTTCCTACAAAATCACGATTATTCATGATTTTGATGAGAATGGGAAGAATTAATTGTTATTAATATCTTCCCAAAAAACTGGTATTTATGGAATAAAAGTTGTAAGAATCGCATGCCAGTCCTTCATGCGATCTGTGGTGAGAGGTGAGTGAATGAAATGCACTGTACTGTCATTAATCTTTATTAATTCGTGGGAACCAAACCAATCAACGATTGCACTTGCTGGGTGATCATGATGATTGGTGTCTGTTGCTACAATGATGTGCGGTATGCCAAGCACAGCCATCTTAATTGCTAGGGGAAATCCCACGGGAATTTCTTCACCAAGAAATTTAAGCCCCTCCACACCAAGAGTCATTGCCTCTGAGGGCATGAGCAGATCTAGTAACGCTACGTCAAAGACACTATTTCGTGAAATACTTACAGCCTCCGTATAGTCTGCTACTGTGGTTAAGTTGTGTGCATTGGTGAGTTGTACTTCACCGGCTTTACGGTGGGCGAGTGAATCATCAACGAGTAAAATTTTCATGCATTACCTCCAATCCAAGATTCAAGTAAAAGGGGAAAACCCTCAGCGCCATCGTTGGCTATTATATGAACAACATTAATGCGTTCTGGAAAGCGTGTTGCTAGTGCTTCTATAGCAACATTGTAACTCTCATCATTCATTGGTAGAACGAGGATGTCGATCATGGCCTCCGTCTGTTTCATTAGTGATATTGCATCATTTGCATACAGACACACAACGCGATTTGCAGTTTCAACATCATCTACAATTGTACATCCAAATGTTTTGGCAATTGTGACAAGTGTTTGTGCTATAACAGATTTTCGTGACATCTCAACGTAAAGTTTTGTCATTGGTTTACCCTCCCAGGTATAAAGTTAAAGAACAAGCTCTTACAAAATCATGATTATTCATAATCTTGATAGGAGAGGCGAGAAACTTGAATTCAAATTTCTCACCATCTGTAGAGTGAAGGTTTTAGGGAGTTTTTGTGGAAAGGAGCGCAGCAATAAAACTGCACAAAGCACAACCCCAGCTAACAGAAAGAGTTAGGATTAACTCATTGGTAGTGTCCAATGAAGGATTCATTAGACGTGGCGTAAATAAAATTACCCAATATGGGTATTGTAAGAAAAACATTGCCATTATTACCCAGATAGTATTATTAAGCCTTACATTTTTCATAGTCACTCTCCTTACTTTTTGATTAGTTTTTAACTCATTTTTTTTAAAGAACTCATTCTCTTATAAAATCGTAAACTGTTTACGATTTTAATTAGAGGAAGATTTTTTAAGGTAAAATCTCCAAAAACCTACCTATGCAACACCTGTTTTTCACATAGATGCGCTTTTTGTTACGGGCACAAAGGTTTAATGGGCCCGCCCAAGCTGGTTACGACGGAGAAATTATTCTTCCAGTGATTGAAGTAGGGTTTCAATTGTAAGCGGATTAATGAGTATGTCACAAGTCTCATCAAATGCCATGCCATCAAACCCCAGAGTCTTCACTGTGACATTTTTGTCTGTGGAGTTACGAATGTCCTCTAGTGTTGTTTTGCTGACATTTATTGTTTTATTGGCAGCATCCTTCCAACACTCACAGATGAGCACAGCGTCAGGCTCCTCCAATAGTAGACTCTCTAGAGCATCCTCATGATTGTTGAGAATGATAGAATGTTTGTGTTGACTGAGTAGTGTTACTAATACTTGTCCAAGTATGGACTCATCAATGATTAAGATTTTCATTAGAATGCCTCCGTGAGTTGAGTTAGTTTTTCGATAGCATCATCCCAATCCTTGTTTGAGGAAATGGGAATGCTCTGAGAAGTCAGTATTTCTAGGTACTTTAGTGCAAGTGTGATATATCTTGCACCATGGGCTACATCGTCAGTACATACAGTACATGGGATGTTGTGTTGCAGGGCAATTAGTACAACAGAAATGCCGTTGGCACCAACTACATTTGATTCCGCATCAATTGGAAAATGCATGTCGGTTATGATACCTGAGAGTTGTCCCTTAAATTTTTCGATGAACCTCTCTGCCTTTTGTAGTGTATTTGCAATGATGATTTTATCATTACTACTCAATACAACTTCTTTTGCAATCAGTTGCTCTTCTTTTTTGTCTTCTACAACCAAAATGATATTTTTCATACATTCTCCTTGGATAATTGTTTTAAAGAACTATTTCTCTTACAAAACTATGAATTTATTTCATAATCTTGATTAGAGGGAGATTTTTTAAGAGAATCCCCTAAAACTCTTGAAATTTATGCCATTTGTCTAGGGATGGATTGTCCATAGCCTGTACTTGTGTTGCCACACCGATGGCTCGGTGCCGGGAATTTTATCCCTGGGAAATCACGATGTCCTCAAGGTATTTGAGAGTCTCCTGGATGTTCTTAATATGTTGTTTGGGATAGTTTTCCTCAACACAGAAAGACACCAGCCTGCGGAAGAAGTTTCTCCTGTAAAGGATATATTCTTCATACAAGTCTCCATGGATGAAGGCGAGTTCATACAAGAGAGAATTGAGACAACTACCAGGTGCTTTCTTGTGCACAATAAACTCCTGCATTTCGTGTAGAAGAATTGACACGCGAAAGCGTCTAGGGACATCTTCGGATATGAAGAAATATTTTTCTCCTCCTATTTCCCAACATCCCGCGAAACCGGGTAGTTTAGGATTAACCTTCCTACTCAAAATCGCGAAGGGAACCTTTTTGTCACGGAACTCAAGGAATCCATCAGATTTAGCGACTTTCTG
>VAPK010511136.1_pt1 | contig 12312 bp, 8 predicted proteins | sample 3395031 | NCBI WGS metagenome assembly VAPK01 (sample SAMN08290443, study PRJNA428436) | hydrothermal vent metagenome | isolation source: Deep-sea hydrothermal vent chimney 1 | place: Pacific Ocean: Juan De Fuca Ridge | reverse complement strand
TCTATATAGCGTTTGGCCTCCTTGGGGCTCACCCCGATCGTTTCGGCCAGTTTTCGGCTACCCATTCCGTAGATGAGGCCGAAATTGATACTTTTTGCAATGTGGCGCTTGGCTTTCGCTTCGGCTTCTCCGAAGATTTTGATCGCGGTTTCCATATGGATATCCTTCCCCTCTCTGAACGCCTCCATCAACGCCTCGTCTTCACTGAAATGAGCGAGCAGTCGCAATTCGATCTGGGAGTAGTCGATACCTACCAGCAGCGACCCTTCGGGTGCGACGAACCCTTCCCGGATCCGCCGGCCCAGCTCGGTACGCACCGGTATGTTCTGCAGATTGGGATTTTTGGAACTCAGGCGGCCGGTGGCCGTACCCGTTTGCAGAAAGGAGGTGTAGATACGGCTTTTGGGGTCTTTTTTGGAGAGATTCAGGAGCGGTTGGATATAGGTGGATCTGAGTTTGTAGATTTCGCGGTACTCCAACAGTTTTGGAACGACCGGATGGGATGCGCGCAGGCTCTGCAGGACCTGTTCGTTGGTGGAGTATCCGGTTTTGGTCTTTTTGCCGGCTTTGAGCCCGAGCTTTTCGAAAAGCACCTCCCCGAGTTGGCGTGTAGAGTTGATGTTGAATTCGTTTCCGGTGAGCCGATAGATCTCCTGGGTGAGGGAGGCGATCTTCAAATTCGCCTCTTCCAGCAGTTTTTCGAAAAAGAGACGATCGATCATGATACCTTGCGCCTCCATATGCAGAAGCGTTTTGATGAAAGGGTATTCCACCTCTCTGGCCTCTCTTTTGAGTCTTTCGTCCAACAACGGCGTGAGGAAACGGTAGAGTTTCAGTGTCATCCATGCGTCTTCGGCCGCATAGAGGGTGGCTTCGTCCAGATGAACATGGGAGAAATTCTCTCCCTTTTTGACCGTATCCTTGAATTTGACCATTTCGTGTTCGAAATGGCGCCTGGCCATATTGTCCAATCCGGCGCTTTGTGCGGGATCGAGTAGCCAGCTTAAGATCATGGTATCGCCATGGATATGGATATCGGTGATTTGGAAATTGTTTTCCACGACCGCCAGATCGTATTTGAGATTTTGACCGACGATTTTGTGGGAGAGAAGTCTTTGCAGTGTCTCTTTCGCCTCCGTCATCGAAAGTTGCATCCCCACTCCCAGATAGTTGTGGTTGATAGGCACGTAATAGGCGGTCTCTTCGGTGGTGGCGAAAGAGTATCCGACGATCTTCGCCTTGCGGCTCTCCAGAGAGTCGGTTTCGGTGTCGAAAGCCACGATGCTGCCCGGTTTGAGCGTATCGATCACCTCCATCACTTTGGTTTTTGTATCGAGTAAAACGGGGTTGAAGGTAAGCCTCGGCTTTTTCTTGCCGTTGTCAAAATCCGCCCCCGCCCGCTTGAGAATGGCGGTCATATCCATTTCAATCAGGTCGTCCGCGATTTTGAGGATGGGGTTGTAGTCGGGAAAGCGAAAGCTCTCCAGATCCTCCGGTGGAAGGATGTGGTCATGGAGCGTGGCGAGCCTTTTGCTCAAAAAGGCGTTCTTTTTTCCCTCTTCCAGCAGTTTTCTGACGCGCGGGTTGTCGATCTTTTCCAGATTGGCGTAGATATTCTCCAGTGTGCCAAATTGTCTTAGAAGCTTACTCGCCCCTTTGGGACCGATTCCGCGTACACCGGGGATATTGTCCGAGGCGTCTCCCACGAGGGCGAGATAATCCACGATCTGGCGAGGTTCCACGCCGAATTTTTCACGGCATCTCTCTTCGTCGATCTCCATCTTCTTGACCGGATCGTAGATCGTGATCCTCTCGTCGTCGATGAGTTGGTACAGATCTTTGTCGTGGCTGACGATCTGCACTTTGATTCCTCTTTTTTTGGCGTATTCGGCCAGCGAACCGATGATGTCGTCCGCTTCGTATCCCGGGATTTCGATCTGTTTGAAACCCATCTTGCGGATCCACTCTATCGCGACGGGGAGTTGTCGTTTGAGTTCTTCGGGAGGTTCGGGGCGGTTGGCTTTGTAGTTGGGGTCGATCTCTTTTCGTATCGACTTCTCCTTCGAATCGAGCGCGAAGACGAGATAGTCCGTACCGTGCTCTTTGGCGAGCTGTCCGATGAAATTGATGAATCCCGTCAGAAGCCCCGTGGGAAAGCCTTTTTTGCTCCGAAGATGGGGAAGCGCGTAGTAGTTTCTGAAAAAGAATCCGAAGGTGTCGATGACGGTGAGCGTCTTCACATGATGCCTTTGTTTTTTAGCCCATTTTAGTATAATATGGCTAAATTTTTGAGGAGAAACGATGGCGACATACTCTATGGGAGATCTGAAAAAGGGTCTCAAAATCGAACTCGAAGGTATCCCCTACAAAATCGTGGAGTACCAACATGTCAAACCGGGAAAAGGGGCGGCGTTCGTGCGCTGCAAAATCAAATCCTATCTCAACGGAAAAGTGATCGAAAAGACCTTTCATGCGGGCGATAAGTGTCAAAAGCCCGATATGGTCCAAAAGAGCATGCAGTATCTTTATGACGACGGAGAGTATCTGCAGTTTATGGATACCGAAACCTACGAGCAGATCGGATTGAGCCACGAGCAGGTGGGCGAAGATACGATCAAATGGCTCAAGGACGGAATGTTGGTGGAAATTCTTTTCCACAACAACAAGGCGATCGATGTGGAGGTGCCCCAGACGGTGGAGTTGGAAGTGACCGAGACCGGTCCCAATTTCAAGGGGGATTCCCAGGGAGGCAAAAAGCCGGCGACGCTCGAGAGCGGTGCGGTGATCCAGGTGCCGTTCCATATCCTGGAGGGAGATGTCGTCAGAGTCGATACCGCCAAAGGCGAGTATCTCGAAAAGGTGAAATAACCATCCGAAAAGGAGGAGAAGATGGCAGCGTTGCTTGTACCATTGGCAGAGGGATTCGAAGAGATCGAGGCGGTGACGATCGTGGATGTTTGCAGACGCGGCGGAATCGAAGTGGTCACCGCTTCGCTGGAAAATCGTCAGGTGACCGGAGCCAACGGCATCACGGTCGTCGCCAACACCCATATCGACGATGTCAGAAGCGAAGATTTCGATATGATGGTCTTGCCGGGAGGCATTCCGGGAGCCGAGCATCTAAGAGACGACGAGCGTGTCCAGCGGCTGCTGAGAGAGTTTGATACCAGAGGCAAGGAGATCGGCGCGATCTGTGCCGCACCGATCGCTCTGGAAGCGGCGGGTGTCTTGAAAGAGGGATATACATGCTATCCTTCATACGAAGAGCAGATCGAAACGGGCGGATTCACCGATACGCAGAAGGTAGTCGAAAGCGCGAACGTGCTCACTTCCCGCGGGCCAGGTACCGCCATCTGTTTCGCATTGGCGATCGTAAGAAAGCTGGTCGGAGAGGAGACCTACGCACAGCTGAAGGCTGGATTGCTGGCGGATTACTGCTGATTTCGCAAGGAATCCCCGGTCTATTCCACCGTCACGCTTTTTGCGAGATTTCTGGGCATATCGACATCGTTGCCCAATCGTACCGAAATCTCCAGTGCGAGTAGCTGTGTGGCGACCATCATCTCGAAAAACTCGCTCATCGGATGGTCGCTATGGTAGGTGTGGATATAATCGTCCGCCAGTTCGAAACGCTCCGGAGAGATCGCGAGAATCGTAGCGTCTCTGGCGGAGAGTTCTTCGACGTTGCTCTTGATCTTGTCGTAATGGACGTTTCGCGGCATCAGCGCGATCGTGAAAAGCTCCGCGTCGGCCAGTGCGATCGGACCATGCTTCATCTCTCCGGCCGGGTATCCCTCGGCATGCAGATAGCTGATCTCCTTGAGTTTTAGCGCCCCTTCCAGCGCGAGGGGGTAGAACATATCGCGTCCGATGAAGAAGAAGCCGTGTCCGTGCAGATAGCGTTTGGAGAGACGTTTGATCTTCTCGTGCAGGCGGTCGGAGACGACGACGGCATTGGGAATATGGCGCATCGCTTCGAGTTCTTCGGCTATCTTTTCGGGTGAGAGCGTTTTTCGGTAGGTACCCAGATAGACCGCGAGCATCCACAAAACCATCACCTGTGTCGCGAACGCCTTGGTGCTGGCGACACCCTTTTCGATACCCGCTCTGGTGAGAATCGTATAGTCGGAGAGGCGGACGATCGAAGAGTTGTCGACATTGCAGATCGCCAACGTCTTCAAACCGGCTTGCCTGGCCATCTTCAGCGCTTCGAGCGTATCGGCGGTCTCTCCGCTTTGGCTGATGACGACAAAGAGGGTGTCCGGATTGAGAAAAGGCTCTTTGTATCGAAATTCGCTGGCGATCTCGACGGAGGTGTGGATTTTCGCGAAACGCTCCAGCAGGTAGGAGCTGGTCAGCCCCGCGTTGTAGCTGGTGCCGCAGGCGCAGATCTTGATTTCGTGAATGCCGTCGAAAAAATCGGATTCGAGCTCTTCGAAGTGGATTCTGTTGTCCAGAACTCTTCCCATGATCGTCTCTCCGAGTACTTCGCTCTGTTCGTAGATCTCTTTCTCCATAAAAAAACGGAATCCACCCTTTTGTGCGGAGATTTTATCGCCAAGAAGCGGCTTTTTCTGCGGGGATTGCTCTTTGCCATCCTTGAAGATACGGATCGCTTCCAAAGAGGCGTATCCGTATTCTCCGTCTTCAAGATAGATCACCTCCGTCGCCTTGCCTATTAGCGCCGCATCGGAAGAGCCGAAGAAGATTTCACCCTTCTCGTTGTTTCCGACGATCATCGGAGAGCCGGTTTTGGCGAAAAAGATCTTTTCGGGATCGAGTTTGGTAATCAGCAAGATCGCATAAGCTCCCTCCAGACGTTCGACCGTCTTTTCGAACGCCGCGAAAACATCGTGCGTCTGTTTGTAGGTATCCTCGAAAAGGTGGACGATCACTTCGGTATCGGTCTGGCTGAGGAAACGGTATCCCTTCTTTTGAAGTTCCCTTTTGAGTTCCTGATAGTTTTCGATGATACCGTTGTGTACGACATAGCTGAATTCTCCCAGATGAGGATGGGCGTTGAGTTCGGTCGGTTTGCCGTGGGTCGCCCAGCGGGTGTGGCCGATGCCTAGACCCAATCCACATGGATTGAAGTTTTGTGTCTTGTTTTCGAGATTGATCAATTTCCCAACTGCTTTGTAAGCGCTAATTTCACCATTTTGGAGAATCGCTATACCGGCGGAGTCGTATCCTCTGTATTCCAACTCTCTAAGACCATCTATCAGTGTCTCTTTGATCTTTCCCTCTCCGATATATCCTACGATTCCACACATATCTATCCTTTCAATACTGTATGTTGACAGAGTTTTGTGACGATTCGCCCTCTAGCGCTGCAGAAGTTTCCGTTTTTCTCGATCAGAAAGAGGTTGCGGGTCCGTTTTCGGATCGTCTGGATCTTCGCGCTGGCGATGTCTATCCCCATATCGTCAAAAATGGTGATAATATTAGCGAGCAATCCGCGTTGATCTTTCGTCGCCAACTGCATCTGGGCGTAACTTCTGGAGTGTTCGCAATCGATACGGATTTCTTCCTTTTCGATATCGACGGGGGGCAGCTTGATCGTTATTTCTCCGCTGAACGCCTGGTCGATATAGTGCTTTATGTATACGAACTCTTCCTCTTCGACCTTTTCGAGAAAATCTATCCGAAAATACTTCACGTCGTCGAAGAATTTGAAGATATCCATATTCACGACGTTGAGGTTCGCCAGGCGCGAGAGGAGGTAGCCTAGATGGATCTCCTTCTTTCGGATGATTTCGATCTGAAGATGGTCGATGTTGTGGATTTTGTAGGCGTAGGCACCTTTTAGATCCATGATCCATCTGGCGATCGTGACGATCTCTTCCGGATAGAATTTGAAAAAGAGCAGATTCGATTCGATCGAGAGGATCTTTTTCTGATAGAGTTTGGGGAGTGTTCGGAAAGCGGACGATTTTTTCAAACTCCTCTCCTTGAGGGCGCGCTTGAGGGCTTCGTCGATCATATGGGCGTTTTCGAACGCCTCCAGAGAGAGATGGTAGAGTCGGTACATCACGCGCGCTTGGAAGTTGGACCACGCCTCTTTGGAGACGGAGGTGATATCGGCATAGGTGAGAATGTAGAGCAGCTTCATGATCTGGGGGGTGCGTACCTTGGAGATAAAGGCGTAGAGGATTTTTTCGTTGTAGATATCTTCACGACTGGCGATGAAGCTCATCAGCGTATGGTGGCGTACCAGTACGGAGCCGATTTCGCACCACCGCTCTTCGTATCCCAACTCCTGCAAAAAACTTCTGACGATCGAAGCGCCCAGTTCGCTATGGTCTTTTTTACGCCCTTTGCCGCAGTCATGCAGCAGTGCGACGATATGCAAGATCGCCCTCTCTTCTGGTTCCAAAGAGCGGTAGAGATTCGAAACGAAGGAGTCGGAGATATTCTCCAGTGCACCCAGGGTATGAATGGAGTGGAGATCGACCGGATGGGTGTGATAGCCGTCGAACTGAGGCTGGTCGCGAACTTTCGAAAGAGGCGGAAGCAGCGTATCCAAGATGCCGGCTCTATAGAAGGCGAGAAAGAGAGGGTGTTGATGGCGCCTTTTAAAAAGTCGGCGAATGGTCGGTACGCATCGGGATGTGACGACGGGAGCGTGACGGCCGCTTTCGAAAAAGAGTGCGATCCATCCGATATCGAACGCCTCGGACGTATCCGGAAGGGAAAGTAGTTTTTCAAGCAGGGCGGAGAGGGGAGGCACGGGGGTGTCCAGCCTGTGGAGAAGTGTCCGATCGTATCGGTAGACGTTCTCGGCGATTCTTTCCCTTTTGAGAAGAGGAAGGCGAGTACTCTCGAAAAGAGCGGGTTTGACCAGTCGTCTGATCAGAAGATCCGTGACGTAGCCGATCAACCTCAACGCGGCGAAAACACGCTCCAGCACTCGGCGCTGAGACGATCCGAAAAGATGTGTCACATCGGGAACGTAGGCAAAAAGAAGCCGATCCTGTTTCTTGCCGGAGACCAGATGTAAAGCGGTACGGATACGATAGAGAAAATCGACGTTACGCATCAACAGAGCGTACTCCTCTTCGCTCAGGATATGCGGGGGCAGCTCTTTGATACGATGGACGCCGAAGCGTACCCTCGCGATCCAAAAAAGGGTGTTGAAGTCCCGCAGACCCCCGGGAGAGGATTTGATATCGGGCTCCATCGTATTAAGATCGAATTTTTCGCGTCGTTGACGCTGCTCCTCGCATTTTTCACGGATAAAGCGGTCGGGAGCGTCGTTCGCGATGATTTTGAGACGCTGTTGGACGCCGTACCAGAGATGTTTGGATCCGGTAACGAAGCGCGATTCCAAAAGGGCGGTCTTGATCGTGTGGTCGCTTCGGCTCGCCTCGAGCAGTTCGTCGATTTCATGGACCCGATGACCCAGTTTGAGGCCCGCATCCCATGCCAGTTGCAATATCGATTCGAGTATCTCGTTCAGCCGGTATCCGGGTGTGTTTTTGTATACGAACAGCAAATCGATGTCGGAGTGGACACAAAGCTGTTCTCTACCGTAGGAGCCGAGTGCGACGATCGTGATCGGTATGGTGTTGGAGAGGGGGAGAAACTCGCCGAAATAGCGACGAAGAATATATCGGTACATAATCGTGACGAATTGGTCGATCGAACGGGTGTGGCGCACCAGAAAACTTTTGCCCCGATCCATATCGAAAAGAGAGTCGAGATTTCGTAAATAGGCCTGAATTTCGGATCGAATCCGTTTTGCCACTTCGAATTTAGAAGCACCTTGCGAAAGGAGGGTCTCGATCTCTTCTTGTAAATTCAAAATAGTTCTCCGGATTCAATCGCTCTTAATTGTTTAAGAAGAGATTATAGCGAGTAATTGATTAAGATAATTTAATCGACTGTCAGAGGAAAAAACTTATAATTGGCGACAGTACAATATTCAAATGATTGAATTTTCAAGGAGAAAGAATGAAGAATTTGTTTACAGTTCTGGTGGCTATCGGAATGGGAGGAGCAGTCTCTCTCTTGAATGCACACCAGTTCGAGATCACTCCGACGCTGAGCAAGAAAGTATCGGACGACGACGGGAACGTGAAAGATGACAATGTCTATTACGGCATTCGTGGCGATATCTTTATCGATGAGAAAAGAGGAGTGCAGGTGGGGTTCGAAACAAGCCAAGACAACGTGATGAGCGATACGGGTAAGACCGATAAAGAGCGGTATACCATCAATGCACTCTATCAACCTTTCGGCAAAAGCTCCGCCAAAGCGTGGAAACCCTATTTCGTCGCTGGTGGTGGTTATGAAAAGATTCATAGGGAGATTCCCGGTGCGAGTTCCCAGGGCTTCGTCGATTTGGGAGTCGGGGTGAAAGTGCGGGTGAATCCGAGAGTGGATCTTGTGAGTGAAGCGCGCATTGTGCATGGACTCGAAGACAAGGATGACGATCTGATGGGAATCATCGGTCTGGGTGTGAAACTGGGCGCACTGAAAGAGGGATGTAAAACGGCAGTTGTGGTACCCAAACAACCTGTCAGCGAAGTGGAGATGGCCAAATTGTGCAAACCCAGACAGTGGCAAGAGCCGGTCAAAGTGGCCCAACCCAAGCCTCTCGTCGTAGATGAGAAGGTGGCTGCGGTCGCTCCTGAAAAGGTGAAGGTCAAAGAGTGTCCCGTCGTTCCCGAAGCCGCCAAAGGAGTCTACGTACAGGTGATCGCCCTGCAGAAGTATTCGGCCGATCCCATCGTCAAGCGGCTACGACGCGCCCATATACCTTTCACGCTCAAAGCCGACAGAGGATTGACGAAAGTGCTCGCGGGTCCGTATGCGAATCGCCAAAGTGCCGCCAGAGCGCTTAGGAAGATCAGAAGAATCAGAAGGGACGCGTTTATTACGACGATCGAGTGAACCCGATTAATCTGCTTTCGCTATAATGGCACCAAAAAGAGAGCAGTATGGATGTCATCGAAAAGGTAAAGAGGGGGGAGCGTATCGGATTGGAAGAGGCGCTCTCTCTTTATGAGGTCGATCTCTTCACACTGGGCGAACTCGCCGATTCGTTACGGAAGAAGCGCTACGACAGAAAGAGTTTTTTCAATATCAACCGCCATATCAACCCCACGAACGTCTGCAAGGATATCTGTAAATTTTGCGCTTTTTCCGCCAACAGGAAAAATCCGAATCCCTATACGATGTCACATGAAGAGATTCTCGATATCGTCGAAACTTCTGTGAAGAGGGGAGCCAAAGAGGTCCATATCGTTTCGGCCCACAATCCCGAAGTCACTCTGGAGTGGTATCTGGGAATCTTCTCCAAAATCAAATCGCGTTTTCCGACCCTCCATATCAAGGCGCTGACGGCGGCGGAGATCAATTTTCTCGCCGAACATCATCGGAAAAGTCACGATGAGATTCTGGATCTTATGATCGAAAACGGTGTCGATTCGATGCCGGGAGGAGGCGCGGAGATTTTCGACGAAGCGATCAGAAGGCGAATCTGCAAAGGAAAAGTGGAGAGCGATCGGTGGCTTGCGATTCATCGCAAATGGCACGAAAGGGGGCGAAAATCCAACGCGACGATGCTTTTCGGTCACATCGAAGAGCGGCGGCACCGGATCGATCATATGTTGAGGCTACGAAAACTCCAAGATGAAACGGGCGGATTCAACGCCTTTATTCCGCTGGTATATCAGAAAGAGAACAACTATCTCAACGTCACGCGCTTTCCCAGCTCCCAGGAGATTCTCAAAACGATGGCGATCAGTCGGATCGTGTTGGACAATATCCCCCATCTCAAAGCCTACTGGGTCACCTCCACGATCAATCTCGCGCTGATCGCGCAGCATTTCGGAGCGGACGATCTGGACGGCACGATCGAAAAAGAGTCGATCAACGCCGCAGCGGGTGCGAAAAGCGCGCAAGGAATGGCGTTGGAGACGTTCGTGGCGCTAATCAAAAACAGCGGGTTTGTTCCCGTCGAGCGCGACAGCCTCTATCGGGAACTCAAAGTGTGGTGATGCTGCTTTATATCCACGGTTTCGGAAGCAGCGGTTTTTCGAAAAAAGCGCGAGAGCTTAAGAGACACTTTGGAGACGAAGAGGTGATGGCGCCCTCTTTGAGCCACATTCCCGCGCTCGCGGTCGCGACTCTCGAAGAGATCCTGACGCAGTTGCGAAGATGCGACCGAGAGGTCGTGTTGGTGGGGAGTTCGCTCGGAGGTTATTATGCGACCTATCTGGCGGAGCGGTTCGATCTGGCGGCGGTACTTGTCAACCCTTCCGTATTTCCCTATCGCACCCTGGCTTCCCATCTGGGTTCCAACCACAGCTACTACGATTTGAGCGACTACGAATGGGTGCAAAGTCATATCGACTCGCTCAAGCGGTACGAAAAAAGGCGTATAGATCCTTCGAGATATCTGCTGTTGCTGCAAAAGGGGGACGAGGTGCTCGACTACCGCGAAGCGCTCGAGCGCTATCGCGGGGCGAAAACGGTGGTACAGGAGGGAGGATCGCACGGATTCGACGACTTTGCGGCGACCTTCAGCGAAATAGAAGCTTTTTTATCTCTTTGGCGATCTTCTTCGGAGATTTCCCCTCCACGTCGATGATGCGGTCGGCGATTTCTCTGTAAGCCTTTTCGCGCTCCTCGTAGAGCGCTTTGGCTTTTTGGGGAGATTGGAAGAGAGGGCGTTTGGCCAGCTTCTTTTTGGCGTTTGGGTGGGAGAGAATACGGTCGTAGATCGCCTCGAAAGAGGCGTGCAGCAACAACACGGTACCGATCTCTTTGATATTTTTCACTTTATAGAACCCCCCTCCCGTGGAGATGATCGCGTTCTGGACGCTTCGAGCCAGCCAATCGGCGGTCTTTTGCTCCAGTTTTCTAAAATAGGGTTCCCCCTCCGTTTCGAAAATCTCTCGGATTTTACGATTTTCGAGGGATTCGATCAGATCGTCGGTATCGATCGCGTAAAGATCGCTCTCTTTGGCCAGCGCTCTGGCGATCGTACCTTTACCCACACCCATAAAGCCGATCAATACGACGTTTTTCATCACTCTTTCTCCTCCTCTTCACTTTTTCTTCCCCGCGCTTCGATCAGGATCGGCACCCCCTCGAAATCGAAATGTCCGCGGATCTGGTTGATCAGATAGCGTTTGTAACTGAAATGAAGCGCCTGGGGACGATTCATGAAGAGCGCGATTTGGGGAGGTTTGGTATCAAACTGCGTCGCGTAGTAGATTTTCACCAGTTTGCTCCGATCGGAAGGGAGGTGATGTCTGGATGCGGCGAATCGAATCACTTCGTTGAGTTTGGCCGTGGGAATCCGTTTCGTGTAGTTGCGATAGACCCTCAAAATCAGATCGCTCAGTTTGTGGATACGTTTGTGGCTGAGTGCGGAGACGGTGATGATCGGAGCGTAGGAGAGAAAACGAAACCGCTCTCTGACCATTTTGGTGCTCGTTTCGTAGTCGTATTTGGCGCGATCCCACTTGTTCAGGACGATGATGCATCCGAGTTTGAATTTATCTACCAGATGGGCGATCTTTTCGTCCAACTCTTTGAACTCTTCGCTCGCATCCAGTACCAGCAGGGCGATGTCGGCGTTTTCCAACATCTTTTGGGTGCGGTGGAGTGCATGGCGTTCGATTCCCTCTATGCGACCTCGGCGTCTAAGACCCGCCGTATCGACGAAAGTGAGGATCTTCTCTTTGTAGACGATAAATTCGTCGACCGGATCGATCGTCGTACCCGCCACCGGACTCACGACGGCGCGTTCCTCCCCCACCAGTGCGTTGAGCAGAGAGCTTTTTCCGACGTTGACGCGTCCGAGGATCGCGACCTTGATCTCTTTGCTCTCCTCCTCAATCTCCGTCGGCTCTTGCAGCAACTCTTCCAAAGAGAGTGTTTCATCTTCGCTCAGATGCGGCTGTGACTCCTCCTCGGGGAGTTGCCGACCGAGCCAGTCGATCAGTTTTCGGGTTCCTCTGTTGTGTGAGACCGAAAGAAAAAAGAGGTTTTGGGCTCCAAAGGAGACGAACTCCCATCCTATCTCCTCCTGTTGTCTGTCGTTGTCGATTTTGTTGACGACAAGCGCGATCGGTTTACCCAGTTTCTGCAGTCGGTAGAAGAGTTTTTTATCCTCTTCGTCGGGAAGCTTTTTACCGTCCACCATATAAAGAATAATGTCGGCTTCCCGTGCCGCTTCGAGGGATTTGCGGCGTATGGTCTGGAAGAGTTCGTTTGAGTCGTCCAATCCGCCGGTATCGATCAATATAGCGGATTTGTCCGCGATCGTCACTTCGCTTCGTTTGATGTCTCTGGTGG
>VAPK010683405.1_pt1 | contig 12313 bp, 9 predicted proteins | sample 3395031 | NCBI WGS metagenome assembly VAPK01 (sample SAMN08290443, study PRJNA428436) | hydrothermal vent metagenome | isolation source: Deep-sea hydrothermal vent chimney 1 | place: Pacific Ocean: Juan De Fuca Ridge | reverse complement strand
TCAAAGAAAATACCACATCCAGGCATGTGCCACACTATATCATTGAGGTAAAAGATATTCCCAAAACGATTAGTGGAAAAATTGTTGAACTCAGCGTTGCCGATGTAATCCATAACCGACCGGTAAAAAATATCGACGCACTCGCAAACCCAGAGTCACTCGACTATTTTAAAAATTTACCCATACTGCAAGCAGAAAATGAGCAAACGGTAAACGTATCTTAGCAATGAACAATGATTAGCGGACCGCTTTAAGATAAGAATATTGTTTTTCCACCAATAACCTTTCAAACTGCGGTGCGGGTAACGGTTTGCTAAACAAAAAACCTTGCAACTCATGATAACCACAGCTTCGTAAAAATTTTTGCTGCTCGCTATCTTCAACACCTTCTGCAACAAACCCTAAATCCAGACTGTGTGCGAGTGTTGCAATCGCATGGGTTATCGCGGCATCTTTTTTATTGTTGGCCACATCAACAATAAAACTTCGGTCAATTTTTAATATATCCACAGGAAATTGTTTTAAATAACTCAAAGATGAATATCCTGTGCCAAAATCATCAATGGACAACCATACACCAATCTCTTTTAAGGCATTCATTATATTAATTGCCATATAGGTATTCTCAACCAATAAACTTTCGGTAAGTTCAAGCTCCAAATTTTGTGGAGGTAAAGATGTCTGAACCAGAATCGACCTAACTGTATCCACAAATTTTTCAGACCGAAATTGCTTCGCCGAAATGTTCACTGAAACACGGATCGCATAACCAAGCTTATGCCAAAAAACAGCTTGCTCACACGCAGAGCGTAACACCCATTCTCCGACGGGAACAATCAGCCCATTATTTTCTAGGTAGGGAATAAATTCCTGGGGAGAAACAATGCCTCGGGTTGGGTGTACCCAACGCAATAATGCTTCAGCCCCAACAATTTGTTCATCAACACTGGAAAGTCGGGGTTGGTAATACAATTGATATTCATTTTGGCTCAGCGCTCGCTTTAAATGGACTTCAAAATCTAATCGCTCAAGCGCTTTAATATTCATGCTTTCATTGTAAAATGCATACTGTTGGCCACCTAACTCTTTAACCCGACGCATAGCGACATCAGCATTTCTCACGGTGACATCTGGATGCTCAGTTTCCGACGTAAAAACATCAATACCAATACTACAAGTCATTTCTATCTCACGACTATAAACACTAATTGGTTCGGATATTTCACAAAGAAAACGCTTTGCAATGCCTATCAATCCATCCGCATAATTAAGATCCTCCAAGAGGACAATGAACTCATCACCCCCCATACGAAATACATTGTCATGTTCTCTCACACAATCTTTTAGTCGCTTTGCGACCACTTGCATCAACAAATCACCCGCACTATGTCCTAAACTATTATTTATCAATTTAAAGCGATCGAGGTTGATACACATCACTGCAAATTTTTGTTGATTATTTTGAGTTCGCTCGGTAATGGATTGCAATTGTTCTTGAAAACTTACTCGATTGGGCAATTGCGTTAATGTATCACAATAGGTATGGTAATAAATGGTTGCTTTATCTAATTCATGCCGTTGTTGATTCGCTCGTATTATGGCATCCGCACGTTTTATCATCAGATAAAATAAAGCACCTAAGGAAATAAGCAGCATCGCGATTAAAATGGCAATCTGATTCCGATTATTATCGAGTCGATCCACTAAATTAGTTACGTCAGAATAGAGTTCAAAAACCGCTTCAATATCCGATTGTTCGTCTTCTCGAATCGGCAAATAGGAAGAAATAATGTTACGGTCAACAATAATATTTTCAAACCCATATGTTTCGTTACGAAATGTAATTTCACTAGCCACGTCCCCTTTTTTAGCCCGCTGAAAACCATGATTGTTCGACTTATCTGCACCGATTTGCTCAGGTTCTGTTGAAAAAACCGTTAACCCCTCAAGATCATAAATCTTGACCTTAACAACATTCAAGCCCGCCATTTTTTCCGTAACATCCTGACTTATTTTTTTGATTAAATTATGATTTTGTAATTCTTCTCGGGACAACTGATGGGCGGCTTTAAGGAAATCGGCATACTTAGGCCAAATCGAATCAGCAAAAATTCGTGTGAGTAGCACATTTGCTCGCGTTTCATTTTTGACCAGTGCAGCTACCGACATTTCACGAAAAAATACCGATAAAATTGCAATCACCAAAAAACTGCCTAAGGCAAAAATAATGAAAAAACGGTGCGTCGGCTTATATACCTGCATCAAATAACCTTTTTAAAAACAACGCTCATGATCAATTTCTGATGTTGATTTATCAACAGGAACTATCGTACAGCGCTGCTAAATCTTTAAAGCGATAGGGATAAACAGATCGGTAATGCAGATTAAAGCAAGGCTTCCACGGCGCATAATACAAGCCTTGCTTAATGGGATAATGAGCTATAATTCACTAACGTCAGAGCGCCATTGCCAATGACGAATTTCCGGCATGTCTTGTCCATGCTCCATGATGTATTGCTTATGCTCAATCAGCTTATCACGCATGTACTGATTAATATAAGCCGCCTTTGAACCCAACTTAGGCACTCTATTAATGACATCTTGCACCAGATGAAAACGATCTAGATCATTTAACACGGTCATATCAAACGGTGTGGTAGTAGTACCTTCCTCTTTATAACCACGCACGTGTAAATTTTTATGATTAGTGCGTCGATAAGTGAGCCGATGGATTAACCATGGATAACCATGATAGGCAAAAATAATCGGTGTATCTTGGGTAAACAAAGTATCAAAATCTTTATCTGATAAACCATGAGGATGTTCTTCTTTCGGTTGTAAAGTCATTAGATCCACTACGTTTACTACCCGAACCTTTAAATCAGGTAGGTGTTGACGCAACATATCCACCGCCGCCAAAGTTTCTAAGGTGGGCACATCACCGGCACAGGCCATCACCACATCCGGCTCCTCATTTTGATCACTACTTGCCCATCCCCAAATACCGATGCCAGCAGTACAATGCTTCGTGGCAGCCTCCATATCCAACCATTGTAGTTGAGGTTGCTTGCCTGCCACAATCACGTTAATAAAATTACGACTGCGCAAACATTTATCGACCACAAATAACAAAGTATTGGCATCCGGTGGTAAATAGACACGAATAATATCCGCTTTTTTGTTGACAACATGATCGATAAAGCCTGGGTCTTGGTGAGAAAATCCGTTGTGATCCTGCCGCCAAACATGCGAGGTTAATAAATAATTCAAAGAAGCCACTGAATGCCGCCAACCGATATCACGAGTGACTTTAAGCCATTTAGCGTGTTGATTAAGCATTGAATCAATAATGTGAATGAACGCCTCGTAACAAGAAAAAAAACCGTGCCGCCCCGTTAACAAATAACCTTCCAACCACCCCTGACATGTATGCTCACTGAGTATTTCCATGACCCGCCCATCCACCGCCAGATCATCATCACCTTCGATTTGATCGGCCAGCCAAGTGCGGCCGGTAACCTCAAACAATGCACCCAATCGATTCGAAGCCGTCTCGTCAGGCCCCATGACTCGAAAATTTCTTTGCGTTTGGTTAAGCCGCATGACATCTCGAAGTAACTCACCAACCACTTGAGTTGCCTGGCCAATCACCTTGCCAGGTTGTGGCACCGATAAAGCATAATCACCCATATCAGGCATATGAAGCGCTTTTAGTAACAAGCCGCCATTAGCATGAGGATTAGCACCCATACGATGTTGACCTTTAGGCGCCAACTCCGCCAATTCACTGATGAAACGGCCTTGGTCATCAAACAACTGCTCAGGATGATAACTCTTCATCCAATCCGCCAATTGCTCAAGATGCTCAGCTTTGTTTGCAATATCAGATAACGGCACTTGATGAGAACGCCAATTACCCTCCGCTTGATGACCATCCACCTGCTTCGGCCCAGTCCATCCCTTAGGGGTTCGCAAAATAATCATCGGCCAACGGGAACGGGTTGCCTGTCCGCTACGACGCATGGACTGCTGAGTCGCCTGAATATCTGCAATGACTTTGTCCATGGTCGCCGCCATTTGTTGATGCACTTGCGCCGGCACCGAACCTTCAACAAAATAAGGTTGATAACCGTAGCCCAAAAATAAATGTTCTAGCTCTTGTCGACTAATCCGCGCTAACAACGTCGGATTAGCGATTTTGTAGCCATTCAGATGTAAAATCGGTAATACGGCCCCATCATGAATTGGATTTAAAAATTTATTGGAATGCCAAGCCGCCGCCAAGGGTCCCGTTTCTGCCTCACCATCCCCTACGACACAAGCGACAATTAAATCCGGATTATCAAAGGCGGCTCCGTAAGCATGCGCCAGCGCATAGCCTAATTCCCCGCCTTCGTGAATCGAACCCGGTGTTTCAGGGGCAACATGGCTGGGAATACCTCCGGGAAATGAAAATTGTTTAAAAAGCCGCCGAAGCCCCACTTCATCTTGAGAAATGGAATGGTAGATTTCGCTATAAGTGCCTTCCAGATAGGTATTCGCCACCAAACCAGGTCCACCATGCCCCGGCCCCGCCACATAAATCATGCTTAAATCGTGCTGTTTGATGACCCGATTGAGATGCACATAAATAAAATTTAACCCAGGTGTTGTTCCCCAATGGCCAAGCAATCTTGGTTTGACATGTTCTAAAGTAAGCGGTTGAGTCAGCAAAGGGTTATCCAGCAAGTAAATCTGCCCGACCGACAAATAATTGGCCGCTCGCCAATACGCATTAATTTTACGCAGTGCATCATCGGATAGTGGCCGTGCTTGGAGCTCAGTAGACTTGATACTTTCCATGATTCGATTCCTATGTCAGATTTATGTCATCAAGCGATAGGCTTCTTGCGCCAAAGCATAAGCTTCATCCACCGGCGTTACCCACACTTCCACAATACTTGACGAAGAACTGATACACCTCGGCTTGCCATCGGCCACTTGATTCTTAGTCTCATCAAGCTCAATGCCAAAACCTTGCAAAGCCGTGAGAACCTTGGCGCGTATCAGCGCACTATTTTCACCGATACCCCCACCGAACAATATCCCATCAACCCCACCAAGAACGACCAAGTAAGCACCAATATATTGTCGAATACGGTAACAAAAGACATCCACCGCTAGCGCTGCCTCCGGCGATTTTGACGCCAATAAAACACGCATATCACCGGTTTCACCTGAAAGCCCTAACAAACCACTTTGATGACTTAATAATTGTTCTATTTTTTCTGGTGACCAAGCGAGTTGGCGTTGCAAATATAATATCAAACCTGGATCTAAGTCACCACAACGTGTGGCCATCACCAAACCTGCCAACGGAGAAAATCCCATGGAAGTATCTTGTGGCATACCATCCTTGATCGCAGTAATAGAACATCCGGACCCTAATTGAAGCGATATCACTCGACCTTTGCCGAAACGCTCTGGATGTAAAGTATGCCACTGCCACCATATAGCTTGGTGAGCAATGCCGTGAAATCCATAACGTCGCAAGTGGTAGGCTTGCCGAATGGCGGCGGGCAATGCATAGGTCGTAGCGACAACAGGTAAATTTGTAAAAAACGCCGTATCAAATACCGCCACGTGAGGCACATTTGTCATTAGCTCACGACAACGACGTATCCAGCTTAATGCTCTCGGATTATGCAAAGGAGCCAAACTCGCTAATCTCGATATTTCCTGTTCAAGTTCCTCATCAATCAAACAGGCCGCATGATAACGTTCGCCACCATGAACCACGCGATGCACGATCACGGCAATCTCACTAATCCCATAACGATTTAAAAATTGTTGTAAAACCGCGTCGATCTGTTGAGTTTGATCATCGACCCAAGCCACATAAAAGTTAGCTAGCCTATGTCCCGCTTGTGCTTGCCATTGATAAACAACCAAACGCACCGAAGAACTACCCACATTAATCGTCAATATATTCATGATCGTCGCTGAACTTAGTAACTTACTCAAGTCTCGTTTTGCATCACTTACATATTATCACACTCACTGTAACAAAAGACCCTTCACAAAAATTAAATGAGACACACCACGACAGTATAAGATAAATCCATATTGTCGATTAAATAACACCCAAGAATATTCTTCCTCAAGAAATCAATTATAATGGTCGAAATTTTGTAATATCATCACAATCACATTTATTGGTACTGACAGACACGATGAAATCACTTGCTACAAAAATAGCCTTATCGTTAACGCTAATATTAGCGTGCAGCTCAACCTATGCGGGTATTTACAAATGGGTCGACCAAGACGGTAATGTACACTATGGCGACCGAGCAGAAAATAACAAAGCAGATGAAATCAAAATCAATCAACACAAAGAGCCTGATGCCGAGTACCAACAACGCCTAGAAAAACAAAAGCAGTATATAGCGGACAGTCAAAAGGCACGTAATGAAAAGAAAAAACGCCTTAAGGCCGCCAAGAAAGAAAAGAAAAAGAAAAAACGCGCCTGTAAAAAAATCAAAAAATACTTAACCAAATTGGAACAACATAGTCGACTGTATCAAGATAACAAAGATGGAAGCCGCCAATATCTTTCCGGTCCAGAACGCGATCAAAAAATTGCAAAAACTCGAAGAAAAGTAGCAGACACTTGCCGCTAGGAGGCTGTCCGAGAATAAAAAGCCTCCGCGTACAACAACAACTTTGTACTAATGGGTGAATATTTTTCTAGCGGTGCGATCAAAAGAGACCTAATGCCACGGTTATATTTCTGCCAACACACTTTTGGGTAAAGATTCACAATACGTCGCATGAGCGCTAGGCTCTGGAGGTAAAATCAAGTGTTGTTGAGTGCTATGCACCTGTCGATAGCGTTCCAGTTGTGCTTCATCGCGTTCGGTCCATTGTGCAGCATTAAGCGACTTATTGAGTTCAGCTAATGCGACGGCTTGTTGATACTGCTTGAGTTCGTAGTAGCTGCGGGCAAAATATTGACGAGTACGCTTGGTTGGATTGGGGTGATTAATAAATTGAAGAGCTTGTTGCCACTGCGCCATATCCACGTGCTCTTTGACTAGCGACATAATACTGTAAGCACTTGAGGTGGTCATTTTTAGATCACGATAAATTTGCCAAGCCTCTTTAATATAGTGAATCGCTTGTTGATGATTATTCTGTTCTGAAACCGTCCATCCCAATAATAAGCTAGTATCAGCAAATAATTGTGAATGTTTTAGCAACCTTGGGTCATTACGCAAAGCAATGAATGATTGGGCGGCGATTTGCAAATGATGGGATTTTCCTGTGCCTCGACGGCTGATACCTTGATCCAATGCCGCAAATGCAAGTAAAAATCGGCTAAGTAATTCAGCCTGTACCGCTCCGATGGTTTGGCTGATTTGAAAAGACGCTTGCAGAGGAATGATCGCGTTGTCACCTTGATAATATTGAATGTACAAGAAACCTTGATAAGCTAAGGTATTGGCAAGTTGCATTTGATCATTGAGCTTTCCATACCATTGGGCGGCCTGGTCGAGAAAATCCATACGTGGTTCAAAATCAAAGGCATAATTTTGCCCCATCGCCAGCCATGTTTTAGCTTGCCCTGGTATATCACCAAGTTGCTGATAATAGTGTAATGCACGCTCTAGGCGTAAACGGTTCTCGTGCATATCAATATGCGTATCGAATTCCAGGCGACTATTTGATGGACTCCCTAAATAATAGAGATTGTCGGCTTGAATGCGTAAATCATTGGCATTTTGTGTCAGCGTCAAGGCTTGCTGGGCATAGCTGTGTTGCTGATCCCATTGCGAACGATATTCTGAGACTTCACTTAAACGCCACAAGGCGTTCACTTTGCTGTAGCGGTCTTGGCCTGCATCACTGAGTGTGATGACCGATTGAAATAATGCCTCGGCTTGATCAAATTGTAACTGAGCCAATAATATATTTCCCAAACTCAACTGAACAAAACGCTTAAACGCGAGGTCCCCATTGATCTCATGCTGTTGCAATAAATATTGCAATTGTGCCTTAGCCGCTTTCCAATCACCCAGCAGACTTAAAGTCTGAGCGAGCTGACCTTTCGCCCACATGAAATTTGGATCATTTAATAAAGCGGCCTCGAAATAACGTTTTGCCAACGGTGCGCCTTTGGTATTGAGTGCTTGCATACCATTTGCGTAATCTTGATTGGCTTGGCGATTAGTCGAGAGCATCAGCAAGTTGGCGAAGTCATTATCCTCAGGAATAAACTGATGGCTCATATGAGTCACGATGGTCGGTATCGCAGCAATGATATCGGGTATAGATAACACATCGGTACTCATCAGGCCATTTTTATCAAAAACCTGATACGCAAATTGGTAAACCGATGATGCCGATAGTTTGACTTGTGATTGAATGAGATAATCAACATTGAGTGTGCTGAGCAATGGCATGGCTTCGTCGAAATTTTCTTGTTTTGATAACACGTCTTGAATGACATGAATGGGGGTAATACTGAGACGCGATGACTGTGCTAATGCCGACATCACCATATCACTTAAACCCATTTTCACCCATTGCAAAGACGCATCACCTGTCTGATTAGAAAAAGGTAAGATGGCAAGGGTAATCGTTTCCGGTGAAGGCGTAACCGGCGACATTAGCACCGAGTCACGCCAATAAAATAATAAAACCACAAGACAAATCACTAAGGTCATACTTGCAATGACCCCACGGCTTATTTTCAATGAACTCATCGTGTCGATCAATCGAAAAGATTTGGATGGACTCAATTTAATTGGAAGGGTAGCTGTCAACAATTCACTGGCGAGGGCGGATTTCGTGGCGATGATAACCGTTGGCGTATAAATCCATTGATAACCTTTCGAGTGGTAGGTTTTAATGAATTGCGGGCACTGAGCCTTGTCACCCAACGCTTGGCGTAATTCGCGAATACATTGCAATAAAGAATTTTCGCGCATCACACCCTGGCGCCAAATCGAGGTTAATAATTCTTCACGCTCGACAACACGGTGTCGATTTTCCAACAACAGCTCCAATAGCTCAGCCACCTTACGCCGCAGATAGATGACTTCACCCTCCTGAACAAGCTCTCGCTTGTGGGCACAATAATAGATATTGCCAAATTGATAGGTATTGGCCATTGCTTTTCCTGATCCCCAATTGAAGACTAATTCTGCTAAATAACGGGTTATTATCCAGTTTCATTAAAGTTATCATAATATTTAATAAATAACGATATTTATGCGTTAGTTATCATAAAAATATAAGAAAAATATCAGCTAATTTGAATAATTATCGTAGCGTATATTGCTAATATGGGGATGACTATTAATGCAATGAGGAACACAATGATGAAAAAACAACAATTTTTACTGGTATTATTCATAACAATATATTGCCTGGGGGGATCAGCTTGGGCGACACTAAAATTTATTGATTTAACCCATGAGATACCCACTTTTTCCCCCATTAATGATGATCCGACTAAGCCGGATTTATCTAAACCCATCGGGCACAGTATACCCATTGCTAGTTTTTATCCACACGCTATCCTCTATCCACCAGATAAATGGCCAACCAATCAAGGTTACTTCAATTCCGCAGCGATATTAATTCAGGAACATAACGGGACTAGCTTTAATAGCCCGAATCACTACGTTAACAATGCGGCCAGCACCGAGCCTGGCACCATCCCGAATGAGTCCCGTAAAGCCTCTCATCAATTAACCACCGAACAGCTCACCGGAAAAATTGTATTCATTGATATTTCTCATCGAGTTAAGAAAGAATTAGCTAAAAATGGTGGTCAACCCAGCCCAGATATATCGATCACTGATTTTTCTGATTCATCCAAGGCAACAGTTCGAGCCGCAGACATTGCAGCCGTTGCCGATCAAATTGAAGACGGCGTTTGGATCATCGCTCGGGTAGGGTGGGAACAGTTTTACTTTGCCGGAACCGAAGACTGGGACAAATCAGCGTATGTCAATGCATTAAACCATCCTGGATTTACGGCAGAAGCCATCGACAAGCTGATTGACATTATGGACCACAAGGGTGTCCGAATATCGGGAATTGCGGCAGATAATTTTAGCACCGATTCCGGTGAGGGAGCCAAAGGAACAGATGATCAATGGAGTAATGCTTGGCCGGCTCATGTGCGCTTGTACCAACGTGATATCCTGGCCCTTGAAAATCTCAATAATCTCAGTCAGCTCGCGTATTTTGCAAAGCAAAGTGAAAACTGTTATTTGATGGTCGGGGCGATGAAACATATCGGCGGAACAGGCGGTCCTGCCCGTGTGATGGCTACCTGTGAAATGGAAGAAAAAGATGACGACGATAACGAACATGATGGCGACGAACATGACGACGACGAGCATGATGATTAATATAGATACCCCTAATTCGGCACTGGATATTTCCGCTGAAAAAAATACCAATCAAATCGGGAAGTAATAACATCCCCGATTCCTTATCCAACCAGATAGGCCAGAATGATATTAAAAACTTTCCATCATCTATCATTCTGGCTATCTTTTACCTGTATCCATGACAATCGTTTTACTCTGAATATCAACACTACGCCATCGTCTCACCTCTCAAACGCTTCAAGTATATTTAGTCATTAAACCACTGGATCATTAAAAAATCACTCGGTTCAAAGCTAAATTCTAATTTTAAAAATATTAAAAACAACCAACTAGGATTATCCAGATAATACCTGTGATCTAGCTCATATCTTATTCTTGCCTAAACCCTATAAGCTGGTTCTGCATCAAAACTAAAATTAATATTAAATAACCAGGGAGCACCACCATGAGAAACATAATAAAAAGCTTAACCTTTATCGGGGCAATGTTCGTCGCCAGCCAATCCCACGCTTTGCTTATCGATTCTTTTAATACCGCGACACAATATGTCAACAGCTCAGGCACGCTCACCTCGACTCAGGGAGGGGCAATGCTGGGCGGTTTCCGTCAGTTAGACATTATAAGCAGCACCGGCCCCCTTAACACATCCGCCAGTGTGGTAGTTGGTGCCGGCTTAGGCATTTTTAGCCAGAGTGAAGACGTCGCCACATCCGGCATCAGTCGGGTTACCTGGAATGCCAATGGCAGCGGCCTTAGCGTGGATCTCACCGGCAACGATGCCTTTATTTTAGACACGCTCACCATTGATCAAGGTAGTATTGATGTGACAATTGGTCTCACCGATACGGATTCCACGGATTTCGTCACATTATCCAATATCACCAGCAGCAACTCGTTGCCCACAATCTCATTTTACAGTTTTTCAGGCATCAATTTTGCTTCAATTAATGAAATATACATGGAAATCAATGCGGGTCAGGCATCAGACATCACCTTAAACGAGATCCGTACCATGGGCGCTCCTATTATTGTTAATCCAATTCCATCGCCTGCCACCTTTTTATTAATGGGTGCAGGATTGCTTGGAATCATGGGTAGACGTCGACGCAATATCACGAGATAAAATATATTCACTCTCGGATACAATGGATGGGTAGCGATCAGCGCGAAACCCATCCAAGTGTATTTTTCTAAGCATTTAATATTTTTTCATAAACCAAAAAATCACGACCTCCCCGGTGATAACCTCGATCGGGCACACGAACAAATCCGGATAATTCATACAAATAATGCGCCGCTTGCATGCTTGCTTGCGTCGATAAAAGCATTTTTGAAAAACCGGCCTGGGTTGCATCATCAATAGCCGCGACAACAAGTAGCCTACCTAGACCGTTGCTTCGATACTCTGATTTAACAGCCAGCAAATGCATCTCTGCTTCATTAGCTTGCGCTAATCGACAGGCAAGCGAATTCGGAGATACGACGATCACGAGGCCAGCTAATGTCAAATTTTTCATTGCCCTAGCGCCAATCATTTTCCCTCGGCTTCTAACCGCAGAAGGTTCGAATAAAGAAGTCGCAACGCCCGGATCAACAAAACCACCATCCACATAAACGCGTGATAACAATTCCGATACTTCTAAATCCATTATTTCCAATGAATCGGCGGTATTAATATGAAAATCCATTAGAATTCTTTTTCAACATTTTTATGTACTTAATATTTAAGTTAGGAATGGGCACGCAATAACTTCCCTGTTTGGCGCCCAGATTGGGTTTGTATTCGCTCGTTCTGAGTGAACAAAAGTGCAGGAATAGTCGTTCTATACCCGTGGCGTTTGAGATTTAGGCTTTATTACGGCCCTATTTTCACCCTGACTGTGTTGGAACTCCTCGCAATAATCTCGATATTACTCGTCGTTTCG
>VAPK010280341.1_pt1 | contig 12316 bp, 17 predicted proteins | sample 3395031 | NCBI WGS metagenome assembly VAPK01 (sample SAMN08290443, study PRJNA428436) | hydrothermal vent metagenome | isolation source: Deep-sea hydrothermal vent chimney 1 | place: Pacific Ocean: Juan De Fuca Ridge | reverse complement strand
CTCTAAAATAGGTATCTCAACTTTAGGACAAGTACTTGAGCAACTAGATAATACGATCATCATCGTCATAATCACGATTATTTTTACTATTCTGTTCACGCTGTAAACCCTCCACAGTTGCTTTATTTATTAACTTCTCAGTCTTACGAGCCGCCTTAGCTTCTTTTAGCTTATGCTGTGCTGATTTCCTTCTCTCGTTGTTTAGCAAAGCCCACAGGATAACTGAGAGAACCCCAAAGGCAGCTATCGCATAATATTTAATATTATTTAGCATGACTAATCCTCGTATTTTTTACCGAACACGTCAGCAGCTCCGAAAGCACCTAGAACGCCCGTAGCAATAATGCCGTATGCAGTTAAAACTTCGCTAGTAACGCCATTAATAACCATAATTGCCGATGTAAGACTAAAAAATATCGCTAGACTGAATTTTTTCCTGATTTTCATATATCACCAATTTAACCTTAATTCGACTCCTAACTTGTCATACCCTTTTTCATCTGGGTTCGCAAAGCAACTATGATGTGTATATTTCCCACTTAAAACTACATTACTGTAGCTTACAATATTTTGCTGCGCCCCTAGATTTGAGTTAGTAGTATTGTTAATACCTTTCTCAACGCAAAAGACGCTGCGGTCGTTTGATGTATCTAGCCCAACAAAAACGGAGCCACCATCTAACCACCGTACCTCGCTTGGAATGGCTTTATTAATGGATATTAGCGATATAGCCAATAGGATTGGGACTATAAATAATTTTAAATAACTCAACATTATGTTCGATTTACCCTCTGAGTAACGCCAGTATTTCTCAAACTTAGCAGCACTAAATCCTATTTTTGTGAAAATATAAAGAGTGTCAAACGCCAAATAAACGGCGTAAGAAATTGCAAAAACTAATAAATCTTCCATCATTTAACTCCAAGTTGTTTGATTTTATTCTTTTTTAAAGTAACGAGCATTTCATACATTTGGGTATTCTTTGAATATCCTTTAACAACTTCCATTGTTTCGATGTCATCGTAAAGCTGCTTTATCTGATGCGATGTTAAATTATCTTTAGTCACATACCGCGTATCAGCTATCCATACAATTATACTAAGTAAGACTAGAAAACCGCTTACAACTGTTTTCCAATTGGAGATAATACTGATTGCTTTTTTCATTTTAATCCTGTGCTAAATCTAAGATAATCCTTGTCCTCTATTTTTGTTACTCGAATCTCAATTGACTTGATTTTGTTATCAAATAAGTCAATATCCCTTTCATGCAATTTGTTTAAGTTAAGTATAGCTTGCGTATTAACAACAGTATCAGTTTTTATGGTGCTTACGTCAGTCTTAATTTTATCTAACGTTGTTGCTTGCCATCCACCAACTGCGAGTATTCCTGTCATTATAAAATTGCCATATTTTATACCGGGACTCATTGTGCGTCGTTCCTTTCGGGTATCACCCATAATAAAACTCCTTTACATTAAAGTTAGGGCAAGTCTTAGTGACTCCTTTAAAATCTCTATGCCCCTGTGCAATTGCCGTTGGTGCTTTATCTAATAAATCAGTTATAATTAAGTTTAGCGTAATATATTGTTTTTGTGTGAAATTACAATCACTTCTACCATTTTCCGTCATACCTCCTGCAAGACATATACCCCATGATTTATCATTATATCCTCTAACGTGAGCCCCTTTCACTTCTAATGATCTGCCTTCCTCTAGTGTACCATCCCTTTTTATGACGTAGTGATAGCCGATATCAGACCACCCTCTACCTTCTTTATTCTTAACATTTGAGGGGAGTTCGTCTCTTGAATTATAGATTTTACCAAGATACCCGTATTCTCCGGTTTCTTTATAATGCTTTGGATTGGTATGCCATTCCCTTATTTCTTTAGCTCCAACGTCCATACTGGGTTTCGTGTCTGCCGCATGAACTACTATGTATTTAATATCTAAGTATTTCATTTTTTACCACCTAGGAGGGCTTTAATAGATTTAAAGGCGTTTTCTTCATTAACTCCTTGAAGTTTATTAGCTACATTTTTTGCTGCATTTAATATAGTAGATTGTCCACTAGTAGTTAGTGATGCTGCTGCCCTATCTACGCTCTGGGCTATCTGCCCCTGAAATGATGTTCTTGCGACAGGTTTAAAAACCTTATCCAGTTCGTCTGAAAATAAAGCTAAATTTTTAATATCATCTTTAAATTTTCCGCCGTATTTTTTTGCAGTTCCTTCTAAATCATTCATAGTATCAAGTAATCTAACTCTTGATTGTTGATTACTCATTATTCTTCGAGTTAACGTGCCTAGTGCTTTATTAGTATTTTTACCGGTTAAATTAAGTTTCTGCCCTGCTACATCTTGAAAGTCATTAATAGCATTAATAGTATCTGCGTAAGCTGTATTAACGGTGTTATATCTAGGGAAATTACTATCTAGTTCAAAATCAAGATTTGCTCGTAATTTTTTAATAACTCCTACAGACTTTCCGCTTAATCCTTCTGCTGTTTTTCCAAATGTTACTTGTTCGTCAATAAAACGTTTCAACCTATGCACATCATGTGCATCTGGTATTTTAGTATTAGTCATCCTGCTAATTATCTTAGAAATTATATTCTCTGCACCAGTAACCCCTTCTATATCTGATCCCTTAAATATAGGTTTTAAATTATCACTAAAGGTAACGCCAAGCTCTGATAGATTATTTATAAAGTCATCAATAGGCTTTTCTACATTTACCAGTTTACCTTTTAACGTATTAGCTACTCTATCAAGCAATTTACCAGACTGTTTATTTTTGTTTATAACAATATCCAACCTCTTAACTAAAGCGTCACCAACTACGTCACTGGGTCTGTTTTCAATAGAAAAACGAGCATTTTTCTTACCTTTTTCCATGATATTAACCATTTTAAGCATAGCTGTTTTATCAACAGGGTTAGAGCTTTTAACTGCTGCTATAATACTTTCATCAAATCCTTGATCTACTGCTTTAGATGCTAGTACATCTTTTGTTACTTTCACCCCATCTGGTTTTAGCTTAAATAATGCCGTACTAATGTCACCAGTTTCATCGGCTATATTCTTAGCAATAGTCTGTTTTGCTGCACTCTGTGGAATTGCTTCTGATACTGTTTTTGATGCGAGCTGTCCTGCCTTACCTAGAGGTATAATTCCTGCCATATTAGCTATATCTGCTAGTGTCTGAGCCGTATCTGGGTTTTGTTGTTTGAATTCAGAACCAAATTGAATAGCTTGCTGTACCGGCTGAGAACTACCTATATCACCGATAAAACCTTTTAACTTATCTTGTATGGATTCAGGGATTAAAGTATCGGCAATATTGGCCACTCCTGCGCCGATAACGTCACCTGCTCCACCTGCTAATAGTCCGCCAGTTCTAGTTAATGCTTTTTGAAATGCAGGTATACTTGTTAGCGGATTTAATGACAAAAGATCATCCGTTATTGGTTGTATATTTTTCCCGAATTGCTCACCGCGTTGAGATAAAGCTGTACCCACATCATCAATAAAACCAGTCTCTTTCTCAAACTGACCGCCCTTTATAGCATTAGCTAATTGTTGTGCTGCTTGAGTATCGCCCGCTTTATCTGCGTTAACTAATGCTGATTCTAGTTGCTGTCTAGTTGGCATATTTATTTACCAAATCATCAATAGATTGGCTGGGTTGCTGTGTGGCTAAGTTTTTTAACGTAGTTTCTTTTGTTGGTGATAATCTAAACTTTAACGCTTCTTCTATTTGTTTAGCTGCTTCCGTATCGCCTTGGGATCTAGCTGCTCTAGAACCCCGTCTTGCTGAGCGTTCAATTTCTGCTCTAATCTGTTTTAATAATCGTCTGTTACCTGCTGTTGACTTACCATAGCTCTGTGATATCTCAAATAATCTCTTACCTTCATTTTCTGAAAATGCAGAACCAAAGATGGGTTTTAGTTGTTGCAGTACTGCTTGACCTAGCCTATTTGATAATTCGGCCTCATCAGCACTTTCTATACCGAAAAACTGCTTAGCTTTCAATGAAGCGTTATTAAATCCACCCGTGCCAACTGAATCAAGTAATTCTATGGCTCTCTGTACATTTGCAAATTTATCTGCAGATTCGATACCACTATCAATAAAGTTCTGTTGTCTTTTAACCTTATTGACTGAAGTGACTTTTCTTGATGCCGCATCTACTTGACCGGCTCTTTTTTCTATTCCCGTTTCAGCAGCCAACTCGAATCCTTCTGGGATTTCTGTTGGGTTTAATGTTGCTTCCCCAGTATTAGAATCAACTGTAGGAATAACAAGCCTTTTTTCGTTAGTGTCGGGACTAAAAATAGTGACAGGAGCAAACGATTTCTTTGCAGTTAATCTATTATTTTGTGGGAATAACTGACCACTTATTCCTTTTAATGCGGATTCTGGGCTTACTGACGCTAAGTTTTGTAAGTTAGCTACTTGTTCTTGTGTCATATTTGCACCAACTCCAGTACCTACCTGTGCTGCCACTGGTAGTAGTGGTGATGCCTCTGGATTAAATGGTACAGCCTCTGTCGGGGCTGAACCGATTAATGCTTTGAGCTGCTCTTGTACAGTCGCTTTATTTTTGGCCTTAGTGTCCCTGTCAAAAGCTAGCTCTTGCTGTCTCTGTAATAGCTGAGCAGCCATAGGGTTTAATCCTGCGCCTAAAGCTGTTAAAAAATCTGACCCAAATCCCATATTATCACCCCATTAAAGCCTTGCCGCCTGCCGAAGCAGCAGCACCGATTATTTCCCTAAAGATACCAGGGTCTCTTGCGACTCCACCAATACTTGTGCTTTGCGATCCACCTCTGCTTTGACCCTGACTGACATTAAACCCTGAGGCATTAGCGGCGTTCTGTGCTGCGCTTGATGCTTGTGAGCTACCTAAACTTGACGCATCCGTTGCCGATGTTGATTGTCCTAATACTGTCGGAGATCCAAGCAAGGCCTGTATTTGACTCATAAAATCAATTGGAGCATTTAACTGTCGTTGCTGTTGTTGCTGCTGAATACCACCGACACCCTGTTGGATAGCTCCAGGCTGACCGAACAACTGAGCTAATTGTGGCGCAAAATTTAAAGCACCTTGTTGTGCGCCTAGACCTTGCTGTTGTGCTTGCAGTGCAACTTGACTACCAACATCACCGGCCGTTCGTAGTGCGTCCTGACCTGCTTTAGCAAGCTGTAAACCGCCACGAGAGCCACCGGCCTGACCAACCTCAGTACCTAATGCGCGTCTAATACTAGGTGCTATACGTTCTTCAAAGTTTTGAAAGATTGGGTTTGTCGCTGCTTGTATGGCATCCTGAACACTTTGACTACCTGCTCCACCTGCTCCTAGTAAATCTTGAAAAGCGGCGGTCGACGGGTCAATTACTCCACCACCTAAATTTTGTCCGGCTTGTAAACTTGCTTGTTGCCCTGCTATTTGATTTGGGTTAAATCCTGCCAAAAAGCTATTTGGATCTTGACCAAACAATTGGGATAATTGCGGTAAAAATTGATTACTTAAAAAATCAGCTTGAGGTGCAAAAATACTTTGGCCGCTCTGGGCGCGAGCTTTTGATAATGACTCACTCAAGGAAGAGCTTGCGCTTTCGCTTGAGCCGCTGCTCGCACTTTGATTTCCGCTTAATGCTTGATTTAGGCTTTCGTTAAAGCTTGTGCTTTGACTTCTGGATTTTTCCGCCGGACTGCCGGATATCCCATTGTCAGGAACTAATCCCAACGTTAAATCATTTAAAAGTCCCATAATTTACCTACAATTTATTGAAAGTTGTGCCGTCGTAAAGATATAACCCTTTTCCGCTTCCAGGGTTCCAATTTGTTCCATCAGCATAATAAGCCTGAGCTTCTCGCGGCTTGTTCGGGGCTGAGTTATGTATTTTGTAGCTTATATAATCAATCTGCATTGTCTCGACAAAATCACGTAATTTGTTAAATTCATCCACTACAAACTGTAACGTTAATTCGCTTGGTGGTGAACCAGGTATATAAGTCATCGAATACCTGCTTTTCTAATTTCAAAAGCAACACCGAGTAGCTCCCATGCGTCATTCGATACAGATTCAATCTCATAAGCTAGGTATCGACCGGTAACACGTAGGTTAATTTTTCTATCTGAGCCTACAGTTAGTTGTTGGGACTGACTCCAAGAGATAGCTTCCCCTGGGTTCATTTGATAGCCAACTCTGACATTCAATGTCCCAGTTCCTTTCGTTCTTAGCCATAATGCATTTACTTGTTTTATAGATTCAGGATCATCAAAAAATAATCCTGTTCTCTGTAATGTTGAAGTGAAAGATACTCCATTAAATTGATTTGTATCATCAACTAAAAATATAGATGATGCTGCCATTACCATTTTTTTGTCTGAAGGATTAAAGTCGATAGCATTCCACGTTGACGTATCATTATCCCAAACATCGGTATCATCATTCCATACCGTTATTGCACCACTATCGTTAATTACTCCATAATTTATGTGGAATGTATTTGGTAAATCTCTAGTCCCCCATGCGTTTTCTCGCCAATTCCAGATCATTGCTCGTGTGCATGATGTTTCCCCTGATTCTGGGTAGCATACCCACATTTCCTGAGTAGAATAATTTGCAGCAACAAAGCATAGTGTATAATTATCGGAGTCAATATTATCAAATAACTCATCACGTCTACGTCTATCAATAATTGAAACCGGCGGCGATACACCATCATGAACGACAACGTCACCGTTAGTTAATACAAAATGCCTTCCTTCAAATTCTTGAACGCATCTACGTGTTAAAATACTCAATGTGTTATAGATTTGATAAAATCTAAAGATGGCATCACCACCGATAAATTGCATACCCCAAGTAGAGTCGGATTTATAAATAATATTAACATCACGCAATGTTAACATGTCAATGCAAGCACCGATTGTTTGAGCAAGCTCAACTTCTCCGGCATCCTCTGTTGCGTCAGTTTTATCCCATGTCGAAGGTACAGCTCCGGGCAATCCACTGGTTGACCATTTAACTAGTCGCTCGTTTTGATTGCCTGATTTAGTTATATCTATTGCTACTAAAAAATCTTTGTACGGCCTAATTACGGCGCATGTATGACCTTTTGCCGACCAAGTATTACTGCTATCCCAAGTCAATGAAGTTAATCTTTGACTCGTTCCGATTGGACTCCACATTTGTGGGTCATCAACGCCATTATTAATAACTGGTATGCCTTCTATTACTCCACCATTCCAATTAAGCAAGGCACTTGCGGAGTAGTCAACATCAGATCCGGCAGTTTGCCTGGTAATATTGAAATGGGTAGTACCATCATAAACGTAAACTTTATTTAGTCCCGCGTACAACCAAAAGGTATTAGATGGGGTTGTTAAAGGCAATAACCAGTATGGAGCTACAGTTGGTGTTCCAAATATTACAGAATGCCCTTTGAATTTTTCAACAGACCCGTTATTAAACCTAACATTTTCACCAAGCGTAAAAGCATTGTTAGGTAATTCCTGATCTTCAACATCAGTTATTACTCCCGATTCTGCTAGATTTTTTATTCTAACTAATGGCATTTATTAACCTTTGTCGATCGCTTTTAAATTTGATCCCAATAATAAATTATTCTGCTTTACCATTTCATTTCTAAATGACTCTACCGCTGCACCTGTCTGACGTTCGTGCAAAGAATGTTCGATCATTAACGTGGGCATCCAAGCAACGGCACATCTATGCTCATCAATAAGCTCGTCAGATTGTGGATCTTTACCTTGAACTTTGATGTACCAAGGACATAAAATTTGGGTATTATCTTCAATGGATATACATTGTTTACCTAAAGGACATTTTCCTATCTTAGTATCCATTAATCTTTAGTCCCTATGATTACATCAACGTACTGCAAGTCGAAATTAGTTAAAGGATGAGTATGACCTCCGTCCCCCCCAACACTTCCTGATGGATAAGTTCCTGAAACGCCTGAACCTCTGCCATCGTTAGCATTAGCCGTACCACCAAGTCCGCCAGCACCATGGGGTATAGTATGGGTATGCGAAGGGATTTCAGCGATTAGTAAAGTATGACTATCTGATGTTTTTCCAGAACCGAAAGTGGTTGTAAAAGCACTAGCACCACCGCTTGAAGCAGTACCGCTAACGACTCTAAATGCTTTATCATTATGCGTTGTCTGCTTAGTCCAGCCCGTTGGTGCGGCAGTTTGCTGAAATACCATCAACGTACCTACTGGGAAATTATCTATTTTATCATCCGATGATGTTAGAGTTTTCCCATCACAAATAGCATTAACCTCTGACGCTGTCGCACTAAACCCGAAGTTTGTTACAGCTCCAGTCGCGGTACTTGAGTTAGTACCACCATTAGCTATAGGTAAAACTCCTGACACTTGCGTAGTTAAAGGTACTTGCTCGGCTGTGATTTCCTGTCCGACTAAAGTTAGATAATTATTCGCGCCTGCTAAAGTAACATTAGTGCTATTGTCTGTTCCTGCTGAATCGACACCTAGACTAGTTCGAGCTTCACTCGGCGGCCTTGTGATCCAAGTAGCGCCATTAGCAACTAAGAAATAATTTAACGATGGTGTAGCCGCCGCCACTCCAGTTAAGTTTGAATGTAATGGTTGCTTGCTATCAAATTGAGTTTGAATTAATGATGTAACGCCAACTAAGTAATTTAATTCAACTGTTGAACCAGTAAAGCCGCTTAGAGTATTTAGCTCCGCTGTTGAACCGGTAAATCCATCAAGTACGTTTAATTCCGTGTGCGTAGCTGTCATTGCTCCGGCGATGTTCGGGAATGAGTTTTTTATTGTGGATTTTACTAGTCTGAAATGATCATCACCTTCTGATTTAGGATCGGTCGCACCGATAGGCCAAGCTGCATTTAAACTATCGATGTATGTGCCGGTTTCTAGTCCCATAAATTATCTCGCTACCGAACGAAGCGGAGAGCCACTTGTTCTTTGTTGTTTTTCTTCACGCTTAATTGAGTTTAAAGCATTTTCGTATTTTGCTGCCCACTCCTGTAATCTGTCGGTATCACCTGTTAAACCTATTGCTTCAATAAGTGAGCCATACAAAATTAAATCAGGGTAGTTTGTTATTAAAAAGTTAGTTTCATTTGATGCGCTTAATGCATCTGGCCTTGCATAATAAGTCCCTTTAAGGGTGTAATTTGTGTCAGGAAATGGTGCAAATTCAAAGTTATTGACATTGTTTGCGATGAAGTCAGGCTTACCGTGAACGGAACGGGTAGGATATTCTTCGTATAAATTATGGAGTGATTTTACAACCAAGGTATTAATTGGTGAGCCGTCAATATAAGCTACCTTTAATTTTAGGAAATCACTTGGCATTGCAGCAACACCGCTAGCCATAACCACACTTAATGCTGATTCCATGTCGCGAACTCGTAATACTCTATAGATATTTTTTTCAGCTAGAGTAATAAAGTCAGCTATTTGAGAGGTTAAGTCAGTTCGATTAAGCCAATCGGCAACCGAGACCTTCAGTTCTGTGTAGGTGGTTAATGCCATAATTTAGCCCTTTGCTAGTTTACGGTTTCCGCTTAACCATTCTTTAAGATTAGCCGCCATTTTTGATGGTGTCCAATTATGGAATAGTTTAACAGAATTTGCCCATGGATACGATTCGTTAGTAAATAGCCATCCTGTGGTCTTTGGTACTAAAACCCATGATTCAACACCAAGTCCACCGGCAACTTGAACCGCCGAAGTTGGTACGGTGATGATTAGGTCTAGCTCACTAATTAGTGCAGCAGTTAAATCGTATTCTTTTATTTCAGTAATCCAAGGATAGTGATTTATTTTAATCTTTCTATTTTTCTCGTACTCAGCTATTTCTTCGGATGGGTCGATATATTGCAGCGAAATCCAATCTATATTAGGAATTCTTAATAGAGGTGTTAATTTTTCCAGTGTTTCAGTCCTGAATTGCTTACGAGAGTTTTTAGAGCCTCCAGTCCATGCAATGCCAATTTTGGGGTTATTACCTAAGCTTTTTAGTAACCCTTTCATTGAGCTTTTATGATCTTGTGATTCGACTAAGTAAGGCTTACCGTCAAAGTCAGAACCTTTCTTTCGGTAATAAACCGGCACACCTGCTAATGGAATTCTAGCGGTTGGGGTTACGCCTTTTGGGTATCGAAGCTGATTCGACCACCTATCGCCGGTCACGTGAATATCAGGAAAGCTGCGTTTCATTAATAATTCGAGTCTTGGCATCGTGTCATAAATAATCGTGCAATCTTTACTCATATCGTTTAATACTGAGCTATACATTATTTCGTCACCAAGGCCTTGCTCACCATAAACTACAACTGTCTCACCTTTGCTTCCGTCCCACATCGGCAAGTCACCGTATTGAACATCTAATCTAAAGTTGGTCTGTAGCATACTCTGATAATACTTAAAACCTTGCTCCCAGTCGGCTAGCATTAAATAAGCGAAAGCTTTTGCCCCTAGTGCTACCTTGCTGCTTAGATCAAGTGCTAAGGCTTTATTTGCCCATAGTATAGCCTCGTCTGGCTCGCACATTTGTATCATTAAGCTAGCCATTTGAGCGCGTGCATGTGCGTTCTCTGGATCTAACTCGATAGCTTTATTTAAACACCATTGCGCTGCTTGCCATCCGTCCTCTGTGTCAGGTTGGCATATTCCGTAGTTTGTCCAGATAGCGGACTGCTCTGGTTCCAGTTTCGCTGCTCTAGCGCAAATATTGTAAGCAAGCCCATATTTATTTTGTTTAATTAGCATTGCCCCAAATAAAAATAACGCCTGAGCGTCATTAGGGTTTTCATCTAGCAAGTCTAGTAGTATCCCTGTAGCTTGTTGATAGTTTTCCGCATCCATCATCCGCTTTGCTTCTAGTATCAAAATCGCACCTTATTTGGGTTTAGCTTTCGGTATTCAGAGAGCTGTAATTGCTTCTTAGCATACTCATTCCATTCCTTAGTGTATGGGTTATGGCCGCACTCTGTTGCCCATTTCATTATTGTCACATTCGGAATTGTTCCGATAAACCACCAGTTTTCCTTTTTATTCAGATTACCTTGGTTCATCTTATTAATAGCTAGTATCGGGTCGATGTCTTGCACAGATTCAATCACTGTTTTTTTGGCGGCGTGATCGTATTCATGATAAGTGCTGACACCACTGAATTCGTCGTAATCTAATAGTCGTTTCATATTATTTAAAAATAGGGGGCGATGAAGCCCCCAAAAAGGAGTTTAAGCAAATAAAGCGTCTGAAATTTTACCACTTGATAATTCATTTCTAACTTCAAGGGTTAATTCAGTTATTAGTTGAATTTTATCGTTATCACCAGTTTTAGCTAATTCAGTCGTTTGCATACCACGTAGTTCGGCAATAGCAAAGAATTCCATATCTAAAATCAGTACAGTACGGCTACGCATAAATCGATTCGGTACGATAGTGTGATTTCCAAAATCAGAAACATAACTATCAGCACCACCGATAATCTGGCCTTGTGCATTAGCAGGATTATCGCGGTACAGTGTTGCAATACCGGCCATTTTACTGGCTGTTTTCTTACCTGCTGAACCAAGCATGATGACAGAAGAATCACCACCATTATCCCAGTTCAAACCGATAACATTATCGATAGCCGTTTTTAGCGTAACAGGTGTTAATGTAACGCCTGATCCGTCAACGACAGCAGCACCACCACCAGGGGTAGTACCAGTCGCAGCTCCTGCGCTACCGTCACCTTTTTGCAAGTTAGTAGCAAGATAGGTTTCAACGCCACCTAATAATCGAGCTGTAGCTGTAGAACCTGCTGTTTGTGCGTTAACGCCAGTAATAGCAGCCTCGACATCGCGTTTAAGCTCACGACCTTTTCGTACTGTCTGGTAATCAAGCTCATCTGCTCGACCTGCTGAATCTACAGCACGCTGAGTACCTGAAACCGTAATCACTTTATCCATGATTTGGCAGCGGTTAGTCACTCGTACAGTTGGTGTAATTGCCGAACCTGTCGCATCATCGCCTTCTAATGCTGCGTTGTTTGCGCTTGCTGAGTCTAAAATATCAGTCTGCCATTCGTGCAATACGGCTGATGCTGATACGCGTTTAATACCTGATGCATAAGGTGTTTCGACTGGACTTACGTCATAAATAACGTCAGATAAGTCCTCACGATTGCCGATAGCATCGTATTGTGTAAATGTGTTTGATGGTAAAGCCATTTTAGTTACCTCGTTTTAATTTGAGTCGTGCAACTGCATCGTCAACTGAACCTGTTT
>VAPK010264086.1_pt1 | contig 12317 bp, 5 predicted proteins | sample 3395031 | NCBI WGS metagenome assembly VAPK01 (sample SAMN08290443, study PRJNA428436) | hydrothermal vent metagenome | isolation source: Deep-sea hydrothermal vent chimney 1 | place: Pacific Ocean: Juan De Fuca Ridge | reverse complement strand
CAGATTTAGATACATCAAAGTTTCTTTGCACTTGTAAAATAACTGCACCAACACTATTTAATAGTATTGCAAAAACAAAGTAATTAATAAATAGTGATAGTTTTACTCCTACGTTTTTCATGATAACTTGGTTAGGTCAGTTGAACAAACCTACATATTTTTTTTCATTTTAAACTTTTACAAACAAAATGAAAACCTTGTTAAGGATATTTTCAATGACCAATTTGGCACACCCCTTTTTCAGAGGAAATAATTAGTACCATAAATTTTTACTCTATTTTTTATAATTTGTTTATTATTGCTGAATGATTTATCGCTGGTATCATTTCATTTAAAAACAGCATAAAATAGATTAAACTATTTATGGATAATTATAAAGAACAATTCAGGCCTCAATTTCATTTTTCTCCTAAAGAGAAATGGATGAATGACCCTAATGGTTTAATTTATAATAATGGAATTTATCATTTATTCTACCAATATCACCCAGAAGATATTGTTTGGGGTCCGATGCATTGGGGGCATGCAATAAGTGAAGACCTTATTAACTGGAATCATAAACCAATAGCCCTTTATCCTGATGAACTCGGAGATATTTTTTCTGGTTGCATAGTGTTAGATACTACTAATTCAAGTGGTTTAGGGAGTAAAGAAAACCCTCCTTTAGTAGCCATTTTTACCTACCATCTAACGGAAGGAGAAAAAGCAGGAAGAACAGATTATCAAACCCAAGGAATTGCTTATAGTTTAGATAATGGTAATACTTGGGTAAAATACGATGGTAATCCGGTAATGGAAAATTCGATGATAGAAGACTTTAGAGATCCAAAAGTTTTTTGGCATGATGATTCTAAGCAATGGATTATGTCTTTAGCAACTGGTGATCATGCTAAGTTTTATAGATCTAATGATTTGAAAAATTGGACATATCTAAGTAATTTCGGAAAAGAATCTGGTGCTCATGGTGGTGTTTGGGAATGTCCCGATCTGTTTAAATTAAAAGTCGAAAACACAAACGAGGAAAAATGGATACTTTTAATAAGTCTTAATCCAGGAGCACCAAATGGAGGTTCAGGCACTCAATATTTTGTCGGTAATTTTGATGGAAAAAAGTTTGTCGTTGAACATAATGATATTAAATGGGTTGACGCAGGTGCAGATAATTATGCCGGTATAACCTATAACAATGCTCCAAATAATGAACGTATCTTTATTGGTTGGATGAACAATTGGTTTTATGGACAAAAAACACCTACAAAAATTTGGAGAGGTGCAATGACCTTGCCCAGAGAATTATCATTAACAAAAGAAGATGGACATTATTTTTTACAAAGCAATGTCATTAACTCTTTTAATAATCAGGTTTCTACTATATTAGAAAAAGAGCATATTAATCTTGACAAGCCATTTAATCTTAAACATCAAAATTTTAATCAAACTGAAATAAAATTCAGTATGAATCTGTCAAAAGGAATTCAATTGAAATTTAAGAACGGAAAGGAGGAGTATTTAATTTTTGAAATGAATCCTTCAAAAAAAGAAATACTATTGGATAGAAGAAAATCGGGTCTTGTAGATTTTGAAAATAGGTTTGCAAATAGCGTACACACACTTCCTTATAAAATATTAGACAAAGAAGTTGCTATTAGAATTATAGTAGATTGGTCTTCTATTGAGCTATTTATTGATAATGGTAAATATGTTATGACCGAACAAATTTTCCCAACAGATTTTTATAATTCATTACAAATATTATCTGTTGATACCATCTCTATTAAAAATTTCACACTGAATGTTATTCAATCTATTTGGGATCGAAAAATCGAAAATTAATTAAATTTAGTAAAATGTCAACTGTTACTTGTTTTGGAGAAATACTTTGGGATATATTCCCTACACATAAAAAAATAGGCGGAGCTCCTTTAAATGTTGCTTTAAGGCTACAATCTTTAGGCACACAAGCAACCATAATTAGCCGTATTGGCGATGATAAAGATGGTACGTTATCCTTAAAGTATATTGAAGATTCTGGAATTGATATTTCTAATATTCAAATTGACACGATATATAAAACCGGTTGCGTAAATGTAAGCTTAGATAATAATGGGTCTGCTTCTTATACAATAGAAGCTCCTGTTGCCTGGGATAAAATAGAAGCTAACGATCAGAATGTTAAAATTGTAAAATCTTCAGATGCATTTATTTTTGGAAGTTTAGTTTGTAGAGATGAAATTACAAAAAATACATTAGTAAGTTTACTTAAACATGCAACTTTTAAAGTATTTGATGTTAATCTTCGTCCTCCTTTTTATTCAATGAATTTGTTGTTAACTCTAATGCATACATCAGATTTTATTAAATGTAATGATGATGAATTAAACGAAATATGCGCTGCTTTAGGCTTTACCTCAGCAACTCTTACTGAACAGATCAAATTTCTTTCACAACATACTCAAACCAAACAAATATGTGTTACAAAAGGAAAGGATGGTGCTACTTTATTTTACAATAATCAATTTTATAACAATAGTGGTTATCCCGTAAAAGTTGCTGATACAGTAGGAGCAGGTGATTCTTTTCTGGCAACTTTAATAGACCATCTTTTGAATGAAATAACACCCAAAAAGGCTTTAAATCATGCCTGTGCAGTGGGCTCCTTGGTTGCAAGTAAAGAAGGAGCTAACCCAAAGATTATGCAATCAGAAATAATTAATTTTATAAATGAATTCGATAAAAGTGATGGATAAAGTATAATAACATAATCCATTATATATCTAACGCGCAAAGAAGTTAATTTAACATGAATTCCTAATCACTAGTTTTGTTGGAAGAATAACCTCCTTATGAATCACAGTTTTTTGTTGTTTTATATTTCTAATTTCAGAGAGTAAAATTTCCATTGATGTTTCTCCCATTTCAAATGCTGGTTGATCTACAGTAGATAGTGTAGGGCTCATAACAGAAGACATAAACCAGTTACTAAAACCAAAAACAGCAATATCTTCTGGAACTCTAATGTGTTGTTCTTTAAGATACTTAATAACACCGATAGCTACTAAATCTGTAATGGCAAAAACAGCATCAACCTCAATATGGTTAGAGATCATTTTTTCTGCATTTGAATAACCATCTTCAAAATCAGAATTATTGTTACACATAAATACCAAAGCAGGATCAAATTCAATATTATGATCTAAAAGCGCTTGTTTATATCCTTTAAACCTGTCAGCAGCATTTTTAGGATTAAAATCACCTCTAAAATGTGCAATTTTTTTATAGCCCTTATTTATGAGGTAAGCAACGGAGTTATATGCTGCTTCAAAATCATCAATTTTAACTTTTGAACATTTAATAGAGGGTTCAATCTTATCAAATAGAACTAAAGGAATATTTCTATTAAGGATTTTTTTTAGGTGCACAAATTCATTGGTTTTATTAGAAAGTGATATTAAAATACCATCTACTCTCTGATCAATCAACAGATTCACTTGTTTTTTTTCAAGGTTAAAATTTTCATTAGATTGAAGGATAATTACTAAGTATCCATCTTTTTCAGCTCTTTTAATAATACCGTCAATTATTTTAGAAAAAAAATGGTGAACTGTGGTAGGTATTATAACTCCAATAGTTTTAGTTTGCTTTTTTCTTAGGTTAACCGCTATCTGGTTAGGAGTATAGTTGAGTAACCTTGCCATATGCAGTACTTTTTTTTTGGTTGCTTCGCTTATTTCGAAAGAGCCGTTTAAGGCTTTAGAAACCGTAGATTTAGAAAGCCCCAATTTATCTGCTATGTCTTTTAATTTTATTTGTGGCATTAAACCAAATTAGTCTATTTTTTAATACAAGTTGTAAAAAAGCAACTAATTTTTCAATACAAGTTTAATTTGTTAATATTCAACTGTATAACTTATTTTTACAGTCGTAGGTTCTATTGTAATCTAGCAAAATAGAGTACAACCCAATTGAGAAACTTAACTGTAAATTAAAAAATTCTCTTAAAATGATACCTATTATAAAGAATAGGTTAGAAATACGAAACCGTTTTCGGAATATACTTTTCAACACGAAACCGTTTTCGTAAGTTAAACAAATCATAAATTATTATAAAATTATTATATATTTGATTTGATATTGTTATAAGGAATTTATTCATAAACATATCACCGATACTATTAATTCCTAATAGTATCCATTATTGGCTGAATTGTATTAGTTTATAAGGTAATCTAGCCTGTTATTTGTAATATTGTTAATTATATTGTGTAATAGTAGTATTATATTTATCAAATTTAATACTTGAAAATTAAACAGTTTTCTTGGCAAATTAGCGAGTGTTTATAATTAATTTCTTAAAATTTAAAAATAACTAACTTAAATAATTATGAAAATCAATTTACTTAAACAATTACTATTTTTAGGTATTATGCTGTCAACCAGTATAATATTTGCACAAACAGTAACTGGTACGGTAACAGGAGACGATGGTCCTCTACCCGGAGTTACTATTATTGAAAAAGGCACACAAAATGGTGCCTCTACAGATTTTGACGGAAACTATTCTATTGATGTTGGCGCTGATGCTGTGTTGGTATTTAGTTTTATAGGTTTTACTTCACAAGAAGTAGCTGTAAATGGACAAAGTACAATTAATGTAACATTACTAGTTGATGCACAATCTTTAGATGAGGTTGTTGTAATAGGTTATGGTACAGTACGTAAGAAAGACGCAACAGGATCTGTTGAAACGCTAAAAGCCGATGACTTTAACAAAGGTGTTGCAACATCACCGCAGCAATTATTACAAGGTAGAATTGCAGGTGTTAATATTGTAGCAGCTAGTGGTGAACCTGGTGGAGCAACGAGTATTCGAATTCGAGGAGCAACATCTATTAGAGCTGGTAATAATCCTTTGGTTGTTGTTGATGGGGTACCTTTAGATAGTAGAAATACGAGCCCTGGCGGTGACGCTGCAGGATTTGGAGCTTCAACTCCAACAAACCCATTAGAATTTATCAATTCTGAAGACATTGCAAGCATAGACATATTAAAAGATGCTTCTGCCACAGCTATATATGGTTCTCGTGGTGCAAATGGAGTGATTTTAATAACTACAAAAAGAGGGAAAAGTGGCGCTCCTAAAGTTACCCTATCTACATCATTCGGATTTAGCAAAATTGCAAATACTATTGATGTATTAGGTGGTCGTGAATATGCTGCAGCTCTTGCTTCAGAAGGCGGTGCTACTGCAAATGACTTTGGAGATGATGTAAATGCAATGGATGCTATTTTGCAAACAGGTGTAACTCAAAAATACAATGTTAGTTTTGCCGGAGGTAATGAAAAAAATGTATATAGAATCTCTTTTGGATATTTAGAGCAAGAAGGAATTGTTAAAACAAGTGAATTGAATAAATACACTGCAAGTTTTAATGACACTTATAAAATGTTAGACGATAGATTAAAAATAGATACTAAAGTAATTTATAGTTTTAATAAAAACTCTAGAGCACTGATCACTAATAATGCCGGATCTCAAGGAAGTTTAATAGGAACTGTATTAACTTGGAATCCAACGCTGTCTTTACGTAATGCAGATGGTTCTATTCGTCAAGGGTATACTGGTAGTTTTGATAATAATAACCCTTCTTTAAGCCTAAATCCTTTAGCTTTATTAGAACATAATAGCGATAAAATTGAAACATCTAGAATAGTAGCTAGTATCGCAGCATCTTTTGAAATTACAGAAGGATTAACTTACAAATTTAACTTTGGCGTTGACCGTTCAGAATCTACTAGGAAAGCAAGTTTATCAAGATTTCTAGATATTAATGGTGTTAGATTGGAACCTGCCACTGGTTTAAATGGAGGTGTAGCAGGAGTAAATCAAATTTCTTTATTTGCTAAAACTTTTGAACACACCCTAAATTATACAAAAGACCTTAACGATAATTTCAATTTTAGTGTATTGGCAGGTTATGCATATCAGGAATTAACCGCAAGCGGTTCAGATGCTATAGGTAGAAATATCGATTTAGATCCGGGTAATGATGTAGACTTTTTAGGAGGTTTTTCTGAAAGAACAATTACCTCTTTTAGAGATCCTAATACTGAATTAGAATCTGTTTTTGGTAGAATAAATTTTTCAGTATATGATAAGTATTTATTTACAGGTACCATAAGAGGTGACGGTTCTAGTAAATTTGGTGAAAACAATAAATGGGGATATTTCCCAGCATTTGCTGTAGCTTGGAAAATTTCTGAAGAAGATTTTGCTTCTGGTGTTTTTAATGAATTAAAATTAAGAGCTGGATGGGGTCAAACAGGTAATCAAGAGTTTCCTGCTGGTGCAGCTCAAGAAAGGTTTTCTATTGGCTTTGACTCTAATGGAAATACATTAGCTACCTTGGTAAATGTGGCAAACCCAGATTTACAATGGGAAACCACAACAACTACCAATATTGGTTTAGACTTCGCAGTGGCAAATAATAAAATATCTGGATCTATTGATTATTTTTATAAAGAAACAGAAGATTTATTATTCCAACAAGATGTTATTCAACCTGCTCCCGCAACTAAATTTTGGGTTAATTTACCTGGACTTAATGTAAATAAAGGGGTAGAATTATCATTAAGTGGTAAAGTAATTGAAAAGGAAGATTTATCTTTTAGTTTATCAGGAAATATTAGTTTCTTAGACAATGAATTAAAAGACTTTCCTTTTGGAGATGATGCTTTTCAAACAGGGGATATTAGTGGACCCGGTTTAAGTAATCCACAATCTCAACGTTTGGCAAATAACCAACCTATTAATATATTTAAAATGGCTGTTTTTATGGGCTTTAATAGCGCAGGAGAACCCGTTTATAAAGATGGAAATGGTGGATTGACTACTGATGCGAATTTATATAAAGAATTTGTAGGAAACCCTAATCCTGATATTATTGTTGGGTTTAATGCTAGTTTAAGCTATAAGAATTGGGATTTAAATGCTAATTTGAATGGACAGTATGGTGGTGTTATTTATAATAACACGCTGAATGCTTCATTGATAAAATCAAACTTAACCAGTGGACGTAATATAAATTCGGTTTTAGTAGGTAATACTGAAACTCCATCATCTGTAAATGCTCTTTCTACACGTTATTTAGAATCTGGAGACTATTTAAGGTTGTCAAATTTATCTTTAGCTTATAACTTTGATAAAGACAAGTTACCAAAATATGTTTCAAGCATTAGAGTTTATGCAACAGGTCAAAATCTGTTTGTAATTACACCATATTCAGGGTTTGATCCTGAAGTAAATACGAGTAAGGCATCAGACGAGGTTCCTTCATTTGGAATCGAATACCAACCTTACCCTAGAGCTAGAACGTATTCATTTGGAGTGAACGTATCCTTCTAATTTATTATAACTAATTAAAAAAAAAAACATGAAATATTTCAGAATCTTAACAATAATAAGTCTGGTTTTTTTCTTAAGTTGTTCAACCGACTTAGAAGAAAAATTAGGTGGAGAATTGAATGGAGAACAAGCCAATGCTCTGACTAGTGGCACACAATTCTTAAATAGTGCATATATAGCATTAGGATCATTTGAAACACAAGATCTTGTTTGGGCTATGCAAGAGCATACCTCAGATGAACTAGTTGGGCCTACAAGAGGTGGTGACTGGGATGATAATGGTATTTGGAGGCAACTGCATCAACACACTTGGGATGCTGGGCATCAGTTCGTTGAAAACACCTTTAATTCTTTGTCTAACGGAGTTTTTCAATCTATACAAGCCTTATCATTTGATTTATCAACATCAGAAAAAGCGCAAGCACAATTTCTTCAAGCTTGGTTTGTATTTCATTTATTAGATCTTTATGGTCAAGTACCTTTTAGAGATGCTGGCGAAGATTTAAGAGAAGCCGCAAGAGTATTAACAGGACAAGATGCTGTAGACTTAATTATTACTAACTTAGTGGAGGCGATTCCTAATTTACCTACAGATAATAGTACCGGAATTGTGGGTAAAGCTACAGCTCAAGCACTGTTAGCTAAGGCATATTTACAAAAATCTATATGGATAAGTGGTGGACAATCATTCTCTTTTGATGCTGCAGATTTAGATAAGGTCATTTCAAATTGTGATGCTGTAATCAGTTCAGGAAGATATTCATTATCCCAAGGTTTAGGTTATTATGATAATTTTAGACCAGATAATGATGTAAACCCAGGAGCGTCAGAAGTAATATTTGTTTCAAAGCACTCGAGAGGTGAAGGTGGAGGAAATATTGCATCTAGATGGTTTATGACGTTGCATTATAATCAAAATCCAGGAGGTTGGAATGGTTTTACAACTCTATCAGACTTTTATACAAAATTTGATGACAATAATGACGTGAGAAAAGGGAATCAAACATTACCTGGTCTTACAAATATAAGTGGTGTAAAAGCAGGTTTTTTACAAGGTCAACAATTTGATCAAAATGGTACTGCTTTACAAGATAGGTTAGGGAATGCATTATCATTTACTACCATTAGCCCCATTATTTCTAGTGGAAATAACCTTGAGATTACCGGTATAAGAGGATTAAAATATATTCCTGATTACGATAATTTAGGCACCCCTAATAATGATTATGTGTTATTAAGATACTCTGATGTTTTATTAATGAAAGCCGAGGCTATGTTAAGAAAAGGAGACACTGGAGGTGCTTTAACTATTGTAAATGAAATTAGAGCTGCAAGAAATGCTGGAGCACTAGGTTCTTTAAGTGAATCTTCTTTAATAGATGAAAGAGGTAGAGAATTATGGTGGGAAGGTTGGAGAAGACCAGATTTAATTAGATTTGGAACTTTCTTAGAAGCAGGAGCTCAAAAAGAAGCTTCTGGTCCTACTTTCTTATTATTTCCAATTCCATCTATCGCAATTAGTGGGAATCCAAATTTAACACAAAACCCTGGATATTAATTTATCATATATTTGAATTAGTAGATAGACGTCCTTTTAGTTAAGGGCGTCTTTTTACAATAATCCTTTTTATAACTCTAACAATTGAGCCCTCATGTCTTTTGTAGTAAGAGTAATACTATTTTTCTTTATCCTTATTTCTTGTTTTTCATGTAAACAAGAAAAGCCTCTTTTTGTAAAACACGCTGCTCAAAGTACTAATATTCATTTTTCAAATAATTTACATAACACCCCAGAATTAAATATTTTAAGATATTTATACTACTATAATGGAGCTGGAATAGCTACTGGAGATTTTAATAATGACGGTCTTATTGACCTCTATTTTACCGGAAATCAAACTGAAGATAAATTATATATTAATCAAGGAAGTTTTAAATTTATAGATATTACACAGCAATCTGGTATAAATAATTCTGAGAATTGGACAACTGGAGTGACAACTGTTGACATTAACAACGATGGGTTTCTTGATATTTATATTTGTAAAATAGGAAACTATAAAAATATAAAAGGCAAAAATTTATTATATGTTAATCAGGGTTTTATTAACGGGACACCTATCTTTAAAGAAGAAGCTTCCAAGTACAGTTTAGACTTTAAAGGATTTTCTACACAAGCTACTTTCTTTGATTATGACCTTGATGGCGATTTAGATATGTTCTTATTGAATCATTCTGTTCATCCTAATAGAAATTATGGGAAAGGAAAAAAAAGAATGGAAATAGATGCTCTTTCCGGAGATAAATTATTTGAAAATGTTAACGGGTCGTTTATAGATGTTTCATCTAAGGCAGGTGTTTTTCAAGGAAAAATAGGATATGGGTTAGGAGTCTCTGTTAGTGACGTTAATAATGATGGTTATCCGGACATCTATGTTGGTAATGATTTTTTTGAAAATGATTATTTATATCTCAATCAAAAAGATAAAAGTTATAAAGAGGTAATCACTTCTAAAATAACATCCTTAGGCCATACTACACATTTTTCAATGGGTAATTCTATAAATGATATAAATAATGATGGAGAAATGGATATTATTTCATTAGATATGCTCCCCGAAGATTTAAAAACGTATAAAGCCTCAGGATTAGAATACCCATATCAAACCTATGAATATTATCTAAAAAATGGATATGCACCACAGTATATGCAAAACACCTTACACCTCAATATAGGAAATGGTAATTTTAGCGAAGTAGGCTTTCAAAGTGGTATTGCAGCAACAGAATGGTCATGGAATCCATTAGTTGCCGACTTTGATAATGACGGCTTTAAAGATATTTATATTACAAACGGAATTTTAGGAGCAACCAATGATATGGATTTTATTAGTTTTATTTCAAACGAAAAAATTCAAAAACAAATTAACAATGGAATGTCTGAAAAAGACCTCTCGTTAATAAAAGATATTCCTCAAAAGAAAATAAAAAATTATTTTTTTAAAAACAATGGTGACAATACTTTTATAAATATGACTGATAAATGGTCTTCAGAACCTCCTTCTTTTAGCAATGGTGCAGTATATGCAGACCTAGACAATGATGGCGATTTAGATATTGTTGTAAATAATGTGAATGAAAATGCGTTGGTTTTAGAAAATTTAACAAATAATTTACCAGAAAAAAAACATAATTATCTCAAGGTTAAATTTAAAGGAAGTGATAAAAATACTTTCGGAATTGGTACTAAGGTTTATGTCTTTAGTAGTGGACATAAAATGGTTTATGAAAATTTTACAACCAGAGGATATTTATCGTCAGTAAGTCCAAAAATAAATATAGGGTTAGGTGATAAGAGTATAATCGATTCCTTACATATAATTTGGACAAACGGTCGTTATCAAACTTTAAAAAAAGTAACTGTAAATCAAGAAATTACCGTGAATTATCGAGAAAGTTCAGGTAATTACTATAAAAGAGTTAAACCCGAACAGCCTCCTGTTTTAAATAATACAGATGCTTTATTTGCTTTTAAACACAAAGATTCCCATTCTTTAGAATTTAACCGCGACCCCTTAATACCTTATGCCAGTACTAATTTAGGACCCAATATATCAATTGCTGATATCAATAATGACAAACGGGAAGATATATTTATTGGTGGTGGAAAAAGACAATCTTCCCAATTATTTGTTCAACAAGAAAATGGTACATTTAGTAAAGAACAGAATGATACTTTTCAAGAGGATGCTATTAATGAAGATGTAGATCAGCTCTTTTTTGATGCAAACAATGACGGTTACAAAGACTTGATAGTTGTTAGTGGTGGAAATGAATTTAAAAAAGGAAAACCATTAAGACCAAGATTTTATTTTAATACCAATGGATTGTTTACAAAAGATACTATTCAATTTCAAAATCTTGAATTGAATGCTTCAACAGTAAAAGCAGTAGATATTGATAATGATGGAGACTTAGATTTGTGTATCACATCAAACCTAATCCCTTGGCAGTTCGGAAAAATACCACAACAATATATTTTCGAAAATGACGGTTTAGGAAACTTTACAGATATTACTTCATCTTTTGCTAAAGAGTTTAAATCTATAGGTAATATACAAGATATTATTTGGATAGATCTAAATGCTGACAACTTCATTGATGCTATTGCTGTGGGGCATTGGATGCCAATCTCCATTTTTATTAATAACGGTAAAGAATTGGTGCTACAACAAAATAATAATTTAAAAAATACCAATGGTTGGTGGAATACCATAAAAGCAGCAGATTTTGATAAAGATGGCGATATTGATTTTGTTGTTGGAAATTGGGGGTTAAACACACGGCTGAAAGCTTCATTAAATGAGCCTATCATCCTTTATAGTAACGATTTTGATGACAATGGCAGCGTAGACCCGGTAATAACTTATTTCTATAAAGGCATTGAAACTCCTTTTGCTTCTAAAGATGAATTGGTAAAGCAAATGCCTTTTTTAAACAAAAAGTATTTGTCATATACTACATTCGCTAAGGCTAAATTTGAAGACATTTTACCCTATAAAAAAATTAATGAAGCGTCTAAAAAACAAACTTTTGAATTGGCAACATCTTATTTTGAGAATCTTGGTAATCATACTTTTAAAAAACATCGACTTCCATTTATGGCACAGGTGTCATCAGTGAATGATATAGCGATAGATGACTTCAATAAAGATGGTTTTTCTGATTTACTTTTAGTGGGCAATAATTATGAAATTAGTACACAATTAGGTAAATTAGATGCCTCTCACGGAGTATTATTGCTTAATGATAAAAAAGGATTTTTTACTGTAAAAACCAATCAATCTTTTGACATTTCGGGTCCAGCCAGAGACATTGAAAAAATAAAAATAAACGGTATAGAATACTTAATAGT
>VAPK010866886.1_pt1 | contig 12319 bp, 9 predicted proteins | sample 3395031 | NCBI WGS metagenome assembly VAPK01 (sample SAMN08290443, study PRJNA428436) | hydrothermal vent metagenome | isolation source: Deep-sea hydrothermal vent chimney 1 | place: Pacific Ocean: Juan De Fuca Ridge | reverse complement strand
TCTAAATCCAAAGACCCTGGCGTCTGGTCGATGCGTCTCGCGTTCAGCATCAACGATAATCCCTGGGAAAGGCCCAAATAGGCCAGCTGGCTTTCAAATGAAAGCATGACGCTTTCGCCTAAAACTTTCTTGCCCAGGCGTATCGTTTGCGCTCCAAAATGATCGACTTCCACCGAGACGGGCAGTACGGGCAGTCCTCTTGAGTTTTCTTCAGGACTTTCGACCTCTATAGATTCTTTATTGATTGGTTTTCGAAAAACGTCAATCGTTTGAAAAGATATTTCCCTGATTTTAACTTTACCTTCCAAAAGTTCCCAGGGATTCCAACGAGTTTCCAGGCGATCGATTTTCAGCCAAAGCCCCTGGGTGTCAAAAACCAATAGGTCCGTCAGGATTATAGTAGATGGAAAATCACCCTCCAGTGAGCCGATTTTTATTGGCTGGCCTGCGGACTGAGACGCATTCTCTATCATCTGTACCAGTTTTTGCTTGCCGGAAGGTGTTTGGATGATCTCAAACGTGGCCCAAACCGCGAACAAAACCACAATCAGAAAAAAACAAAATGCCAACCCTATGTTTTGTAAAATACGTTTCATCTGATTAACCTAAAACGCCTGACCGATGCTGATATAAAAAGCAACCGGATCGTCGTTGTTACGCTTGTTGATTGGAAGAGCCAGATCCAACCTGAGTGGACCGAGTTTTGAATAGTAGCGAATGCCCAATCCCACGCCCCATTGTAGTTTCTGGTCGAATTTTGGAATTTCATCATCGAAAACATTACCGCCATCGATGAAAGGCACCAGCCCGAAATTTTTGTAGCGTAATCGAACTTCCGCCCCCACTTCGATGACACTTCTTCCACCGATTGGATCATCAGCGCCATCACGAGGTCCGACATTTTGAAATGCATACCCACGGACCGACCCGCCGCCGCCTGAAAAATAGCGTTTGTCCGCCGGGATATCGGTGGTCGACGCGCCCAGCATACTGCCGACAAGCATCCGCCCGGCAAGCACCACTCCTTTGGTGATTTCAAAATACCCCTTACTGCCCAGTTTGATCTTGGTGAAGTTCCCTCCCGGTCCCGCTACCGTCGTGTAGGGAGTGATCCGAATTTCATTTCGGAATCCATTTTTAGGGTCCAGTAAATCCCGGGTCGTGTCCTGTTTGAGTGACATAGGAAGTCCAAACAAAGCGAAACTGTTCTTACCGGTATCATCCTCAATAGTAGAGTACTCCCCAATAACCCCAATGCTGAATGAAAAGGTTTTTCCCAGGGGACGACTGATTCCCAGAGAACCGGAAATAGCCTTACGTTTAAATGCGTTCGGATTTTCATCGACCAGTTCCGTGTTGAATAATAAATTCTGTTTGCGGGACAAAAAATCAGGTTTTTGAAAATCCAGTACAAGTTTTCGATTGATATTGCTCAAATTATTTTGACCGATACGAGCCAGCCGACCCGTCACTTTAACTTTTTCTCCGCGACCGAAAAAATTGCGATGGCCCCAAAAGGCATTCATACCCAGTCCATCAGTGGTGGAAAAATCTCCTCCAAATCCAAAATAACGAAACTGCCTTTCCTTTACATTTATATTGACCGGAGTGAGTTGAGGTTCTTCCGTATGTTCCGTCGATTCGGTTGGTTCGGGAACCGCGATCTTTATAGATGAAAAAAGATCCAACCCGGAAAGATCAGATCGGAATCTTTCCAAAACTCCAGGTTCGTACCTGTCTCCATATTTCCATGGAATGCGGTTGAAAATAAAATTCCTCTCCACTTGCTCCAAACCTTGAATGTTGATGTCGCCCAGCAGTACGCTTCTGCCCGGTAACACAGTCAAGACAACGTCCATGGTATTTTTATTTCGATTGACCCGAAGAGAACGTTTGCCAATCCGTACATGGGGATACCCCGCGAGTTTGGCTCTGGCGAGCAATTCTCCTTCTGCATCGAGAACCGCTCGACCTTTCGCGACGTCTCCCTTTTTTAACGCGGGTGACAAGTCTTCCAATCCAGGATGATCTATCCCTTGAATTTTAATTTTGTCGAAAAGAAAAACTGTTCCGGTAGCAATGATAATCTCCACTTTGGAAGATTCACTCGCAGAAATCTGGCTGGGCAAAATATTTTGGATAGAATGTCCTGCAATTTCTATTTGAATTTTTCCAGAAAAATAACCGAAGGATTTCAAAACATTCTGAATGCGTTTTTCATCGGAGCGACCACGATGAATCAATATGGATGTTCTTAAAAGGGGGGTTTTGGCAAGTTGGACCAAATTGGATGAGGCTTTAATGGCTTTCACCAATTCGTCATTTTCAACACCCTTGATTTCAACTTGATAGGTGAACTCCTGACCATATGAAGGGGAGGGGGAAAGCAGTATCCACCCCAAAATCATTCCCAATGTCAAACAGCAGAACATTAGAGAATGAAATATTTTTTGTAACAAAATTTTCAAATTGATAGGTCTTGAAGAGGTTATTTCAGAAAACTGTTATTGGTCCATACTGGAACCAAATAGTAAACAAACTCAGGTCCTGTTCTTAAATTTGAAGATTACTATTTTGACCGGATCATCCAGAGAATTTTTTTCAATGCCGATCCCTTCTTTTTCTTTTCTCCGGTTTCAGCAAGCAGTTTCTCCCAGTCGCCCAAAATGACTTTTTGACCTGCTTCCAAACCCGATATAACCTGGGTGTGAATGGGATTTTCTATGCCAATTTCAATGGGGATTTTTTTTGGTTTGCCATTCTCCAGAACCACCACATAATTCGCGTCCCCTTCTTTTCTCACTGCGCCTCTAGAAAGGTAAAGCGTTTCTTTGGCCGAGGCAGTAACAATTTCTATATTGGAGGACATCATCGGTTTTAATATATTTTTCGCCGATCCCAGGGCTTCTATTTTTACCTTGAAGATGGTGATGCTGTTTTCAACCTTCCCCTGAGGGGCGATGCGTTTCACTTTTCCCTGAAATTTTCTTTCGGGATATGCGTCGGCAGTAATGGTGACCGATTGGCCGGTTTCAACGGCGCCAATGTCGGTTTCATCGACATCCGCGATGATAAACAAACGCGACATATCAGCTATGGTCGCAAGAGCCGTGCCTCCACTGACATTGGATATTCCTGAAGCGATGATCTGCCCTTGCTCGACCAGTTTTTCAATGATGACTCCAGTAATGGGAGCAAAAATTTCTGTCTCATCCAACCGATCCTGAACTTCTTCCAAAGTAATGTCGGCCCGCTCCACATCCGCCCTGGCAAGTTCGATTTCACTTTTCTTCATCGTGATGTCATAGATAGAATCTTTCGCCGCCTGCAATTGAGCCTGAGCTTGAATCAGGTTTTCTTTATTGACCTTGAAAGCGGTTTCCGCCGCATCCAGAGTCTCCTGTGCGGCAAACTCCTGCTCGAAAAGATTCTGCTGCCGTTTCAGCTTGTCTTCTGATTCCTTTAAGCTGACTTGAGCCGCTTCAACAGCGGAGTTGGCTTTTTTAAGATCGGTTGCATATTTTGTATCCTGCAACAGCAGAGCGGTTTGGGCTTTTCTCAATTTGGCGACACTGCTGGATTTATCGGCCATTGCCTTTGCAACATTTCTTTGTTCGTCCGATTTGTCCAATTGAAGCAGGAGTGTGCCTTTTTTTATCCGATCGCCTTCTTCAAAAGAAAACTTCAAAACCTCGCCACTGGCTTTGGATTTCACTTCCACCTTGAAATTAGGCTCCACGACCCCGGTTGCGGATATTTTTACCGTCAAATCCCCCCGCTGGACTTCCGTACTTTTTAATCCAACTGCCGGGTTGTCTTCTTCATCATTATCCGAGTTGGACGTAAAAATAATAACCAGAATTATTAGAATGGATATCCCAGCATAGATAAGGGATTTTTTCATGAATCCTTATCAACAATGTCATTGTCTATTTGGATGTTGTATTTTTCCATTGTCGAAGCTATCACCCGCCTCAATTTGATCCTGGATTTCCTATAGTCGATGAGTGCGCGAATCTCTTTGCTCTGCTCCTCGACAAGATCTTCCTGAAACTCTAAAACGTTGAAACTGGTCGACAGGCCCACTTCAAATTTTTTCTCTTCAGCGTCCAGTTTTTTCTCAGCCAATATTCGCGCAAGGCGGGTGGCCTCAATGCGCTTGGATTCTGTCCTTATTTGACGGTGGGCCTCTCTCACTTCCACCACAATCTTTCTTTCAAGATTCTTGATGTCCATCAGAGTCTGAGAGGCTTGAAGCCTGGAGGCGGTAAGCCGACTTTTCGCAGATCGGTTTCCGAGTGGATAGCTCATTCTCAGACCCACTTCCCATTGGTAATAATCTCTTGATCCCAAACTTGAAAGAGATTTGTCATAGCCCCCACCAAAGGGACTTTGCGCCGCTCCACCTCCAAACTGCGAAATGGCCACCGCATTTCCACTGATCCCATTCAACCCCAAACTGCCAAACAGGTCCAATGTCGGGTAAGTTTGGTTATCATTATATTTGACTAGAATTTTATCGTTTGCCAACTTCGTTTTACGGGCTAAATAATCCGGACGGCTAATCAGCGCTTTTTTAATGGCTTCATCCAATACGATGTCATTTTCCGTTTGGATCATTGGCTCATCCATCGGTCGAATTTTATTACGGCCATCAAGAGAGTTGAAATCGATATTCAACAAATTCTTTAAATTGTCTTCGTTGTCCTGGACCAGATCCTCGGCCTGTAAAAGAAGTTCTTCACGGGAAGCGACTTCGGACTGTGCCTGTAAAATCTCCAGAGGAGCGACCGTTCCAACCTCCACCTGAGCACGGACTCGTTTTTCCAGATCCTGGGCGCGTTTGAGGGACTTCCGCTTTACATTCAAATCCTCGATGCTGAACACCAACTCCCAATAAACATTTTCAACTTCCGTAATGGTGTCGATAACATTGCCTTCAAATTCAAAATCGGAAATATCCAGATCATTGCTGGCGATGTATATATTCCTTTTATTATTATCAATTCCAAAATTTTTCAGTAGCGGCTGAGTGGCTGAGAAGAGAAGTTCCGAGGAATACTGGGGGTTCAACCCCGCAAAAGCTGAATTTGTCTGGTTTCTATCGCTATTGAAACTGATGTCATAATCTCCCCCAGTGATCACCTTTTGATTCAAAGAAAATCCCAACACATAGTCCCGGTTCCTGGACTCATTGGGCACAGCGAACGCGCTGGACACCTGATTGGTCCTTTCCTGGGTCGAAAAATTCAGGTTAATAGTGGGGTCAAATTCTGATTTTCTGTCTGTAATATCCTGTTCCCTGATTTTGACGCTGAACTCTTCAACGGCTATTGAGATGTTATTTTTCAGAGTGGTCTCGACCACTTGTCGCAGGGTAAGACCAAGCTCATTGCCATGAGAAGCGGGGGAGGGGGGGTCGGTATCGTTCGCCCATGATTCGGGAACTGAGCCCACCATAGAACAAAAAGTAAAAATCAGGGAAACCACTACCAGGGGTTTGTGTGACATGACGCTACTTCTCCCTAAAAATTAATCCGAAATCATTGGAAGATTCGGAAAAAGTCCCTCACTCAAGAAAGGTCCTGTGCCCCCATGTGGGTTTATTCATATAAGGGTGAAAGACCAGAAAGGCCCATAAACCGCACACGGTTGATCAATTTCAAGCAATCAATTTTTCAGATATCGTGCATTGTAACCAATTTTCTAATCTGGATAAAGTCCTATTTTTCAATTAATTTGGGTCATGCCAAGAAATTTTACAAAAAAAATGAAAGATTATTCTTGGTAAAATTACATTAACAGTTTAATATTTATGGACATAAGTTTTTAGTTCAGTTGGCAAGACAGCTCAGCTTCCTGAACAAATTCTTATTTTATTAGCTTACAAATTAATTCCAGTTGCATGGGTTTTAAATAAACAACCAATTTCCAGGAAAAATAATGTCCAGAATAACCGCCGCAGATATTTTGAAAGTCGTGCCAATAACCCGGAAGACCCTTTGGTTGTGGCAGAAAAAATACAAATTTTTTCCCGATCCCGTGAAGGAAGCGCATCCGGGAGGGAAGGGGATCGTCGGCTACTATCCCGCGTGGGTGGAAGAGCGTTGCAAAAAAGTATATGCCCTGCAAAAAAAAGGCTACACCATAAGCATGATCAAGGATATTCTCCAGCAGGAAAAAGAGAATCAATCGGTACGAAAAATTTTAATCGTGGACGATGAAAAGAAATTTTCCAATCTCCTTAAAAAGTTTTTTGATAAAAATAATTTCGTCACCGAGCTGGCTTTTGATGGCTGGGACGCAGGTTTGAAAGCAGCTCAATTTATGCCTTCCATTATTATTCTCGACATTGCCCTTCCTGGAATCAACGGAATGGAAGTTTGCAAAAATTTAAAGGAAAACTCTAAAACCTCAAATATCAAAGTCATCGCAATTTCAGGTGATTTGCGGCATTCGGAAAAGGTGATCCTTGATGCCGGAGCAGACATATATTTCACAAAACCGGTGGACTTTGATACTCTCCTCACCGTTTGCAACGAATTTATCGATCAGGTCGAAAGTACCTGATCCTACCTCAACACCTCAGGTTCGTCTTTTAAGGGTGCTATTTTTCCCTACATCCTTCTTCACCCTCTGTTTTTTAAAAGCTACTGTCAGAAGGCCACTATCACGCTGGCCGCTTGCGGCTGAGCAGGTCATTGTGATATAAGGCTAGACGAATCTTTTTAATTGTTATTTTTGATTGGGTTTTTCTTTATGCAAGGCGCGACCACATCCACCGAAGAAATCACCAAATTGGAAGAAATTGCCAGAGAAATCAGGCGAACAAGTTTACGGGTCATTCACAGGGCAGGGTCGGGCCACCCCGGCGGAAGTCTTTCTGCGACAGATATTGTGACCGACTTGTTCTTCGGCAGAGTGATGAATTATGATCCCAAAAATCCCAAAAACCCGGACCGGGATCGATTTCTTCTCAGCAAAGGACATGCGTCGGGATTATATTTTACCGTTTTAGCAAAAGCCGGTTTTTTCCCTGAAAAAGAACTGGAAAGCTATCGCAAAATCAACAGCCCATTGTTCCTTTCCGGTCACGCGCACCCTAAAACTCCCGGTGTGGAAATTGCCTCTGGAAGCCTGGGGCAGGGATTGAGCGTCGCACATGGGATCGCTCTGGGAGCCCGACTGGACAATCGAAACTACAAGGTTTATGTCGTTCTCGGTGATGGCGAATTGCAGGAAGGACAAATCTGGGAAGCGGCCATGTCTGCGGTAAAATTCAAATCCACCAATCTGATCGCCATTGTGGACTTCAACAAAGTCTGTCAGGACAACCTGACAAAAGACTTAAAAGATTTGGAACCCCTGGAAGACAAATGGCGAGCCTTTGGCTGGGACACCCACCGGATAGACGGTCATAATATGCAGGAAATACATCAAACCCTGAAACTTCCTCCGCATCCTGATAAACCCAGAGTCATCATTGCGGATACGATTAAAGGAAAAGGGGTCAGTTTTATGGAAGGGCAAACCGCCTGGCATGGAGTGGCGCCTTCCGACGAAGATTTAGCAAAAGCTTTGAAGGAGCTTGCATGAAAGACGGTGCTACAAGAGACGGATATGGAGCGGCTCTGGTTGAGTTAGGCGCATCAAATAAAGATGTCGTCGTGCTGGATTCAGGAGTGAGCGATAGTTCCCGAACCAAACCCTTTGGGCAGGAGTTTCCCGAACGATTCTTCAATATGGGAATCAGCGAAGGCGATATGGTTTGCACCGCAGCAGGACTCGCCACCACCGGAAAAATACCTTTCGCCACCACATTCGCCTGTTTTTTACTGGGCCGATCCATGGACCAGATCCTGGTCAGTGTGGCGTATTCAAATACCAATGTGAAATTAGCGGGAACCCATACCGGCATCGCCGTTGGTGAAGACGGACCCTCGGCGCAAATGATCGTGGACCTGGCTTATACCCGCGCCATCCCCAATTTGATTGTGGTTCAGCCGGGCGATTGGGAAGAAGCACGGCAGGCCACTCACGCCCTGGCGGACTATAAAGGCCCGGCTTATTTGAGACTGGGCAGGGGAAAGGTCAAAGGCATCTACGATGCGTCCCACAAATTTGAAATAGGGAAGGGCCATGTCCTCAAAAAAGGCAGTGGAGTAGTGATTTTCGCTTCAGGCACGTTGCTGCAAGAAAGTTTAAAAGCAATGGAAGACCTGCAAAAAGAAAATATCACACCGACCCTGGTCAATATTTCGACCATCAAACCGATTGACTCGGATTTGATCGTAAAACTTGCTAAAGAACACAGTGCGGTGATAACGGCCGAAGATCATAACCGGTTTGGCGGCCTGGGAGACGCTGTGGGAGACGTTCTTTTAGAAAACAATATCCACGTTCCATTTAAAAAAATCGCCGTAAACGATCAGTTTGCGGAGACAGGAACCGCCGCCCAACTTTATGAAAAATACGGACTGTCCGCAAATCATGTTGCCAAAGCTGTAAAAGAAATTCTTCATCAGTAAACTTCTTCATTCCTTCCAAAGATTTCAAACCATTCCGTTTCAGTAGAGCAACCGCGTCCCAGTCTTTGGAAGATAGATTCTTTTTCGCCTGCAAAAGCATTCCCTTGGCTAGTTGACATAATATATGTTATGGGAACTAACGTGCGGGAAGTAAAATCACCTTTGATCCAACCAATCCATGTGTGGAGTCGCCGGATTAATCGATTTTAGCAACGGAAAACTGCCCGGATATGAAAATCATTCGGGCAAGGTCCTGCGTGTCATGCTGGATCATCTGCGCCATCGTGGCCCCGATGACCGTGGTGAGGAAAGATTTGAAGTCAAAGACGGCCCACCTGTATACCTTGGACATCAAAGACTTTCGATCATCGATCTCACCAAAATGGGCCACCAACCCATGCCCAATGACTCGCAAACCGTCTGGATTTCCACCAACAGCGAAATCTACAACTTCAAGGAACTTCGAGAAGAACTAGAAAGTAAAAATTACAAATTTCGTTCCGAATCCGACACGGAAGTTTTACTCAAAGCCTACGAAGAATGGGGAAACGATTGCCTGCAAAAACTCCGTGGCATGTTCGCGTTCGCAATCTGGGACTCCCACAAAAAATCCCTTTTTCTGGCGAGAGATCGTCTCGGAATAAAACCGCTGTATTACTTTTCCAGTCCCGAATGCTTCCTGTTCGCCTCCGAAGTTCGTGCTCTCACCGCCACCGGTATTCCTGAAACTTCACTGAACGCTACGGGATTGTTTCATTTTTTATCTTTTGGGAGTATGTCCTCCCCGGACACTCTTTGGCAATCCATTAAAGAACTACCGCCCGGCCATTACCTTACGGTCACCCCGGAATCCATCCAGATAACAAAATACTGGGATCCTCTCGACTCCCATGAAAATTCGACCGAAGCTGATTTGCTCAAAAACACCCTCAAAGAAGCCGTAAAGCTCAGGCAGGTCAGCGATGTTTCTTTGGGTGCCTTTCTCAGCGGCGGCATCGATTCCAGCGCCGTGGTCTCCCTCATGCAAAAGGAAACGGATGCTCCCGTTCAAACTCTTTCCGTTGTTTTCAAGGAAACGGATTACGACGAATCCGTTTATTCAGATAAGGTCGCTAAGCAAATGGGAACCCGCCATCGTACGCTGGAACTGGGCGAATCCGACCTCGTCAACGCTCTTCCTGAAGCGATTTCTGCGATGGACCAGCCGACGGTTGATGGTATCAACACATTTTTAATTTCAAAATGCGCCCGACAAGCCGGCTGGAAAGTCGCGCTATCCGGTATCGGGGGAGACGAACTTTTTGGCGGATACGATTCGTTTAAGTGGACACCAAAATTGTCAAAATTCGAAAATTTTTTAAGCGCCCTGCCCCGTTCTTTGACTCTCTTTATGGGCAACTGTCTGAAACGATTTTTGCCCGCATCCGACCGCAACAGTAAGCTTGCACATCTCGTCAGCGGGCAGAAATCCGGCAGTCACAGTTATTTTTTGATGCGGGCGTTGTTCTGCGAGGACCGTGTGCGGAGTTTATTCCGGGATAAAAATTGCGCCGACAATGAAATTCTAAAGCACCTGCAAAGAACCCGACAACAAGTCGATTCTTTAAGCGAACTCCATCCCCTCAAGCAAATTTCTTATCTGGAGTTGACCCATTATCTGTCCAACACCTTATTGCGGGACACCGACATGATGAGCATGGCCCACGGGCTGGAAATTCGCGTGCCCCTCATCGACCACATGCTGGTCGAACTGATGTTTACCATTCCCCCTGAAATTCAATTTGCCGGACCACCCCAAAAATCCCTGCTGGTCAAATCTCTTCCACTCGACCTGCCCTCTGAAATTGTCCACCGAAAAAAAATGGGCTTTACCCTGCCCTTTGAACATTGGATGCGAAATGAATTGCGGTCGGAAGTGGAGTCGGTTTTATTGGAGCCGGTCGCTCCATTGTCCGACTTTATTGATGAGACAGAAGTCCGGCAGGTGTGGATGGATTTTTTGGCCCGACGAGTTTCCTGGTCACGGCCCTGGGCGCTTTATGTCTTGAAAAAATGGTTTAAAAGCAATCATCCCCACAATCAAACGATCTAATTGAGGGGATGGATCTATCTTCAGATTGCTGTTCAAACCAGAGCTTTAAACGGTCTCAAGCGGTTTTTTCACTGGGACCTGCGATTTCATTGGCGGGTACATGCGAACAATTGGAACACACATGGCCCAATTCACGTCCACACATGATGCAGGTCTCCATCTCTCCACTTGGCCTGATAGCCCCTCCGCAATGGTTGCAACAAGCGGCGGAGACGGTACGGCTTTTCGTGTGCCTGCGTAATTGATGACGCCGGCTATTTATTAATAATTTGCTTCTGGAAATATTCACGTGCATTGACACACCTCTTTTTATATATCCAAACTTCTATTTTTAAAATAGCTAAGGAAACAGTTTAAATTTCAAATCAACCCTTTCACTGCTTTTTCTAATGCGTAGGATGTTTCTAAATTTAAAAGGTTTTAAATATTAATGAAATTTTTGCAGCGGATCGAACCAGAGATGGGTGAAAATCAGGAGGAGGGAAAATAATCCGGGGACTTAGGGGGTCTCACAACTTCGCCATAACGCCTTTATTGACGGTCTCCATGCGATTGGTATCAAACAAAATTTCAACAAGTTTCATGGCAAACTCCATAGCGGTTCCGGGGCTTCGGCTGGTGATATAATTTCCATCCACCACCACCCGGCTTTCGGAATACGGAACGTCTTCAAACTGATCTTTGACTGAAGGATGGCTGGTGAAACTTGTATTTTTTAGCAATCCGGCGGACTGCAAAACAACCGGGGCGGCGCAAATGGCGGCAATTTTTTTATTGCCCCGATCCATCTTTAATAATATTTCCTTGACCTTTTCATCTTTCTGCAAATTAGAAGTTCCCGGTTGCCCCCCCGGCAGGACCACCATATCGAAATCATCGGCATTTACCTCTTTCAAATGACAATCCGCAACCAGATTGATTCCCCGTGAACCCTCGGTGACGCCGCCATCGGTTCCGGCAAGAGTCACACGGGCTCCCGCCCGGCGCAGGATATCCACCACCGTTACCGTTTCTATTTCTTCAAATCCCGGAGCCAAAACTACCAATACTTTTTTCATACTTTTCTCTCTGTCAAAGACCCTTAGCCAGCTATCCCCAGACCAAATACCTGGACTCTACTCAACTGGGAACGGGGATAACGGCACTGCAATACAACATTTTGGTTTTCAATGCTCGAACTATAAAATAATCGACCTTGTTTAGCAATTTTTCAGATGATAAAATTTCATGTGAGCTGTGCCGAATTGGAACCTGAAAAGAATGCTATGCAGACATTAGACCGAGTCCCTGATTTTTCCAGACAAATTCAAAGCATGTTTGGCGCCGTGGCGCCAAAATATGATTTTCTCAATCGTCTACTCAGTGCCGGACGAGATCAATATTGGAGAAAGGCCGCAGTCGATCTTCTTTCTCCAAAAAAGGGAGAACGTTTTCTGGACGTCGCCACAGGAACTGCCGACATAGCCCTTGAAATCGCTTCCAGACATCCGTCCGAAGTAAAGGTCATGGGAATCGATTTTAGCGGCCCTATGTTGAAACTAGGCTTGAAAAAAGTAATTGAAAAAAATCTTAAACATGCCATCACGCTTCAAAAGGGGTGCGGCCAATCTCTTCCTTTTGCGGACGAAAGTTTTGATGGCGCTATCACCTCTTTTGGTCTGCGCAATTTTTCCGACCCTGGACTCGCTCTTACAGAAAT
>VAPK010331596.1_pt1 | contig 12319 bp, 10 predicted proteins | sample 3395031 | NCBI WGS metagenome assembly VAPK01 (sample SAMN08290443, study PRJNA428436) | hydrothermal vent metagenome | isolation source: Deep-sea hydrothermal vent chimney 1 | place: Pacific Ocean: Juan De Fuca Ridge | reverse complement strand
TTTTTAGATGATAATTAATTGCATCACTTGTTAATGTGCTGTCAGTTAACAGAATATGTTGACTTCCATCAATAAAGTCGTATGTACTATGTTTGTTTATACTGTAAATAATAACTTTTTTCTGTTTTAAGTTATTGTATTTGTGATATGATGATAATCCAATGATTAAAACAGTAACAATCAAAACTGGTTTTAAAAATAGGATGTTTCTTTTAGTGAACATGAAATATGCTAATAACATAAGCATATAAAGTAGTGCCATCATCGGTAATGATGTGTATATGTAGTCTATCCCCGAAAAGGGGAGGAATTTAACAAATCCTACAACGTAATTTAACGCAAATACCATCCACGAAAGTGCTATGCCTATCAAGTGTGGTAATAATGGTAGCCACGATGTGAGAACAAATGCCAATCCGGTTGAAATAATAAGGAACGATAGGGGAAAAGTGAACAGATTTGTTAACCAAAACCATGTAGGGAAGAAGTGAAAATAGTGGGTAGCTATGGGGAATGTTGCCATCTGTGCTGTAAATGAAAGTACAGTTATTGACCAAATACTATCTGCTATAATATTTTTAAAATAAATAAGGTTGTATATTGGCTTGTAGAATGTAATAATGCCTAACACAGCTGCATACGACAGCTGAAAGCCAACGCTAAAAATAAGGTTTGGATTTATCAACAATAGTATTAGTGCAGATATTGCCAGCGTATTATATGAATCGTGGTTGCGTTTGAAAATATCGCCCAAAATAAATACTGTTATCATAAGCGATGCCCTTTGTACCGATGGTGCCAGTCCGGTAATTATGGCATATGCCCATACTGATATTAGTAATATTATTGCTTTTAAAATATTATTTAAGCGGTTGTTAATAAGGAAGCTTAGCAAAAAATTGATTACGAGATAAATAATACCAACGTGAAGTCCGGAAATACATAAAATGTGTATGGCTCCTGCCATTATATAATCTTGCTTTAAGTCGTTTTCAAGATAGTCATCGTATCCAAGAAGGATAGTTGCTGCTACAGCATAATTGTTACCCGACAAGCCATTTTTACGAAGCATTTTAAGTATTTTATCCCTCACATTGCCTGCATATGCGATAATCCTATTTGATGGGCTGTAGTCTATTAACTTCCAATTTCCGGATGTTATGTACGATGTATAAGTAATTCCACTACGTATCAGATAATTTCCAAAGTTGAATTCAGCAGGGTTTTGCGGTGCTGCCGGAACTGTTAGCTTACTACTGAATGCAATTATATCGCCGTATTTTAATCTTGTACTTAAGCTGTCTTTTGAAAAATAACATAGTACTTTTTTAATATTTGTGTTTGTAATTGAATCGGATGTTGTAGGTATAACTCTTAATATTGCTTTTACAGATTGTTTTGTCTGTGTTGGGTTGCTAATGATATTTGCCAGATATATGCGTTTTGGCATGTTTGCGTAGATACTGCGATAACCAACAGTATTTTGAATCGATATTAGTATTCCAGTTATTGTTATCAGAAGCGCAAATAACAGCCCAATAACATGTAAATATTTGTGTTTTAGGTGACTAACTGTAGTGATGATTACAGCTGCCAATAAAATAACGACTATAAGCACAAATACATTTGAATTTATTCTATTGATACCGGGGATAAACTTTGCAATTAGTATCCCCAAGATAAACAGGAACAGAATTCGGATAAAGGGTCTTTCCGACCAATTCATAATACGGTGTATTGATAAGAGGCTGAATTTACGATAATTATTAATACGTTGGATGTATTTTTCTTATGAATAACAGAGGATAGGTATCACTTTCCTATTGCAACAATAATTTGTGCTGCTCTTGCAGAAGCACCATTATTGCCAAGCATTTTTTTAAGTGTGTTGTAGTCAGTAGTTATTTTGTTTCTCTTTTCTTCATTATTTAATATGTCATCAAGAGTATTGCTAAGCTTTGTAACGTTAAAGTCTGATTGAATGAGCTCAACAACAACTTCTTTATCCATAATAAGATTTACGAGTGAAATATATTTTACTTTAACTATTCTTTTGGCAATCTCGTAAGATACTTTATTGCCTTTGTAACATACAACTTCGGGCGTTCCAATAAGTGCTGTTTCCAAAGTGGCTGTACCCGAAGTTACGAGAGCGGCATCGGCAAATTTAACGATGGAGTGTGTGCTGTCAAATAGAATATTAACATCATTTGTTCCAACAATGCCCGAGTAGAATGCCTCGCCTAAAGTGTTTATCCCGGCAATAACGAATTGATATTTAGGATATTTTGATGTTAATTGGAGCATTGTGTGCAACATAGTTGTTACTTCTTGCTTCCTACTTCCCGGAAGTAAAGCTATTATAGGTTTATTGCTTAGGTTATTATTTTTCAGAAAAACTTCTTTGCTAATGGTTTCTTCTTCTTTAAGTGAGTCGAGCAAAGGATGCCCAACAAAATCAACTTCAACGTTATACTTGGCGTAAAATTCTTTTTCAAATGGCAGGATAACGAGCATTTTGTCAACAACCTTTTTGATTTTATAGACTCTGTTACGTTTCCATGCCCATATTTGAGGAGAAATATAATAGACTACCTTTATATTTTTACGGTTTGCAAATTCGGCAATACGAAGGTTAAATCCCGGATAATCTATAAGGATAAGTACGTCAGGATTGTAGCTTGTAATATCTTCTTTACATGATTTTAAATTGGATAATATAGTATTCAAATTCATTATCACTTCGGCAAAGCCCATAAATGCAAGGTTGCGATAATGCTTAACAAGCTTACCACCTACTTGCTGCATCTTGTCACCACCCCAGTATCTAAAATCAGAATTAGCAGCAATTTTAAGAATTGCTTTCATCAGATTTGAGCCATGTAAATCACCCGATGCTTCTCCGGCTATAATGTAGTATTTCAACCTGCTAAGTACGTTTATGGTTTATAGTACATAAAAAAGTACAGGGTTATCTCAGCTATTGTAGTGAGTAGTATCCCCATACCGGTTTTCTCAAACCTTAACTTTATGAGGTAATGTCTTATTGGAAATAAATTTGCTGTTATACTAAGTAAAAACAGAAAGTCGAATTGTGATGTTAAGTGTTTGTCCCACAGCTTGTAAACTTCAAAATCAACAACAAAAAGTAAGATGAAAAATAACATGGGAAGGATAATTCCAATTAACAATCCTATTCCCCATATGTCTCTTTTAAGTAAACTGGGACTCATATTTAGTTGTTTAAAGTGAAAATTTTAGTTTATCAACGTAATCGTGTGCCGTAAAATCAATCTGTGATGGAACTATTGAAACGTAGTTGTCGGCGAGAGCTTTTTCATCAGTATTACTTCTTTTATCGCCATTTTCATATCTACCTGCAAGCCAATAATAAGTACGTCCGTGAGGATCTTTATGTTCTTCAAATTCTTCAACCCACCTTGCATCAGCCTGACGGCATACTTTAATGCCTTTTAGTTGTGTGTTGCTCTTCTTTGGGAAGTTTACATTTAAGCATATCCCCCGTGGCAGCCCTTCATTAAGCACTTTGTTAATTATAGTAATTATATAATCATCAACATGGCTAAAGTCTGCATCATGACCAAATTCATCAACCGAAAAGCCAATGCTTGGGATTCCATCAATGGCACCCTCCAATGCTGCACCCATTGTACCTGAATATATTATATTGATAGCTGCATTTGAACCATGATTAATGCCGGATAATATCAAATCAGGAAGTCTGTCTGACAGTCGGTGTTTTCCAAGTTTTATATTGTCGGCAGGCGTGCCTGTAGTTAGATACTCTTTATAATCAGTATCTTGTGTAACGAGTCTCAATCTCAAAGGATTTTGAATAGTAACAGCATGAGCCATTCCCGACATAGCATATTCTGACCCGATCACAATTATTTCTCCCATATTTCTTACTAATGAAATAAGCTTACGCAAGCCCGGAGCGTTAATCCCATCATCGTTTGTAATTAATATTAATGGTTTTCTTATCATACTATTTTTTGATATTAATGCAAATACTACTGTCTATAAACTAAAATCTTTAGGGTAGAAAAGCACAGCAAATATACATTTACTTTTTTATTTTGCGTGATTACAATAACTATATTGAAGATGGTTATATCAAATATGCGTGTTGCAACTATAGTAATATATTATTTTCAATTAAATATTGTTGTATGAATATATAACAGTTATTGAAGTATATCCATAACTTTCAATGTATTTCAAATATCGAAAGTTAACTTTTTTGCATTGTTGTTTGTGTCGATAAAATTCTCAAGTTCTTCGTAAAGCCTATGTGTAGGTAGCCCCATGACGTTAAAGTACGATCCTTCTATCTTTCTGATCGCTACATGCCCAATCCATTCCTGTATGCCATAGGCACCGGCTTTGTCATAGGGCTTAAAGTTAGTAATGTAATATTCAATTTCAGCTTTTGTCAGGTTCTTAAAATATACTTCGGTAACTACCGAAAAACTATGTCTTTTTGCATAAGTTCGCAGAGTTACGCCGGTGATAACACTATGTTTTTTACCCGAAAGAGTGTTAAGTATCTCTACAGCATGTTCATAGTTTGACGGCTTTCCCAATATAGTATTGCCAATGGTTACAATTGTGTCCGCTGTGATAATTAAAGTGTTGGAATTCATATTATTCAGATGAAAAGCTGCTGACTTAATCTCACTTATATATTGGGCAACTTTCTCAACAGGATAGCCAATAGGATAGTTCTCGTTAATACTTTTGGACTCAACTGTAAAGCTGATTCCTAACTCATGCAGTAGTTGTTTCCGTCGTGGTGATGTGGAGGATAATATAACGTTGTACTTTTGTAATTTATCTTGTAGCATTATTGTTATTTTGTGTCTAAAAGTAACTGTAAAATTACAGTTTTTTGACTATAGACTAATATTATTTAATTGATTATTGTCATAAAATGATACTTTTGACAAAAAAATAAGTCGATATGATAGAAAATTACAAAGGTTTATATGTTTTATTATTATTACTTTATACTTCAGTTTTTATTTTTGCAGGGTGTGAAAATATTGATGAAGTAAAAGTAATTAGGAAGCCCATAAATTCAGCCAATGACATAATACCGATTAACGATTCGCTCGTAATACCCTATATTTACACAAGTGCTGTTTCTTTAAAAGACTTGCCCGTTAACGAGAAAAAAAAGAAGTTTTTTGAGATGATGTTGCCTGCCATATTGGTTGCAAAAAAAGAACTTGCGTACAAACTTGATAAGGTAATAAATATTTCTTCTAAGCCAACTATAACGCATGAAGAGACTTTATTTATTGATGAATTAAAAGAAAAATATAAGGCAAAGAATATTGAGATGCTCCAAAGTCGCCTTCATACATTTCCTGTTTGTATTGTGTTGGCACAAGCGGCGATAGAGAGTGGGTGGGGGACTTCTGTCTTTTTTGTTGAGGCTAATAATCCATTTGGTCTATGGTCTTTCGATCCAAATCAGCCTCGCATGAAAGCAACAGGAAATAACGTTTATGTGCGTAAATTCAGCAACCTTGAACAGGCTATTGATGCATATTACACTACATTAGCAACGGCAGGTCCGTTTACAAGCTTTAGATCTGCACGCCTTGAAATTAACAATCCATATGAGTTGGTTAATTATTTAATAGACTACTCGCAGCGAAGAGAGGCATATGTTGAAGAGGTTAAAGGAATTATAAGAGGTAACAACTTAACAAAATATGATAGTTATCAAATAGCTCCTGAATATTTGATTAATTAGCACTTGAGCAGAAAGTGAATAAGCATATTGTTATTCACTATCTTTGTGAACTATAATAAAAACATCCTCATTATCTTTCTTCATGTAATACTTCTCTCGAGCATATTTCTCAAGTTGTGATGTGTCGTTTTGAAGGGTGTTTATAGCAGCATTATCATTTTTTATGTTGTCGATATAATATTCTTTTTGCTTGATAAGATCGTTTTTCGATTGAGACAGTTTATATTGTACTAACAAACTTTCCTGATCAAAGAAAACCAACCATATTAGGAATAGCAAGCCTGCATAGAAGTATTTATTGTTAATATATTTCTTGAAAAACATCATCTTATTATTGTAATTGGTCCTTGAAGCGTTATCTTAATTTCACCTTCAACAGTTATAATATACACATCGCAAACATAATAATAAACTCCAACAGGGCAATCCTGATTATTATTTTCATTTTTGCCATCCCATCTAATTTCAGGGTTGGTAGTTGTGAACATTGTTTTACCCCATCTGTTAAAGATTGTCATATCAACTCTACTTACATTTGCTTTCGGATTATCTGGATTGTTTTTTTTCATGCTCATAGGCACAAATAATGGATTATCGTTATCACCATTTGGAGTGAAAACATTTGGGAGCTCATAGCCGGGGCATGCATCGTAGCCAACACATACAATATTACTGTTTTCGCTAATATTGCCTGCCAAATCAATAGCATTCACATAATAACAGCCTACAACCGTACTTATGTTTTCGTGCAGAAAATATGTTGTATCGTCAGTTACATAATTCACCGAATCGATAAGTTCTTCAGCATCTGCTCCGGGAGGTTTATAGTAAATGTAAAATTTAACTGCATCGTAGCTACATGAATCGTAAGGCAGATACATACGTAACTCGTTTGTAATCTGCTCACAGTCAGTATAAACGCTAAGCTCAGGTTTGCATGGTGGTATGTTATCGATAGGGATGGCGCAGGTAAGCTGTGAGTAATTAATAAGCGGATCGGCTAATCCAGGCAATGAATAATGTCCTACAGTTTTAACGTAATAACAATATTCGTCGTAGTTTGTGAGACCTTTGTCGCGGTAATAGTTTTTTGTTGTGATTCCGATGGAGTCGTAATTTGATGCGCCTGGATTTCTACGGTAAACAACAGTGTATTCGTTTTCCCAAGGAACCTTAGGCAACCAGCTAAGTCTAACTTCATGGTCGGAAGGTGCTGTATTAACAAAAACAGAAGATGCTTTTTGTGAGCTGCCGATGAAACCTACAGTCAAGCTCTCAAAGTCAATGCGATAACTATATGGGTTTGAGTTCGTGTTTAAGTTAACAGCATCGTCATGATAGATGGTGTCGTTAAGGCTGTAAAGTTCATCAACAAGCACAGGGTTTGTCCAGATTATGCCATCATTTCTGTAAAGTGAATACTTATACGGACCAGGATACTCAATAGTATCTAACTCGATAGGTTTCGACCATATAACGAGGGGTTTGCCACCGGCTAAGTCTAAACTGTCGTTGCTTACATTGGTAATAATGGGTACATCTCTTTTAAGATATGCACATGCTTCGTTTGAGGCATAACTCTCAGCTTCATCGTAAAAAATGGCAATAACTCTATAACAATAATCAATGCCATGTACTAAACCGTCGCCATTGTTGTCATCACGCCAAGTAGTAGTATTGATATCGTTAACTTTATGGATTAACTTGAAGCCTGTGTAAGAAGGTACACCTGTTTCACAATAACCGGGATCCCAACCTGAGGGACCACTACGGCGATATATATAATATCCGATTGCGTTATTACAGATGCTTTTGTCCCAGCTAAGGTTTATGCCTATGCCAAGCGGTACTGCCTGCAAATTTTCGGGGGCAGGACCTATTACCTTAATAAAAACGGTTTTAAAATCTACAAGATTAACAGGAAATCCGCTGTCACGCGCTTTAAACACAACAGAATAGGGTTCGAGTCTTACGTGGTTACACAGTGTAGGCCAGTTAAATGTTGTAGTAACGGTGTCGTTGCCGGCAGCAGGGTCGGGAAAGATGTATGCAGGGTTTTGAGTTTGTTCAAATGGACCGCCATAGGCAGTTAGCTCTACATTAGTTTGGTCGTAGTCGATGGCGGTAACATCAAACTGTAGGAAATCGCCTGCTTGCACACATGTGTCGTCAATAGTAGTAATTTCAGGTGGCTCGTGATCGCAAGCAACAATTTTAATTTGCATGTCGCGCCTTACCGATGATATTTTTATCCCAAATCGCCACTCCTCAATAACAAAAGCTACATTATATTCGCCTTGCAATACGGGTGCTTCCCAAATTAAATCGCCATTAATAGAATCTATTTTAAAATAGTTTGAGGTCATTGGGTAAGTGTAGCCAGGAATATCATATCCGCCGGCACCTTTACACACTACCAATTTGTACGAAAGGCTATCACCATCAGGGTCATAAGCAGCTGCATTGTGTATGAACATTTTACCTACACATCCTTGATCGATTGGAGGATTTAACAACATAACAGAACTGTTATATCCCAGAAATGGGTTTATAACTAACATTGTTTCAACGTATATAGGTACATTTACCGAGTTGGGGATGTTGAGCACACCAAAATTACGATTAGGATCTTCAACAGATATTAAATAGCTTGCAGGTCCAGGAAAGGTATGAGTGCCTTTGTAAATATTTAAAGTAATATCAAAAACATTTGGTATGGGTTGAAAGTATATTCTTGGAATTTCGTCGCCGGTACCATCACCCCACGAAATAGGCATTACAACTCTGTCGTCGTCAGCAGGACTTGATGTTTTTGTGTACATAGTAACTGTAAACTCATAAGTAAGGTCGTAGAGGTGCTTATAAGTAATTTCAGCTGCTCGTTGGTGTGTAGCCATTGCCTCTGATGCATACAACAAAAGTATTATTAACGTAATTGTAATCTTCTTCATTTATCTTGTCTGCTGAAATTCAAAATTACAATAAATAATAAAGGGAACAATAAAATATTACTACCTTTCAATAAAATCTATCATTTTTGAAGTGTCATCGTAATCAAACCAATGTATGTCTTTATCTTTTCTAAACCAGGTCATCTGCCGTTTTGCGTATCTGCGGGTGTTGGTTTTAATCTTTTCGATGGCATCTGTTAAGGTGATATTGCCATCAAAATATGCAAATAATTCCTTGTATCCTACTGTGTTAAGCGAGTTATGGTGTTTATGCTGATAAACAGATTTTGCTTCGTTAACGAAGCCTGCTTCAACCATAGTGTCAACACGGGTATTAATTCGCTTAATAAGTATATTACGTGGTACACTTATACCTATTTTAATAATGTCAAAACTTCTTTTCTGAGGTTTATTTTTACGTAGTTCCGAGTATGTTTTACCGGTTTGCAAGCAAATTTCAATAGCACGCATAAGACGCTTGGGGTTATTAATGTCAACTTGCCGATAGTATTTTGGGTCGAGTACCATTAATTTTTGCTGTAATGCTTCTATCCCATTTTGACTAAAAGTATCTATAATTTTTTTTCGTATATTTTTATCAACTTTTGGCATAATGTCAATTCCGTTACAAACAGCATCAATATATAATCCTGAACCACCAACCATTATTACAATTGGAGCTTCTGTTAAGTTTGTGTTAAGCAAGTTTAGTACATCATGTTCAAATTGGTAGATATTATAATCGTCAGTAACACAAAGATTTGCAATAAAATGATGTTTTGTTTTACTGAGCTCTTTGGCAGATGGAGCAGCGGTTCCAATAGGTATTTCTTTATAAAATTGCCTTGAGTCGGCAGAGATTATTTCAGCAACAAAATGAGTGGCAAGTTTTATGGCAATATTTGTTTTTCCGGCAGATGTTGGTCCTTCAACAACTATTAATTTACCTATAAACTGTGAATTTGATGTCATCTCTTATGTTAATTTTCAGATTTTATATTACAAACGACATGCAATTTCATTTGTTTACCTATTTTGAGCATAAATGCATAAGCATCGTCAAAGTTATTGCTGATGTTACCATCAAGGATAGCCTCTCGTATGGCATCTTTAATGATTCCAATATTTTTTGATGGCTTTAACCCAAAAGTTTTCATAATAATATCTCCGCTAATGGGTGGTTGCCAATTTCTAATATTGTCTTTTTCCTCAACTTCTTTAAGTTTTTTCCTGACAAGCTGAAAGTTGTTGAGATAGCGTGCTACTTTTTCTTGATTTTTTGATGTAATGTCGGCATCGCACAACATCATAAGATCGTCAATGTCGTCGCCGGTATCAAAAAGTAAACGTCTTACAGCCGAGTCGGTTACAATATCTTGCGCTAACACTATCGGTCTTAGATGCAGCTTAACTAACTTTTGTACATACCGCATTTTATCGTTCAAAGGAAGCTTTAGTTGTTTAAAAATTCCGGGTATCATCTTAGCACCCTTAAACTCATGACCGTGAAAAGTCCAACCGACTTCAGGATCGTACTTTTTAGTATTGGGTTTTGCTATGTCGTGAAGCAATGCAGCCCATCGCAACCAAATATTATCTGATTTTTTAGCAATGTTGTCAAGAACTTCAATGGTATGATAAAAATTGTCTTTATGACCTCTGTTGTTTATGACTTGAACACCTTTTAGCTTTACCAACTTAGGAAAGATAATAGGTAGTAACCCTGTTTCATCAAGTAACTTAATGCCTATTGACGGCTTGGCTGACATAATTATGGAATTGAGTTCTTCCATAACTCGCTCGGGCGATACAATTTTAATTCGCTCTTTGTTTCGTGCTATTGCCTTGTATGTTTCTTGTTCAATTTTAAAGTTTAATTGGCTGGCAAACCTGATGGCACGCATCATCCGTAAAGGATCATCAGAGAATGTGATGTCAGCATCAAGCGGTGTACGTATAATTTTATTCGTGATATCGTTAACTCCGTTAAACGGATCAAGAAGATCGCCAAAATTGTCCTTCTGTAAACTTAGCGACATTGCGTTTATTGTAAAATCACGACGGTTTTGATCGTCAGCTAAAGTGCCATCTTCAACAGCAGGTTTACGGGAACCTCTGCTGTACGACTCTTTGCGAGCACCAACAAACTCAATAATCCATTCATTGTGACGAAGCATTGCAGTTCCGAAATTTTTAAAATACTTAACCTGTGCGTTGGAACCAAAGGCAATAGCAACTTGTTTTGCAAATTCAATACCACTGCCAACAACAACAACATCAACATCTTTTGAAGGTCGTTTAATAATTAAGTCGCGAACGTAACCGCCTATAACATATGCTTCAACATGCATTTCTGTTGCAACATCACACATAGTTTTAAAAATATTATTACGTAATTTATTAGCAAAATTATTCATCGTGCAAAAGTATAAAGAATGTGTGGATTTTTATTACCATAATAACATGGTAAATGAATCTATAATAATAATAAAATTTAATTATCTGATATTCAAATATATAATCATTGAGGTGAAATAAATGGAATAAGAAAATCAATTACTGTTTTTATAAAATCTATGGGATTATCAATATGGATGGAATGCGCTGCTTTAGGAATAGTAGCAAATTGCCGATGCGCTATGCGTTTAAAATTGGCAGTAGCATTATTGGGGCTGAACAACAAATCCAATTCACCCGATATAACTAATGTAGGGATTTTAATTCTTGCAATTTCATCTTTACAGTTAAACTTTGATATAGCTTTAACCTGATTTTCAAAAGATTTATCAGTTTGCGGATATGGATATTCAATCGACATGGTAAGTAGTTTGTTAAGCATTTCTTCATTATTGAAATAATCAGGATTCAATATCCAATAAAATAAATTCCGGAACCACAACTCGCTATCCATTCCCATTTTCCGATAGCTCACCCAATCGCTAAAAAGCTTTTTATTTCGCATGATTATTGAAGGTGCGGTAGCTTCCAAAATTAGTTTGTCAACCGCATCAGGATATCTTATTGCCATGTCCATTGCAATCATTCCTCCCATTGAATGACCAAGCACAATAGCAGATGATAAGTTAATATGTTCCATCAACTCAACACAGTCATCAGCCATTTTTTGGATTGTAATATTGGAATTATCCTGTGGCGATCTTCCTATACCCCGGTTGTCAAATGTTATTATGCGAAAATGTCTTGATAATCCTGTAATAATTGGCAGCCAGCTTTGTGAGTCGGAAGCTAAACCGGCAATTAACAGCAATGGTATCCCCGAACCATATTCTGTGTAGTTCAGCTTACTTTTGCTAATATTTATTTTCTTCATAAAACAAATTTAGCACATTTTTTGCATTGCTACCTATATTAATCGATAATGGTATATTTACAATAATTAATCAGGTTAAAAAGTGTATTTTCAAGTCAATCAAATAATTTTAATATTTTTTTAAATATTTGTAATCTGTTAAATTTGCATGTATATCTTTGTCATTCAAATTTTAACCGAAAATATAGCAATTATGGCAAGAAGAACAATAGTTACATTGCCGGGTGATGGAATAGGAAGACCCGTATTGGA
>VAPK010564688.1_pt1 | contig 12324 bp, 4 predicted proteins | sample 3395031 | NCBI WGS metagenome assembly VAPK01 (sample SAMN08290443, study PRJNA428436) | hydrothermal vent metagenome | isolation source: Deep-sea hydrothermal vent chimney 1 | place: Pacific Ocean: Juan De Fuca Ridge | reverse complement strand
GTCGCTTCTTGAGATGGTGCATCGCCGTCCTGACCATCAGAATTTTGTTGCGCTACGCCGGCTTCGCCATTGATGCTGCGGCGATTGCGGCGGCCGCCACGGCGACCACGACGGCGGCGTTTGCGGGGCTGATCTTCTGAATCCTCATCGCTTGAAACTGTTTCGCCATTACTATTGCCAACATTATCGTTGCCTTCGCTGTCGGCATTTTCGCTGCCCTGAACACTTGTGTTGTGAACATTAGTGTTTTGAACGTTAGTGTTTTTAGCACCAGCCTCATTTGTTGATTGGGAGGCAGATGATTTACGCCGACGACGTTTGCGCTTTGGTTGATTGTCATTATCGCCGGAACTATCAGCGGCGTCAGGTTCGCTTAAAGCTGTCTGAGGTACTTGAGAATCAACGCTTATGGATTTTTTGGCAACCGGTGACACCAGTATGCGGTTTTCACCCTTGGAGATTGAAAACTCGCTGGCGGTTTTGGCCGGGTCGGAACTAATAGTGATGGTGGTGCGATTTTGCGCTTCCAGTTCGATCAGTTTGGCCCGCTTGGTATTTAGCACATAAAGGGCGACTTCTGCCGGTGCCTTAACCTCAACGGAGATGCCGGGCTTGCGTACCACATGATCTTCCACAGCTCTTAAAACCATCAGGGCGCGACTTTCCACGCCTCTGATTATGCCGGTCCCCTCGCAGGTGGGGCAGGCATGGGTTGAACTTTCAAGAACACCCGAGCGCATGCGTTGGCGGCTCATTTCAAGCAGGCCAAAATGGGATATCCGGCCAATTTGAATGCGGGCCCTGTCGTTTTTAAGGGCATCTTTGAGGCGTTTCTCTACCGCCCTTATTGAGCGGCGATCATTCATGTCGATAAAATCAATGACAATCAGTCCGGCCAAATCCCGCAATCTGAACTGGCGGGCAACTTCTTCTGCCGCTTCCAGATTGGTTTGAAGGGCGGTGGCTTCAATATTTTGCTCTTTGGTGGCCCGACCTGAGTTCACATCAATTGAGACTAAAGCCTCGGTGGGGTTGATGACAATATAGCCGCCAGAGGGCAGGGTGACCTGAGGAGAAAATATTGCATCCAGTTGCGCCTCGACACCATAACGGGCGAACAGGTGTTGGGCTTCTTTATGCAGTTTTACGTTTTTGACATGGTTGGGCATGATCAACTGCATGAAATCGCGAGCCTCGTTAAACGAGGGCTCACCGGAAACCAGAACCTCGGAAATATCCTTGTTATAAAGATCGCGAATGGTGCGCTTGATCAGTGAACCTTCTTCATAAACCAAAGAGGGAGCCGATGACTGCAGCGTCAATTTTCTGACATTTTCCCAAAGGCGGGAAAGATATTCAAAATCGCGTTTAATGTCGGCCTTGGTGCGCGAGGCACCGGCGGTGCGCAAAATCACGCCCATTCCGGGGGGCACACTAAGTTCGGAGGCAATTTGCTTGAGCCGTTTGCGATCAGAGCCAGAGGTGATTTTTCTCGATATGCCGCCGCCACGGGCAGTATTGGGCATCAAAACCGAATAGCGACCAGCCAACGAAAGATAGGTGGTTAGTGCGGCGCCTTTATTGCCCCGCTCTTCTTTTACCACCTGAATCAGCAATACCTGACGGCGTTTGATGACTTCCTGAATTTTATAACGACGAGCCTGGGCACGACGAAGCTCTAAAAGTTCATCCTGACCGGGGCCGAGATCTTCAACAATATCATCTGAATTGTCATCATCATCTGAGTTATCAGTATCATCTGAGTTATCAGTTTGTTCTGCCTCAGCATTTTTTTCAGCAGTGATGTCCGCTTCTTCGTCCTTTGAGGAAGATTCCTTTGAGGAGGTTTCCTTCGAGGAGGTTTCGTTATTTTCGTCCTCGTTGCCAGCTTCTTCATCAGCAAGGTCTTTTTGGGCCTCATCAGTGTCGTCAAGTAGTTCACTGTCTGATTCTATTTCACTTTTGGCATTCTCATCCGAGTGTCGGGGTGAAACTTCATCAGTTTCTTTAGATGTGTCTTTTGCTTCAGCAGCTTCGTTTTTAGCTTCGATCTGTGCATCAAGTTTAGCCTGAGCGCTTACCACATCGGCTTCGGCGCGCAAAAGCGCTTCGCGATCTGCTTTGGGAATTTGGAAATAATCCGGGTGAATTTCCGAAAATGCCAGAAATCCATGGCGATTGCCGCCATATTCAACAAAAGCTGCCTGCAAAGAGGGCTCAACCCGCGTTACCTTTGCGAGGTAAATATTACCGCGCAACTGACGCCGATTGGCAGCTTCAAAGTCAAATTCTTCCAGTCGATTTCCGTTAGTGATTACAATCCGGGTTTCTTCGGGGTGGCTGGCATCGACCAGCATACGTTTGGTAGTCATAAATAATTGCTCCTGGCGCTCGCGCTCGAGCGAGACCGAGGCGGGAATTCCCGCCTTGTCCCGTCGCGCCATGCGAGGCAGATTGTTTCAAAATTGAGGCCCGCTCTAAACCATAGCTTCCAAAGCTAAATGTTCGTTTGTGGCCTGAGTTAAGGGGAGGTTGAGCAAAAAACGCGTTGCATAACATCAATTCGGGCAAATTTTCAGCCTTCGAATTCTGATGTTGCAACAAGTCGCTCATATGTTCTCTTTCTTTTCTGGGTGGGCACTTTAATTGATCAAATGGACAATCAGGTGCTGCACGCCAACGACCGCATCTTTTAAGGGCCGAATTTCCTATGAGGTTCTATGTTGTGTTATTTGTCCCAAGATACAAGGTTGCCCTTTTGCTAAAAGTGTCAGCTTTGTTATCTTAAAGACCAATTTATCCGCCACTTCTGTTGCCGGTTTATCTGTGCTTGCATAAAACTGCCAGCCAGTTCGATCCGGTCAAACGAGAGGAAAACGGACAAAAACAATATCCTCAATTATCGCTTTACGTTTGAAGAGCTGATTTGGCAACAAAAAAAGCTACATTAGTTAAACAATCAAAATTGATCAGCAGGCTAGAGGGGTAATATATTTTGTGTATGAGGGCAGTTTTTTGAAAAATCAATTGACGCTTGCTCGCAAAAATTCCAATTCTCGCCATTATAAAAATAAAAAGAACATCCTTATAAAAATAAAAAGAACATCTTTGATAAGAATATGTTTCGTACTGTGATGCAGGCAGCGCAATTTAGGAAACTCATTTTGGTAAACCGGGTGAAAAAAATTAGATTTTTATTGGCAGGTTTGGCATTGGCAATTCTGTCTTTGACAAGTCTGTCTATTGGCTTTGTTTCATCAAGTATGGCGCAAGAGGCGGCAAATCCTAATGCTGACGAAGTTGGCGTATTGCCAACCGTTGAGGCTGTCAGGGTTTCAAGCACGCCGCAACGTGCGCGTCTGGTTATAGATCTTACCGGGGTCAGCTCATTTGCATTTGTCTCGCTAGATGAGCCAAAACGCATTGCTATTGATGTGCGGGCATCAGGTTCTCAAAGCCAAACCGAGGGCGAGGCCGCAGGGCAGGGGCTGATTGGAAGCTATTCCATCACCATGATCGGGCAAGACCGCCTGCGTACCATATTGATGCTTTCAGCCATCGCTCAGGTGCAGCAGGCCTATGTATTGGAGCCGTTTGCCGATCAGCCAGCCCGTCTGGTTGTTGATATTATCAGGGCCAGTGACGAGGAGTTTTTAGCCCGTGTTGCAGCTGATGAAGCAGCATCGGCAAATCTTGGGGCTAACGGGGAGCAGGGACAGGGAGTTTCAGGCGAGGTAAATCTTGATCAGGTTTCTGATCTTCCCGGGGCATCACAAATTCAAACTAATTCAAGACCTCTGATTTTGATTGATCCGGGACATGGGGGAAGCGATGGCGGGGCAAGGGCCTCTAATGGTGTTAGGGAAAAAGCAATTACCCTGATGTTTGCAGAGCAATTGCGCGAAGTTCTGATTTCCTCAGGTCGGTTTGATGTGGCACTGACCAGAGAGGGGGATGAAGCTGTGATGCTTGAAGAACGTGTGCAACTGGCGCGGGATAATCGGGCTGATCTATTGGTATCGCTGCACGCTGATTCGTTTGAAGACCCTCAAATTCGTGGTGCCAGCGTATATATTCGTGACGAACAGGCAACGGATGTGTTGGATAAGGTGCTGGCGGAAAATGAAAACAAATCTGATCTGCTGGCGGGTTTTGGCATTGAACAATTGCAGCAAACCGAAGGGGCGGTTGTGAATTTGCTGGTTGATCTGATGCGTCGTGAAATGCGTCGGCAATCGTTTTCAGCCGCTTTGTCGATTGTGGAACAATTGCGCCAAAGTGTCAGAATCAGGCGTTTTCCCATGCGCAGAGCCGATTTTTTTGTTCTGCAATCCCCGGATGTGCCTGCTGTTCTTGTGGAGCTGGGGTTTTTATCCAATGATCTGGATGTACGCAATCTAACATCTGCGCAATGGCGCAAAAGGGTTGCGGATGCGGTGGCACGCGGGATCGGATCGTATTTTGATGGTATAAAGCGATAAGTTGATCGCTCAATTCACAATTTTGCCGCGCTTTTGGTTTCAACGGCGAGCAATAGCCGCTATGATGCGGTTAGATATTTAGTTTTTGGGATTTATGCTCACATGTTTCGTCTGGTGGGATGGTTATTTAGTTTTGGAATGTTCGCCGGGATAATCTCCCTTGGCGTGGTCGGGTATTATGTCTGGTCCGTCTCGCAGGATTTGCCTGATTATAATGTTCTTAAGGATTACCAGCCACCGATCACCACCAGAATTCACGCTGCGGACGGTACGCTATTGGCCGAGTTTTCTCGGGAAAGAAGGCTTTTTCAGCCCATTGAAACGGTGCCGCCTTTGGTGGTCAACGCGTTTATTGCCGTGGAGGACAAGAATTTTTTTGACCATGGAGGCATAGCGTTCGATGGAATTGCGCGGGCTGTGCGCGATAACGTAATTCGACTGATTGACGGGGGTGGCGGACCTTTGGTTGGCGCCTCGACAATTACTCAACAGGTGGCCAGAAACTTTCTTCTAACGCGGGAGCAAACCTGGGATCGTAAAATCCGCGAGGCACTTCTAGCCATCAGGATCGAGGAAACATTTTCAAAATATGAAATTTTGGAACTGTATCTGAACGAGATATTTTTTGGATTTAATTCCTATGGAATAGCTGCTGCCTCTCTGAATTATTTTGACAAAGCCTTATATGAGCTGACCATATCTGAGGCCGCATATCTTGCTGCCCTGCCCAAGGGACCTGCCAATTATAATCCGTTCCGCCGCCCAAAAGAGGCAATTGAGCGCCGTAATCACGTTATCAACCGCATGTTGGAAGAAGAATACATTAGCGAAGAACAGGCAAGCGCGGCCAAGGCACAGGGACTAAATGTGGTATTGCGCCGGGGCGGATCGCAACTGTTTTATGCGGAATACTTTACCGAAGATGTTCGTCGCCGCCTGTTAAGTCTTTATGGCTCGGACGAGCTTTATGGGGGAGGTCTTTCGGTTAGAACAACCCTTGATTCACGGTTGCAGGTTCTGGCCCGCAACGCCCTTATAGACGGGCTGGTGGATTTTGATGAAACCAAGGGCTATCGCGGACCGGTAAAAAATATCGAGCTTGGGGAGGACTGGGGTATAAGCCTGTTTGAAACCGAGCCGCTTTGGGATGTGCCCGAATGGCAATTGGCGATTGTTCTTGAAATAGAAGGCAATGAAGCAACAATTGGCTTGCGAGCCACCCCGGAAGTAAATGGTGCGATTTCTGATGAAAGGATCACCGCCCGCTTGCCGGGTGAAGAAATGCGCTGGATCAGGCCAAGGCTGGATGAGTTGCTAAAAGTCGGCGATGTTATTTTTGTGATGCCGGTTGCCGACAAAGAGGGCGTATTTACCCTCAAGCAAATCCCAAAAACCGAAGGTGCTTTGGTGGCTATGGATCCACGTACCGGGCGTGTTTTAGCTATGGTTGGTGGATTTTCTTTTGCAAATTCAGAGTTCAATCGAGCAACTCAGGCGTTGCGCCAACCGGGATCGTCTTTCAAGCCGATAGTTTATGCGGCCGCACTGGACAATGGGTATACGCCCGCTTCTGTTGTTCTTGATGCACCGCTGGAAATAATCAACAGTGACGGCTCGACCTGGAACCCCGAAAACTACTCAGATAAGTTTTTTGGCCCACAAACTCTTAGACAGGGCATCGAGCGCTCGCGTAATGTTATGACCGTCAGGCTGGCTCAGGATATCGGCATGCCCATGGTTAGCGAATACGCGCGTATGTTTGGCCTGTATGAAGATTTGCTGCCGGTTCTTTCTATGGCGCTGGGAGCTGGAGAAACTACCGATATGCGCATGACTGCGGCCTTTGCCACCATTGCCAATGGCGGACGCAGGATAACGCCGACTTTGATTGATCGAATTCAGGACCGGAACGGGAATACGATCCTTAAACATGATGAGCGGATATGTGATGGATGTGATGTTGCTCTTTGGCAAAATCAATCTGAACCTCTAATAATTGATAATCGGGAACAGGTTCTGGACCCAATGACCGCCTATCAGATCACGTCGATGATGGAGGGGGTAGTGCAGCGGGGAACCGCGCGCTCTGTTTCAGCTCTTGGGCGACCGGTTGCTGGAAAAACCGGCACTTCGTCGGAGAACAAAGATGTGTGGTTTGTCGGCTTTACCCCGCAATTGGCCGTTGGGGTTTATGTGGGCTATGATCAACCGGCCAGTATGGGACGCGCTGCCACCGGAGGCGGGCTTGCGGCCCCCATATTTACCGCTTTTATGAAGGACGCACTGGTTGGCACTCCGCCAACTCCCTTTAATATTCCCGCTGGCATGAGTCAGGTGTGGATTGATCCTGAATCAGGCATCAAGGCAATTTCCGGCGGGGCGGCAATTCTTGAGGGATTTAAACCCGGAACCGGACCAAATCTTGTTACTTCGGTCATCGGGGTGAATTCTGATGCATTTCTAAATATTGAGGGCGGCAATGTGGACTTTAACGCCGGGCGCGGGGGATTGTTTTAGGCCGGTTTTTCCTTCCTCAATTTACAAACTTATTTCATTTTCAAAATAATGCGGAATGTTTCATGCGTAATGAAATTCAAAATATTGTTGAGCAAATCGAGCAGACTATCACTCTGCTGAGGAGGCATCTTTGACTGGGATACAGCTAAGAGCCGACTTGACGAGCTAAACACTCGCGCCGAAGCGCCAGACCTTTGGGACAATGTGGAAAAGGCCCAGAGCGTGATGCGTGAGCGACAGGTGCTGGAAGCACAAATTGCCACTGTCAGCAATTTAGTTGATCAATTGTCCGAAAATATTGAACTGATTGCAATGGGCGAAGAGGAGGGGGATGAAGATATCGTCCTTGAAGCCGAAAGCGCCCTGAGCAAGCTGGCAAAAACTTCTGCTCGCTTACAGATTGAAACCCTGTTGTCAGGGGAGGCAGATGCAAATGATTGTTATGTGGAGGTACATTCCGGGGCCGGGGGTACTGAAAGCTGCGACTGGGCATTAATGCTGTTACGCATGTATCAGCGCTGGGGCGAAAAGCAAAAATTCAAAGTTGAAATGATGGAATATCACGCGGGCGAAGAAGCTGGCATCAAGTCCGCAACGCTGTTGATAAAAGGTCACAATGCCTATGGCTGGCTAAAGACAGAAAGTGGTGTGCACCGGCTGGTCAGGATTTCTCCCTTTGACTCTCAGGCCCGTCGCCATACCAGCTTTTCCAGCGTTGGAGTTTATCCGGTAATTGATGATTCCATTGATATCGAGGTTTCAGAAGCAGATGTGCGCATTGACACTTATCGGGCATCAGGTGCCGGTGGTCAGCACGTAAACACCACAGACAGCGCCGTGCGCATTACCCACATCGCCACCGGAATTGTTGTGCAGTGCCAGAATGATAGATCACAGCATAAAAATCGCTCGACAGCATGGCAGATGTTAAGGGCGCGTCTTTATGAGGATGAATTGCAAAAGCGCGAAGAGGCAGCTTTAAGCGATGCGGCCAACAAGTCTGAAATCGGCTGGGGCCATCAAATCCGCTCCTATGTATTACAGCCCTATCAATTGGTCAAAGATCTGCGCACCGGCATAGAAAACACCGCGCCAAATGATGTTCTGGATGGGGAACTGGATGCATTTATGGAGGCGGCGCTGGCCCTAAGGGTTGGCAACAAAGATTAATTTATAACATAAAAAATCTGTGTAACTGATTGCTTAAGAACAAATTATTGAATAAAAGCACCTAGCTTTTCTTCGAGAGCAAAAAAATTCAGGGGGTTAACCGCTACATTGTCGCGTCTCACCTCCACATGCAAATGAGGCCCGGTACTGCGCCCGGTCGAGCCGACTTCGCCAACCGGAATTCCGGCGCCAATTTGCTGACCGGTCTGCACAAGAATTTTAGACATGTGGGCGTATCTGGTGATAATGCCGCCGCCATGGTCAATTTCAACAAATTTGCCATAACCGCTACGAATTCCGGCGAACAAAACCGTTCCGGCACCAACACTGGTTACAGAAGTGCCGCGAGGGGCGGGATAGTCAATTCCTGAATGGAATGCCCTTGTGTTACCAAACGGGTCTTTGCGTGGGCCAAAGGGTGAGCTTATGCGCCCTTTTTGGGGGAGCGGATAATAAATCGGAGCTGTGCTAAGCGAAATTTTAGCCTGCCGCAGGCGATCAAGAGCAATTGAAGCGGTATTAACCTGATTGATTAATGTTTGGGACGAACTATCTGTTATCGATGTATTTTGGGGCAGAGGAATAAGCGGGCCACCAACCCCCATGCCGTCAAACTCGTCAAATCTTTTTAGCTCCGGGGCAATGCCAAGTGGTCCTAATTGTTGCATTATCTGTTCGGTAGAGCTGCGCGCTTCATTGGCAATGCTTGAAACAATAAATTGGGATTGCTCCATCATATTTGTCAGGGATTGTGAAATCATCAGCGCATCATCAATGCCTGATGCTGCCAGATTTTTCCTTTGGCTTACACTGTTTTGAGCAGAGGAAATTTGCAACGAAGTGCGCTGAAAAATACTACCCGTGACGATTGGGGCAAAATCCACCGGATTAAAATCCACATTGCCGGACGTAGTTTCTTCTAGTGCGGGTTGGAGGGAAATAGAGGCTAGCGCCGGGCCACCCAATTCTTCGGATTCTTGGGCAAGTACCTGAATAAAGCGATATTGCTCGCTTAAAACATCTTGCTGGCGCAATAATTCCTGCAGGCGAAGATTCAAATTTCCTGCCTGAATATATTGCCGTGAATTAAGGCGGTCCACCTCCATGCGCAATTGCATGATTTTGGTTTCGTAGGCCAAAAGCACCGGATCTTTTGAGTTCTGAAATATCCGCGAAATTTCATCAGACATGGTCAGGGCAAGGCCCATGGCAATATTTGATGCTACCAGAACAGCAAAAACCACATAGATCATTAGCGTACTGGCCAGACCTTTAGCACCCTTTTTTCCATAAGGGCCCCTTGGTGAACTAAAACTCGTTTTTTTACTTTGCACGCCACTAACCCCAAACACTCGCTGAGTGGTTCACTCATTGAATTTAATTGTGCCCAACTATGGTTAATAAACAAAAAATTTCATTGGGAGATAAAAGTCCCTTACGGGGAGAGCGGCAAAATAGCGGCAAAAAATTGTCGAAAACGGGGTTAAATATAGCTGTTGACGAAAGTTCGCCATATTGCGGGCGGTATGACAGACTATGAGATGAAGTTGCTTGTGATTCTTTGAGTTGTACATTGTTATTTCTGGGCAAAAAGGGCTTTGCAAAATTGTGATTTGTAATGTTTTTGGATTTTGAAACGGCTTTTACCTTATGAATAAAAATGGCATATCAAAATCCAGTGATGCCGAGGGGGCGGGGCAAAATCTGCAAAAACAACCTGCATTAAGTGGTTCTGAGCCTAATTCCTTTGATGGCCGTAGGCTGCGACCAAAAAAATCCCGCCGCCGCAAATTTGCCTATGGAATATCATGGACGGTTGGTGTGCCGGTATTGATCCTTTTGATGTTTTATCTGGCACTTCTGGTGCGCCCCATTCCTATTCCCTTTGTCGGGGGGCAGGCCAGAGCCATGGTTTTGAGTTCTTTGCCCCAGAATATGGATTTGGAATTGGGGGCAACGTTTATGAACCTGAAAGATGGTGCGGCGCTGACCATCAGATTTTCGCCGGTGGTTTTGCTGGACAGTCAAACCGGCGGAAAAGTGGAAATGGAAGCCTTGGAGGTCGGGTTTTCTTTTTGGCGGGCATTGCTTGGCCAACCGGGAGCTGAGATTACTTTTGTGGCGCCTAAATTGCAGGTTGTTCAGGATTTGTTTGGGCCACGTCTGGCCCAGTTTGAACTGGTGGAGGGAGAGAACGGGAGCGGCGATATTGTTCGGGTTATTGAAGGGACCAGCACTTTTCCCACCATTGGAATAAAGTCAGAAGGGTTGGAAATAGGGGCTGATATTTTGGGTTCGCCCGCTTTGACCCTTCGTTCGGATAATGACTGGCTGATCAGCAATTTACTGGCTGCCGAAGAAGGATTGCGCAACATATTGGAAAACTCCGAGCTTGGGGTATTTTCTTCTTTTTCTGTTTCTGATGGCGAGCTGGAGATGCTCGACAGCGTTTATGGGCTGGCGCGAACATTTTCAAATATCGAGATGGAGCTGAGTGTGCAGCCGGGAACCCGTGATGTGGAGGGATGGATTGGCGCTGAGATCGGTGGAAAGCGCATGGAGGGCACCATTTTGCGAACGGTGCAGAGCGATGGAAGTTCAAGACTGATCAATCAATTCGAAAATCTGGATTTTGCGGCTTTTGTACCTTTTATGGATGACCCGGACGCGCTGATTGCGCTGCATGGAGCGGGGGGAGTTGTTATTGATGTGGATATGGGGATGCCGGGTCAAAATCAGGTTCTGGGGGGGACATTTCTGATAGATATGAGCGGTATGTCTTTGAGAATTCGCAAGGATGAGTTTTTAGTTCAGGCCAGCCCGATGGAAATTGACTGGAACGCAAAAGCTGCGGTGTTTACGATGAAGGAAACACTGTTTATGGCCGGGAAATCATCGGCAAATATTTCCGGCGTGTTTTCCATGGGGCTGGATGAAAACTTTGGCCCGACAATGCGTATGTCAGTTGGTTTTACCGATATATATTTGCGCCCCGGTGATTTGGATGAACCGGTTACCCCAATTGAAAAAATGCAGTTTATTGGATGGTCGGCTCCTTTATATGGAGCCTTGGGCATTGAGAATTTTGCCGCGACCAGTGGTGATTTGAAACTGGTGACTTCGGGCCGGTTTGATATGTTGCAGGCGGGTATCGGCGTTGATTTGAACGTTGGTCTTGAAGGGGCCAGTGCCGATGATCTTAAGCGCATGTGGCCCTATTTTTTAGGGGGGAGCACAAGGGACTGGTTTGTTAAAAATATATCTGATGGTAAAATAATTGCTTCCAATATGCAGTTTAGAATCCCTGCCGGAACGCTTGAGGGGGAAGGTGAAGAAGTTAGTATGCCCGCCGGTGCGATGAAGGTGGAAATGCTTGCCGAAGGTGTAAAGCTGCGCGTGGATGATAGGTTCGAGCCAGTTGTAATTGCCGGATTGACCCATTTGAAAGTTGAAGAAAACAGCACCTCCGTTGGTTTTGGGCAGGCGCGATTGCCAACTGCCGGTGGGGAAATAACAATGCAAAACTCCACGCTTTCGATTGCCTGGGGAGACGATGATACCAGTATATTTTCCTTTCAGGGTAATTTGAACTCGCCGATCAGCGCATTGAGAGCAATTGGTGAATTATCTTCGCCAGAATTTCTTGAGAATATGGATTTACCGATCAATCTGGCAGCTTTAAGCGGGGATTTGGAAACGTCATTGACCGCGCGGATATCCTTGATTGGGCAGGATAACGAGGTCGGGAGTATGCAATATGCGCTGGAGGGAAAAATTGCTGATTTTTCCAGCAGCGAGCCGGTTTCTGATTTTAGTATTACCGAGGGACAATTACAGTTTCAGCTTGATCAAGACCGTTATCAGGTTGCCGGCCCGCTTAAGCTAAACGGGCTGGAAACCGATTTTTCCATTGCTGGTCAATTAGAGGAAAATGCCGAGCCGCAAATCAAGGTATCGGCATTGTTTGATGCAGAGGATTTTAAGGAATTTGGATTTGATGTAACCCAGTTCATCGGCGGAAAAGTGCGCTTTACCGGTGAGCCTTTGACAAATGGAGACCTAAGGATACTGGTCGACCTGAAAGATGCCAGTATGAATGTTGCCGATATTGGATTGAGCAAATCCCCCGGCAGTGAGGGATATTTAACCGCCCTTG
>VAPK010753154.1_pt1 | contig 12329 bp, 7 predicted proteins | sample 3395031 | NCBI WGS metagenome assembly VAPK01 (sample SAMN08290443, study PRJNA428436) | hydrothermal vent metagenome | isolation source: Deep-sea hydrothermal vent chimney 1 | place: Pacific Ocean: Juan De Fuca Ridge | reverse complement strand
GATGATTATAATTTCATGGTTGAAAGTGCTGTGTCACAAGTTGGTGAAGGCGCAGGAAATCCTCAAACAGATGGAGGATCTGCAGCTGAAATTCCTCATAAAGGAAAAATTACTGCTTCTATGCGGGAGTTCAAATTCCGAAAAGGAAAAAACAGTGAAATGCTTCGTCAAAAAATCCAAAAAGCTTTAACAGGAGTTTATCCTGGCGTATTGATCTCTGTAGAAAAAGATCAAAACGGACCACCTGTTGGGTCACCAATTAATATAGAAATAGAAGGAGATGATTATGCGGAATTAATTCATACAGCTGAAAAAATGCGCGATTTTATCAACTCAAAAAATATAGCCGGAATTGATGAATTAAAAATTGATGTAAACAGATCCAAACCGGCAATGTCAGTTGAAATTGACAGAAAAAAAGCAGGTGAGCTTGGTATTAGTGCGGGGCAAATCGGACAACAGCTACGAAATGCCATTTTTGGAGCAAAAGCAGGAGTTTACAAAGAAGACGGCGAAGATTATGATGTTTATGTTCGTTTTAACAAAGAGGATAAATACAATACTAGCGCTATTTTCAACCAAAAGATTACTTTTAGAGATCCCGCTACGGGAAAAATAAAGGAAATCCCTGTTTCTGTTGTAACCGAAGAAAAAAACAATTCAGGATTTAGCGCCATCAAACACAAAGATGTAAAAAGAGTCGCTACAGTTTACTCGGCATTATCACCCGGTTATACAGATGCCGGTGCCATTGTAAATCAGATACAGACAGAAATGGAGAACTTCACTAAAAAACCTGCAAATATAAAAATTGATTATACCGGGCAAATTGAAGAACAAAATAAACAAATGAAGTTTCTAATTGGTGCTTTTTTCACTGGTCTCGGACTTATCTTTTTGATTCTGATTTTTCAATTTAATTCCGTTACAAAACCAAGTATTATTATGCTTGCTATTTTCTTAAGTTTTATAGGTGTGTTTGGCGGATTAATTATTAACGGTAATGCTTTTGTTATCATGATGACCATGATGGGTATCATCTCTCTGGCTGGTATAGTTGTAAATAATGGGGTAGTACTTCTGGATTATACTCAACTGTTAATTGATAGAAAAAAGGTTCAACTAGATTTAAATGATGATGCGTATTTAGATATCCAAAATTTAAATGAGAGTATTGTAAAAGCAGGAAAAGCTCGTTTACGACCCGTTATACTTACAGCTATTACGACTATTCTTGGGCTGATTCCTTTGGCAATTGGGTTCAATATTAACTTTTACACATTATTTAGTGAATTTAACCCGCATATCTATATTGGAGGAGATAATGTAGTTTTTTGGGGGCCACTTGCATGGACTGTAATTTATGGTTTGTTAATTGCTACTTTTTTAACTTTGATCGTAGTTCCTGTTTTATTTTTCTTAATCACAAAATTAAAAATGTATTTCAAAAAAAATAAGGTTGTTAAAATAAATCAATAAAATTTCGGGAAAGTATTAACCTGAGTTCAGGTTATTAGAACCAAAATCCTAAATTAAAATACCAATAATTCTCACTGGTATCAGGAGACCAGGAATATTTCAATTCAATTGGTCCAATAAAAGTATCCCAGGTATATCCTGCGGCATATCCTGATACTGTATCCTCAAAAACAGATCCTCCATTCCATAGGTCATTACTTAATCTACCATAATTTCCCGTAAAGGATAAATAATTATTTTTAAATAATTCATATCTTAAAATAAAAGTAGATTTCAAATAACTCGTATCACTTAAATCTGCCACCTCATACCCATAAAAGGGTACAAAAGTGTTGATGAAATTTTCATTATATCCTCCCAAATGATAGTTGTGTATTTGATTCTGTTCGGGACCAATTGTAATTCCTGCTCTTGCAATATAATGTAAGGTCAATTTGTTAAAAACCGTATAAGCATATCCTATTTTACCATATACTTGTGTAAAAGGACTGAAATCATCATAATAATCAAATGAAAATAAATAAAATCGATAGGTAGCATCAAAATAAAACCCATTTTTTGGAGAGAACTGAGAACTATAAGAATCATAAGCCACTTTTGCAAAAACATTGACATAATTGCTGTTATCTATAAAGTTTTTTTCTGTTTTATCCTCAACAATTTCTTTTACAAAAGCTTTTAAATTTTTATCCTCCACTCCAACTCTAAAAGCCATGTTATTATTGAATGTTGTTTGCACAAAGAATTGCGTAGTAAAATCGTTATAGTAAAATGGTACTTTAATACCGAATTCAGGTTCATTCTCATCCAGAGAAAGTGCTATATCCATTCTAAAAGTGTTATATCGGGTATTCAAACCAAAGCTCCAGTTAAAACCATTATCTAAAAAATAATCAATATTATATCTCAAATTATCACCAATAACAAAGTCAGCAGATAAAAAATCATTTTTAAATAAACTATGTTTCTTTGTCAAATTTACAAGAATTCCTGTTTTGTATAAATCATCAAAATGTGCTCCAATTTTTAAAAATGTAGATACTGGATTCTCCACTAAATTAAATTCAACAATCATACCTCCTTCTGATGGAATAAATTTGTAAAGAACACTTTCAAAATTACCCGTTGCTGTTAAAGTATTAATTCCTTTTAAAAACTTTTCATGATTTAAGACGATTCCCTTTTCAATTTTAAGTTTATCCAGACAGTATTTATCTGTATAATTTTTATTCCCATTGATAACAACATCTTTAATTACAGTGTTTTTATTTAAATTAAATGGTTGAATTGATTTAAGCTGTCTATGCTTTTTTTGTTTTGCTGCCAAATCCTTTATTTCTTCAAACATATCACGGGCAGCTTCTTCTCCAACCAAAATAATATCATCAACCTTATCAAATGAAAAATCATTAAAATTTGAAATATCTGGCTTGATATAAATATCTGTCATTTTTGCCTTTTCTTTTATGTTTTTATACACCTGAAAACCAGCTATCTGCCCAAGTATTAAAGGTATTGAATTTAATTTTGATTCATCAAGTAATTTACCCATTACATCCACACCAATAATGTAGTCAACACCTTTTGCTTTCAATTCTTCTACTGGATAATTGTTAACTATTCCACCATCTACCAAAACTTTACCATCAATTTTTACTGGTGATAGCAATCCAGGGAAGGAGCCGCTAGCCCTTATAGCTTCTGATAATGATCCTTTATCCAAAATCACTTCTTTTCCGGTTTCGAGATCGGTTGCGACACAAAAAAATGGAATTGGTAATTTGCTAAAATCTTCAATTCCATGAATGTGTTCAGTAAGTTGTGAAATAAGATTAAAAACATTCTGACCTTTTGATACAGATGGTAATCCAATTTTCCAGTTTTCTATTGGTAATGACAAAGCATATTTCCCCTCATTATTCTTATGGTAAAATGAATAAGAACTTCTTGGTAATTCATCTTTAATCAGAGAGAATAGATCATATTTTCGTAAAATAGAGTCTAATTCTGTAGCATTGTAACCTGCAGCATACAAACCCCCAATTACAGATCCCATACTGGTTCCTGCAATATAATCAATCCTTATTCCTGCTTCTTCCAGTACTTTTAAAACTCCAACATGAGCAAAACCCTTTGCTCCACCACCACTTAGAACTAGGCCAATTTTGACATCATCATTTTGAGATAAATTATGCTGTGATACACCAATAAAAAAATTAAAAATCAATATGACAACCAATAACTTTTTCATTCTACCTTTTACTATTCTACGAATTTGATTAATTCTTTTTTAATTATTAAAATATGTTACTAATTTTTGTGCTTTATCCTTTCCTATTAGTTGCATTAAATCATCAAAAGGTGCATTTTTTACTCTTTTAAATGACTTATATTTTTTTAACAGGGTAATAATAGTTTTTTCACCTATTCCGTCAATATTAGACAATTCTGATTGTATTGCTGATTTGCTTCTCTTATTCCTGTGGTGTGTAATACCAAATCTGTGTGCTTCATTACGCAATTGCTGGATGATTTTAAGCGTTTCAGATTTTTTATCAAGATACAACGGAATTGGATCATCAGGATAATAGATCTCTTCAAGCCTTTTGGCAATTCCAATAATTGAAATCTTACCTCGTAATCCAAGTAAATCCAAACTTTTTAAAGCAGAACTTAACTGACCTTTACCACCATCTATAACGATTAGTTGAGGTAATTCTTGCTCTTCTTCCTGTAATCTTTTATATCTACGGTGAACAACCTCCTCCATGGATGCAAAATCATCAGGACCAACAACTGTCTTTATATTAAAATGCCTGTAATCTCGTTTGCTTGGTTTTCCATTTTTAAAAACTACACAAGCCGCAACCGGATTTGAACCCTGAATATTTGAATTATCAAAGCACTCAATATGACGAGGTTCTACCCGTAAGCGCAAATCTTTCTGCATTTGTTTCATAATTCTATTTGTATGCCGGTCAGGATCTACTATTTGAATTTGTTTGAATCTTTCCTGACGATAATACTTTGCATTTCGCAATGATAAATCTACAATTCGTTTTTTATCTCCAAGTTTCGGAACTGTTATTTTTACATTTTCTCCAACTTCTACCCTAAACGGAACATATATTTCTTTCGAGACCGAATGAAATCTTTGCCTTATTTCCACAATGGATAATTCCAGTAAGGATCTGTCATCTTCATCTAGTTTTTTCTTAATTTCAATAGTGTGTGACTGAATAATTGCGCCATTTGCAATCTTTAAAAAATTCACATAGGCAAAACTCTCATCCGAAATAATACTAAAAACATCCACATTAGTTATAGCCGGGTTTACTACGGTTGATTTTACCTGATAATTTGATAAAAGTGCAATTTTTTCTTTGATCTTTTGGGCTTCTTCAAACTCAGATCTCGCTGCAAATCCATGCATCAGATCCTTAAATTTATGTAAAGAAGTCTTAAAATTACCTTTTATGATATTTCTAACCTCTTGAACATCTTCTAAATAATCCTTTTCCGTTTGCAATCCTTCACAGGCTCCTTTACAATTTTTAATATGATACTCTAAACAAATTTTATACTTCCTGTTTTCAATATTTTGTCTGCTTAAATTATAGGAACAAGTCCGTAAGGGATATAACTCTTTTATCAAAGATAATAAAGCTCTAACGGTTCTAACAGAGGTATATGGGCCAAAATATTCAGACCCATCTTTGTAAATATTTCTTGTTAAAAAAACTCTTGGAAATGGTTCTTTTTTGATACAGATCCATGGATAGGTTTTATCATCCTTTAGTAATACATTGTACCTTGGCTGGTACTTTTTTATCAAATTATTTTCGAGAAGCAGAGCATCTGTTTCGGTTTCAACAACAATATGTTTGATGCTGGCTATTTTTTTAACCAAAACCCTGGTTTTACCATTTTCATGGGTTTTTGTAAAATAAGATGCAACACGTTTTTTTAAATTCTTTGCTTTTCCAACATATAATATCTTATCCTCTTTATCAAAATACTGATAAACTCCCGGAGAATCCGGCAAAGATTTAATTTGTACTTCTAAATTCAAAACTTAGGTTTTTCAATAAAAAAATTATCTAATAACTGTTCCTCTGTTTCATCAACCACTTCCCATCCTAAAATAGCTGATAATTGATAGATTTTTGATAATTCAATAATCAATCTTTCTTTAGCATTCTTTTTAAGCTCATTAACTTTTGCGGTTTTTTTTATCTTTTCAATACTCTTTTTATTGATGGCATTTAACTCTTCCTTACTAAAGGAATTAAAAGTACTTTGCTGCATATCAAAATACTTTATCTCAGGAATAATCACAACTTCTTCTTTTGGTATACTTTTAATTTTAATTTTTTTATGAACAGAATCAATCTCTACCACCATCTTTTCCAAATCAAACAAAACCTGAACTTTTGCATTTACAGTAACAATGGCACTTTTATTAAATTCAAAAGTATCATAAAAATATTTTTTGGCATTCTTATAACTATAGATCTCAGAGAAAACTCCTTCAGTAACCACCAGTTTACTGATATTTTGAATACTTTGAACAACTATTTGAATATCTTCACTGGTTTCTGCTTTTCTTTCATTTTTATACATCCATTTAGCAAAGAAAAAACCAATTAAACAAACTAAAATATAAATGATAAGTTTTTTCATAAAAATTAGTATAGCAGAGGATTATCAGATAATAAATTCAATTTATGATGCATGTATTTTGTATTTTTGAGCTTTTAAAATTTAGCATAAAAATACGTTTTTTAAAATAAGGTTAAATGAAACATTTGAGAATAATTTTTAATTACACAGGGATAATGTGAATGTTCCATCTGACTATTGAAAAATAATAAAACAAACAGATGAAATACTGGAAAAAACTTACCCAACAGGAATTACAAGATAGAATTGAAAATGCGCTTCGTGAAAATGTTGATTTTAACAAAGACACCTCTTTAGGGTATCCAGCTTCTAAACTAGACAACAAGGTTTTTTATAGTGATGCACCTTTTTTAAAAGATGCACCCACCTTAAAAACCTATGTTGCAAATCCAAATCATATTGGCTGTCATACAGTTGGCTCTTCTGAAAGAGCTTTTAAAGGCACTCAGAAAATTGAACTGGAAGTCCTAAAAGTTTTAGCTGTGGATATTTTCAAATTAGATTCGGATGAGTTTGATGGTTATATTGCTCCTGGAGGCACGGAAGCAAATATTCAGGCTATGTGGGTTTTCAGAAATTATTTTAAAAATAAATTCAACGCTACAAATAGTGAAATTGCCATTTTAGCTTCTGAAGACACGCACTACTCTATTCCTAAAGGATCTAATATATTGAATATTGATCTTTTGACGATTCCTGTTACATTTGAGGATAGAAAAATTGATGAAGGTGCTTTGGAAAATATGGTAAAATCTGCAACTAAAGCTGGAAAAAAGTATTTTATCGTAATTTCGAATCTGGCTACAACCATGTTCGGTTCAGTTGATGACCCAGATGTATATACCAATTTACTTGACAAATTAAATCTTACTTACAAACTTCATATTGATGGTGCGTATGGTGGTTTTGTATATCCATTCAGTAATTTAAAATCAACTATAAATTTTTCAAATCCGAAGGTTAGTTCGATAACCATTGATGCACATAAAATGTTACAGGCACCTTATGGTACCGGTGTTTATTTAAGTAGAAAAGGATTGATTGAGAATGTACTAACCAAAGAAGCGGAGTATGTTGAAGGTATGGATCTTACCCTTTGCGGAAGCAGATCTGGCGCAAATGCAATTGCTGTATTTATGATTTTATTTACCTATGGGCCATATGGCTGGTATGAAAAAATTAGTATTCTACAAATGCGAACTCAGTGGTTCTGTAAACAGCTTGACCAGTTAAACATCAAATATTTCAGAGAAGAGAATATGAATATCGTAACCATTCATTCAGCGTATATTCCGCATGATATTGCCCATAAATATGACCTAGTTCCTGAACAGCACAATGAACAAAACAAATGGTACAAAGTTGTGATCATGGATCACGTTGAAATTGATAATTTAATGAAATTGGTAAATGCATTAAAAGAGCGAAAAGGAATAAATTTATAGCCCTTTTTCTTCTTTTTTATGTGGAAATACTTTTTTGTTAAAAATAATCAATATTGCGACTCCAGTACTAATAGCTGTATCTGCAATATTAAATACAGGATCAAAAAAAGTAAAATGCCTATTGACAAAAAAAGAATAATTATTTCCACCAAATATTGGGAGCCAGTCCGGTATATTAAATGACATACTTGGTAACCAATCGGGTAACATGGTATCCACGATTGGAAAATAAAGCATATCTACTACCTTACCATGAAATAGTGAATCATATCCGCCTTCCGGGGGTAAAAATGTTGCAACCTGCCGAAAACTATGATCAAAGAAAATTCCATAAAAAATGGAATCAATAATATTACCTAAAGCACCTGCAAAAATGAATGAAATAGCGACGATTAAAATTTTATGTGAATTGCTTTTTATAGCGCCGTATAGCCAGTACCCAATTCCTCCGATAGCGACCAATCTAAAAACAGAAAGAAATAATTTACCTGATCTTCCTCCAAATTCTTTTCCCCAGGCCATCCCATTATTTTCTAAAAAATGGATTCGAAACCAGTCCAACCCCAAAACTTTTATCTCTTCACTCAATACAAAATGTGTCTTGATATAGATTTTTGAAATTTGATCGATCAATAAAATAAGGATGATTATAAATGCAGCTTTTTTCAATGGAGTTTTAAATTTTTACAATAATAAGAAATAATTATTTTAAAGCCGATTTTAAATGAATATTTGCAAGCATCGCATTGATTATTAAGGAGTTTTTGTTATATCCCACTACGTCATCAAAATGATTTTTACTTATTCTTTTTAATTTTATATTAGATTCAACCTTTCCCATATTTGATTTTACATATATTCTACAATTATTAATATCTTCAATTAGAACATTTCCAATATTAATATCTATATGAACATCTCCTTTAAATGAATTCATTTGAACCGTACCTTCTTCCATTTTTAAATGTAATTTACCAGAGAAATTTTTTGAACTAAAATTACCATTTTCAATGGATACATCCATATTTAAATTATGTGGTATCCTAATTTGATAGGAAGAATATTTTGGTTGATCATTTCCTAATTTAATTACAGCAATATCACTTCCGGTGATTTTATGACCAATACTTTTGATAAATATCTTACCACTAATTTCCTCTATACTTATTTTAGATGAAGTAATCTCATCGCTTTTTGAAATAATGGTAATTTGATTGATTAAATCGGTTGTAATAATTTCAAGCTCATCAATATAATCAAATTCTGCAATGACCTTGTTTGCTTTTGAACTAAAAGATTTTTTCAATGTCTTTTGCCCATATAAATTTTGGACAAAAAATATCATGATAAAAAATATCCATCCCCTTTTTATCCAAAAAAAAGTATCCTTTTTAATACTGCTGCCTTTTAGCTTCTATACTCAATGTTGCATGAGGAACCAGTTTTAATCTCTCTTTTTGAATCAGGTTACCGGTAACTCTACAAATTCCATAGGTTTTATTCTCAATACGCAACAAAGCATTTTTAAGATCACGAATAAATTTTTCCTGACGAATTGCCAATTGTACATTTGCTTCTTTTGACATGGTTTCCGATCCTTCTTCAAAAGCCTTAAAAGTAGGGGAAGTATCTTCTGTTCCGTTATTACTGTCATTTTTAAAAGCACTTTCGATCAATGCAAGGTCTTCTTCCGCATGTTCAATCTTTTTTTCAATAATTGATCTAAACTCCTGTAAATCCTTATCTGAGTATCTTACTTTGTTATCTCCCATTTCTTTATACTTTTTCTAATAATAATTCTGTATTTACATTGTCAAATACAATACTATTACCATTGTTTATTTCCTCTTTTAATATCAACTCTTTCGTTAAAGTTTCTCTTTTAATATACGTAGCATTTGATTCAACTGCTTTATCAATTATTCCATCTTTTTTCAAAGTAATTCGTATTTTATCTGTCACTTCCAGACCTTTTTCTTTACGCAAATTTTGAATTCTGTTTACCAATTCACGTGCAATTCCTTCATTCTTTAATTCTTCATTAATTGAAACGTCTAAAGCTACTGTTAAATTGCCCTGATTCGCTACTAACCACCCTTCTATATCCTGAGTAGTAATTTCTACCTCTTCTAACAAAATGGTTTCTGATGTACCATTGATATCAATGCTTAATTTACCATTTTTTTCGATACTTTCAATATCTTTATCTGATAATTTTTGTATTGCTGCCCCAACAAAGCGCATGTTCTTACCAAATTTAGGACCCAGTACTTTAAAATTTGGTTTGATATTCTTTATCAGAATTCCAGAAGTATCATTAATCAATTCAATTTCTTTTACATTTACCTCGGATGCGATTAAATCTGATACTGCCTCAATATCTGCCTTGTCCTGTTGATCAAGAACGGGAATCATAACTCTTTGTAAAGGTTGGCGAACTTTAATCATCTCCTTTTTACGCAATGACAATACCATCGAAGATATTGTTTGTGCTTTTTGCATTTTACGCTCCAGCGACTCATCAATCAATAACTCATCTGCCTTAGGAAATTCATCCAAATGTACTGAACTAAATTTATTTTGAGGAGTAATTTTTGTTAAATCTCTATACAAATTATCCATAAAAAATGGTGCAATTGGCGACGCCATTTTTGCCACATCTAACATACAGGTATAAAGTGTTTGATAGGCAGATATTTTATCAAGTTCATAATCTCCTTTCCAGAATCTTCTTCTGCTCAAACGAACATACCAGTTACTTAAATTCTCAGAAACAAAATACTGAATTGCTCTTGCAGCCTTAGTCGGTTCATAATCATTGTAATAAGATTCTACTTTTTGAATCAACGAATTCAATTCAGATAAAATCCAGCGATCAATCTCCGGTCTTTTCTCTATAGCAATATCCTTTTCGGAATAATTAAAATGATCGATATTGGCATATAGTGTAAAGAAAGAATAGGTATTGTATAAAGTACTAAAGAATTTCCTTCTTACCTCCTCAATTCCATCCAGATCAAATTTCAAATTATCCCACGGATTTGCATTGGCAATCATATACCACCTGGTGGCATCCGGCCCATATTTTTCCATGGTTTTAAATGGATCGATGGCATTACCCAGTCTTTTAGACATTTTTTTACCGGTTTTATCTAACACCAGTCCATTTGATACTACATTTTTATATGCAATCGTATCAAAATTCATGGTTGCGATAGCATGTAATGTATAGAACCATCCTCTTGTTTGATCCACACCTTCCGCAATAAAATCAGCAGGATAAAACTCTCCTTTATCGCTATTGGCTGTACCGTCTATTTTTGCTTTATTTTCAAAAGGATAATGCCATTGCGCATAAGGCATCGCTCCTGAATCAAACCAAACATCAATCAGGTCAGATTCTCTTTTCATCGGTTTCCCGGAAGGAGAAACCAAAATGATCTGATCCACAATATTTTTATGAAGATCAATTTTTTCATAATTCTCTTCACTCATATCCCCCACTACAAAATCAGAAAAAATATCTTTCTCCATCAACCCTTTTGCAACTGATTTTTGCATTTCAGATTTCAATTCTTCCACAGAACCGATGATCATTTCTTCTAAACCATCTTCTGTTCTCCAGATAGGCAATGGCGTGCCCCAGTAACGTGAACGAGATAAATTCCAGTCATTTGCGTTTTTCAACCAGTTTCCAAATCTACCTTCCCCGGTCGACTTTGGTTCCCAGTTAATAGACTGATTCAATTCGTACATTCTATCTCTCTTCTCTGTTACTTTGATAAACCATGAATCCAGTGGATAATATAAAATTGGCTTATCGGTTCTCCAGCAATTCGGATAGCTATGCTTGTATTTTTCAACGTTAAAGGCTTTATTCTCTTCTTTTAATCGAATTGCTATTTCAACATCCACCGATCTTTCAGGTGCAGTTCCTTCTTCGTAGTATTCATTCTTTACGTATTTTCCAGCATATTCACCCATATGTTTGGTGAATTTTCCCTGTAGATCAACCAATGGTACCGGGTTGTTATTATCATCTAAAACCAACATTGGTGGAATTTCCGGCTTTGCTTGTTTTGCAACCATCGCATCATCAGCACCAAATGTTGGAGCGGTATGTACAATACCTGTTCCATCTTCTGTAGTAACAAAATCACCGGCAATTACTCTAAATGCATTTTCAGAATTCTCATAAGGCAATGCATGAGGCATTAATTGCTCATATTTCACTTCTAAAAGATCTTTACCTTTACACTCATCAATAATTATGTAAGGTATTTTCTTGTCTTCTTGTTTGTACAAACTTAATTCTTCCTCAGACTCAACCAATATAAATTTCTTACCAAACTGATAATTAACAAGAGCTTTGGCTAATACAACATTTATTGGTTCAAATGTATATTGATTAAATGTTTTTACAGCGACATATTCAATTTTCTTACCAACGGTTAAGGCCGTATTTGAAGGTAAAGTCCAGGGAGTTGTGGTCCATGCCAGTAAATACACTTCTCCATCTATATTTCGTAAACTATTCGGTAAGGTGCTTTTTATAGTTTTAAACTGAGCAACTATAGTAGTATCAGTAATATCCTGGTATGTTCCAGGTTGATTTAATTCATGTGAACTTAATCCTGTACCAGCTTTTGGAGAATAGGGCTGAATGGTATACCCTTTGTATAATAATTTTTTCTGATACATTTGTTTTAATAACCACCAAAG
>VAPK010088229.1_pt1 | contig 12331 bp, 9 predicted proteins | sample 3395031 | NCBI WGS metagenome assembly VAPK01 (sample SAMN08290443, study PRJNA428436) | hydrothermal vent metagenome | isolation source: Deep-sea hydrothermal vent chimney 1 | place: Pacific Ocean: Juan De Fuca Ridge | reverse complement strand
GCCTTGTTCAATATATGTACTGGAGTTACCGATTAATACCGTTGTTAGCATACCAATTTCTTGGTCGGCCATTTCATCAAGACGAACCAGTTGAATAGCTTGTCTTCGGCGATAGGCTGACTTAACAATGGCGACAGGGGTGGCTGGATCTCGGTGCTTTAATAATGTTTTTTGGGCTTCGACAATTTGTTGTGTACGTCGGCCACTTTTAGGGTTATATAAGGCAATAACAAAATCAGCTTGGGCAACAGCCTCTAATCGGCGAGCAATGGTTGGCCAAGGCGTTAATAAGTCTGACAGGGAAATGGAGCAAAAGTCGTGAGTAAGAGGTGCACCAACCAATGAGGCACAAGCCGAAAGGGCGGTGCTTCCTGGGATGATTTCTACTGATATATCACTTTCAGGTGTCCATCCGGCTTTAAGTAAAACTTCATAAGTTGGGCCTGCCATACCATAAACGCCAATATCACCCGAAGAAATAAGGGAAACTTTTTTACCTAGCTTGGCTTGTTCATAAGCTTCAATACAACGGTCTATTTCTTCCGTCATGCCTTTTCTAACGACTTCTTTGCCTTCAAGTAGCTCTTTGACTAATTTAATATAGGTTGTATAACCAATAACAACATCAGACTCTGCAATTGCACTTTTGGCTCTGAATGACATGTGCTCTTCTGCACCTGGGCCAAAACCCACTAAGAATATTTTTCCACTCATAATTTTTTTGATATTTGATGTGATTTGCAATCGGGTTTGTTAGCTTATCTTTGCAATTGAAATAGTGGCGTTTTTACCATCTATTCCACGGTGTTTAAATTTTTCAACCAGCAAATTACGCATATTAGTATTAGCGGCTAATAATGCAGCTGCTTCTGATACGGAAGGTGTCCCCATATATTTTAAAACAACTGCTGATGGGCTTGGAACTTCAATTTGAGCTAATTTTTCTGCGGGGTAAAAGTTTATTGGCCATTGGTATTTTTCAGCAAGTTGCAATATAGCATGTTCATCATTTTTTTTATCTATCGTCGCAAGTTGTTGAACGGCATCTCTGTTTAGATGAATAGAGTTTAATGCCTTATCAACCACCTCTTCCAATGTTTGTAAAGGGGTGTCACGGTCGCAGCCTATGCCAAGAATAACTTTCATTTGCCGGGTCTGTAAACAACCAGTCTTTCATTTAGTTGTTCCCAGGTACTATCAGGAATGTCTTTATTGGTAACCCATAGCAATGCTTTAAAATGGTTTAAATCGACATCTTCAAAGCAGTCAAATAAATGAATATTTTTAGGCAGAGGGGTGGGGCGAGTCCACCAGTTTTTTTCGCCTGCTTCTTGCACAAAGGCAATAGGTTCTTCGTTGACAACATGAGCAGAAACACGGGTAATATTAATTTTTGGTGCTTCAACTTTCCAGCCTAATTCACGACCAAGAATATCAACAGGAATAGTTTTTCCCACGTCGGAAGCCGTTGTTAGAACAGCTGTTCCGTTAGTCAGCTTAGCTATTTTTTCAGCATAAGCATTGGCCCCTCCTACGTGGCCTGAAAGAACAGGAATAACAAACTGCCCTGCATCATCAACTACAATAATACCAGGGTCTTCATCTTTTGACTTTAGATGAGGTGCAATCAGCCGAACCACTGCACCTAACGAAACCAGGAATACCAGTTGGTCATAGTTAGAAAATAGAGTTGCAATTTCATTCCGAAAAGGGCCAGAATAAGCGCGTACTGTATTGCTCAAGCCTGTCATTAAGGGTGCAAATTTTTCAGCAATAACAATATCTGCTTCGGGCAATTTTTTTGCTAATGTTTTAACTTGTCCTGCACCATGTTTGGTTATGGCGATAAGAACAATTTTAGGTTCTACAGTAGTCATTTTGGTAATAGGTAAAATGGAAAGATTATAACCTAGTATTTAAGTCGGGAATAGGGGCTTATCTATTGTTTTATAACTTAGATGGCAGCATTATAACAAATAAGAAAATACAGATCATAAGTGGTAGGGCGGACTTCAGTCCGCCATGGAAATAAGTAAGAGAGCATAAAATACCTAATACGTTTACGGCAAAGAACTCAGCACTTTTTGAGAGCTAAGCCTCCGTGTTCTCTGTGGTTATTTTGAATTTTATTTTTGTTAAAAAAATTTATAGGAAGGAAAAAATATGGCCGAATCAGCACATATCGTTTGCCCACATTGTAACTCAGTTAACCGGATTGCTACTGATCGTCTAGTAGATAATCCAAAATGTGGGCACTGTAAAAAAATATTATTCAGCAGGCATCCGGTTGAATTAACAGCGAAAACATTTACCCTGCATATTAACCGGAATGATATTCCTGTGGTAGTGGATTTTTGGGCACCATGGTGTGGGCCTTGCAAAATGATGGCCCCAGCTTATGCTCAGGCTACTGCACAACTTGAACCTTATGTGAGATTGGTAAAGGTTAATACGGAAGAGGAGCAATTATTAGCAGGACAATACAATATTCGTAGCATACCAACGCTAGCTATTTTTAAAAAAGGTAAAGAAGTAGCTCGTCAGTCTGGAGCAATGAGCGAAGAAGATATTGTTCGTTGGGTACGGTTATCTATTTGAATAAATTAAATAAGCGGATGGTTTACTTAGGAATGTGCGTTCCTTAGTGAGATAAATACTCATTAAGTAAATCATCGCTAGTTTCTTTATCTGCATAAGTCTCTTTGATACATAGAATTTGTTTAAGGTTTTGAATAAAAAGGTCAACTAAAGAGGGGTCAAAATGTTTGCCAGATTCAGAATTTATTAATTCTACTGCATCGTCAATGGTCCATGCTTTTTTATAAGGTCGTTCCATTGTGAGTGCATCAAAAACATCAACAATTGCAACAATACGACCATATAAGTGAATATCATTACCTTTTAACCCTCGAGGGTAACCGCTCCCATCCCATTTTTCGTGATGATTGGCTGCAATAATACTGGCTTGTTTTAATAGTTTGTTATTTGATCGACTTAAAATACTTTCGCCAATAGAGGCGTGTTGTTTCATGACTTCCCACTCTTTCCCTTCTAAGCGACCAGGCTTAAGTAAAATTTTGTCAGGAATTCCAATTTTACCGACATCATGCATAGGAGCAGAATACAGTAGGGACTCAGCTTCTTTATCATTCATTCCCATTGCTTTAGCTAAACACTGAGAATAATGGCCAACACGGATGGTGTGCATCCCCGTTTCAGAATCACGAAATTCAGCGGCATAACCTAGACACTCAATAACCTCTATTTGTGACTCTTTTAAGTCAAGACTTTGTTGTTCAATGGTATTAATGATCGATTTATTATAAGTTTCAAGTTCTTGGCAGGAAAGGTACTGTGTTAATAATTGATGAGTGCGAAATAGCAGCTCATTACTTTTAATAGGGGTGTTGATAAAGTCTCTAATTGCTGTATCTATGGGGGGGGTGCTGTTTGGGTTTTCATTGATTAGAAGAATGGGAGGTAAGGAGTTTGTGCTGTTAAAGGTAGTGAGTTTATCTGTGAGTTCGGGTATTGTTAAATTGGCTAATGGACTAAGAATAATAAGAGCGGCTGGTGTTGTAAGGTGTAGTTCCATTGCAGCCTGAAAGTTATTAGAGCTCTGTACTGCCTGATAGTTATTAGTTTCGAGTATAGTGACAATATTTTCTAAATAATGATCACTGATTACGAGGATGTTGGCATCTGTTGTAAGATCCATTAAATCATCTATCATTTTTGTTCTCAATTAACAAGGCATCAGAAACTTTAACTTTAGCTGTTTTTTAGCTGTTTACAAGTTAAAAAGGACGTTAGGTAGTTGCTAATTAAAGTGTATAGCTAACACGTAGAGGCTAGACGATCAAAAAAATCTATGGTTAAAAATATTGGTTTATTTATTTATTTATGTCCTATTACTTAATTGCCACTCAATGACTTCTCTATTATGTGATTTAAGGTATTCGTTAGCCTGGCTAAAATGCCTGCAACCAAAAAAACCACGATAGGCAGATAAAGGCGAGGGGTGAGGTGCTTTTAAAACCAAATGACGGGTATTATCAATTATCGCCCCCTTTTTTTGTGAGTAGCTGCCCCATAATAGAAATACTACGTGTTCACATTCTTTATTAACTATTTCTATGATTTTGTCAGTAAATTGTTCCCAACCTTTACCTTGGTGGGCATTCGGTTTTGAGTCTTCTACTGTCAACACTGCATTCAGTAGTAATACGCCTTGTTTTGCCCAGCTTTCTAAATACCCATGATTTACAGTTTGAATATGTAAGTCTGTTTCCAGCTCTTTATAGATATTCACCAAGGAGGGTGGTGGTTTTACTCCTGGCAAAACAGAGAAACACAAACCGTGGGCTTGTCCAGCTTGATGGTACGGGTCTTGACCTAAAATAACAACTTTCACCTTGTCTAAGGGGGTTGTTTCAAGAGCATGAAACCAATGGGAGGAATGTGGGTGAATTGTTTTCTGTGCATCTTTTTCAGAGCGTAAGAATTTTTTCAAAGCTTGCATATAAGGCTTATGGAATTCTTCAGCTAATACAGCTTGCCAGCTTGGGGCGTTATCTAAAACCATGAGGGTATCTTATTTTAGTGATATTTGCACTATAGTACCAATTATTGAGCTAATAAGGCTTCAAATTCAATGGCAGGTACAGGTTTACTGAAGTAGTACCCTTGCACATACTCACATTGGTATAGGTTTAATATTTTGAGTTGTTCTTTTGTTTCTACGCCTTCAGCAACAACTGATAGGCCAAGATTTTTGCAAATTGTAATAATAGAGATCACTAATGCTTCATCACTTTTGTCTTCCGTTATATCTTTAATAAAGGATCTATCAATTTTTACAGTTGATACAGGCAGGTTTTTTAAATAGCTTAATGAGGAGTAGCCCGTACCAAAATCATCCAGTGAAAAAGTAATCCCTTTGCTTATCAATTCTTGCATTTTTACAACAGATTTTTTTACATCATTAATCAAACTATATTCGGTAATTTCTAAATCAATACATTGAGCTGGTACATTAATTTTATCGAGTAAATTAATAAATGATTTGGAAAAATGTTCATCCTGGAACTGTCGGGTACTGATATTTATACTGAGTCTTTGTTGTAGTTTCCAAAGTCCTGCTTTGATCCAACTAGCCAGTTGTTTTAAGCTTTCTTCTAACACCCAGTTACCTACATCAATTATAAGACCTGATGACTCTAAAATATCCAGAAAATAACCGGGTGCCATAATTCCATTTTTTGGATCATTCCAGCGTAACAATACTTCTGCACCATGAATAGCTCTCGTTAACGCTTTATTTTTTGGTTGAAAATATAGTATAAATTCATTATTATTGTGGGCTACTCTTAATTTTCGTTCAAGCTCTAACTGGCGGTGAACCTGAATACTCATATCTTGATGAAAAACTTCAAATTGGTTTTTTCCCGATTTTTTTGCTTCATACATAGCGGTATCTGCAAAACGAAGTAACTCATGGCTGTTATCCGTTCCCGCTGAAAACATTGATATTCCAATACTTGCTGTTAAATTAAAGGTCATGTTTTCAAGCAGAATATCTTTTGCAATAAATTTATTCAGTTTTTTTGTAACATTGCGGGCTTGATTAAGCGCTTCTATTGAATCAAGGCTTAGCCCTGTAAGAATCACTACAAACTCATCGCCTCCTAGTCGGGCAAGTGTATCTTCACCCCGAATCTCAGCTTGTAAGCGTCGAGCAATTTCTTTTAAAACTAAATCACCTGTTGGGTGTCCTAGAGAATCGTTTACATATTTGAAATTATCGAGGTCAATATATAACAAGGCACTATGGCTGTTATTACGCTGGACTCTATCAATCTCATAATCCAGTCGTTTTAATAACTCATTACGATTAGCTAAACCTGTTAAGGTATCATAATAGGCAAGGTATTTTATGGTTTCCTCTGCTGAACGTAGAGAGCGGATATCCTTGGCAACTGTTGAAAAGAAGTCTATTTCACCTTGAGAAGATTTATGAGATACTAATACTTGAGAGGTTAATATTATTTCACCTGAATTTGAGATAAAAGTTGTTTCCCCCGTCCACATGCCATGTTTAATTGCATAAGGGATAGCTTTTTCCATTATCAAGATAGCATCACTTGTTTTGTGAAAGTCAGATAAACGTATTTTGTTTAAATTTTCATCAGTAGGTATAGCGAGTAATTCATGTCCTGCTTTATTCAAGTAAGTTAGAAAACCGTCAGTGTCAGCGATACATATTAAATCTGGAGTGGCTTCTAAAATAGCAAGTAATCTATTTTGTTGTTCAAGCACTATTTTATTATCTAGAATAAGTCGCCACTCTCGCAGTACGCGACTAGCAATAACAGGTAGTTCTCGCAATGTCTGGTCTGATTTTACAATATAATCCAGTGCGCCTGCTTTTATTGCTTTAACAGCGATAGCTTCATCCCCAAAGCTAGTCATTACAATAATTGGGCATATATTATCATGCTTGCAGTGGTCAATAAAATGAATGCCATCTCCATCAGGTAGACGAAAATCGGTAATAATTAGATCTGGTTTAAATTCAGAAAAAAATTGGCATGCTTCTGATAAGGTGTGCGTACTAATTATTTGGTATTGTGGGTGAGTTTCAAAGGCGCGTAAAATTAATGCTTCATGTGCAAGGTCATCCTCAACCAATAAAACCTTATATTTAACTTGGTTGTTATTTGTCTGGGATTTTAGCTTCATTATGTTATTCATTAATCATTCTCATTACGCATTTGAAAAAATGCTTCTGGCTCAAATATTTAGTTTTAAACAGTACAAATAATTTCTTCTATGGCTTGACTTTGTTCTATTACTTCTATGAGCAGGTCGAAAAGAATGCTCTTTGAAATTTTGAGGTCATCTAAATAATTCATTATTAATGTTGGCAATTGATCAAAATCAATTTCTGCCAGATCTGGGGTTGGTTCAATCAAGTGAGCTAATTGGTCGGCAAGACCCACTAACTTTGCTTGTTTGTTGTAAATGCTTGAATCAGTGGGTTGGTGATGAAATTTAATAATTTCACTTACTTGCTTGGGAACCCCCCAATTTTCTAGAAGTAATGCACCAATAGTCGCATGGTCAAACCCTAATAGTGCCTGTTCAATTTGATACCTTTCCTGATTTTCATTGATTACCTGCCATGCAATTGTGGCTGATAATTCAGGTTCATTTTTATAGATAACAAGCTGACCAAGGTCATGTAGCAAGCCAGTAAGAAATAATAGTTCAGGGTCTGATTCAGAAACTAATTTTGCGAGTAATTTTGCAGTAATTCCACAGCGTATACTGTGTTGCCAGAACTCAGTAATATTAATACCATCATCTATCAATGCTGAAACAGAATTAACGGCAGAGTTAACAAGCACAATATTGCGTAAATCATATTCACCAATAAGGTTGACTGCTGTACTAATACTATAAACAGTATTGGGTAGAGCGTAATAAGAGCTATTAATTATTCGCAGTGTACGAGCACAAAGACTGGGATCTATACTAATGACCTCTGCAATATCATCACGCGTGTGCTTCGGGTCTTTTAAAGTTTTTTCTAATTGCGTGTAGACATTAGGTAAGCTAATGAGGTGAACTACATTGCTTACTAATGCTTCGGGAGTATTGGTGTTAACTGTTAACTGCAAAACCGAATCCTTTTTATTCTATAAGAGTAGAAATATAGCAGAAGTATACATAATTAATAAATTGAGACTTGGTTGGCTGTAGAGTGGGCCTTAGCCTGCGATAACCCAAAAATATTGGTTCAATGGTGGGTTGAAGTCCACTTTACAGTATAAGTCGTTATTTTAATACTAGACTAAATTTGGCGATTGGTTCCATATCAGCCAATAAAAACCTAAATTTTCAAGCATCGGCATAAATTGTTGTAAATCTAAAGGTTTAACCAAATAACTATTTGCATAATTATCGTAGGCCTGAGTAATATCTTTTTCAGCAGATGAGGTTGTCATAATAACCACGGGTATGCGAACTAATTCGGGGTCAGTTTTAATGGTTTTTAATACTTCCAAACCATCTATTTTAGGTAAGCGTAGATCAAGTAAAATTAATTCAGGCTTAGGTGATGACAAAGGTTTGCTATAAATATTGAGCCGATATAAATAATCAAGAGCTGCTTGCCCATCTTTAACATGATAGATTTTATTCGCTAATTTGAAATCTTGAAGATTACGTTTAACAATAACAGCATGGGCCTCTTCATCTTCTACTAACAAAATTGTGATGGGTTTACCTTCCATTATAATTCTCCAGAGGATTTTAAATTAATAGCTTCAGGGAGGGTGAATAAGAAACAGGCGCCCTGCTCAAGCCCTTTTGATTCAACATAGATAGTTCCTTGGTAAAGCCCTACTATACGCTTTATCAGTGCTAATCCCAAACCACTTCCATCAATGCTAGGGTTTAGCTGTTCAAAAATATCAAATATTTTTTCATTATATTGTAGTTCTATCCCTATACCGTTATCTCTAACATAAAAAATAGTTTTTTCATTTGTTTTGTGGGTGCCTATTTCGATGACAGGGTTTAACTGTTTGCCCATGTATTTTATCGAGTTTTCTATTAGATTCTGCCATATTTGTGTTAATTCAGAATAATCGCCTAGTAAAGTTAGCTCGGTTTCATCAACTTTAATATTAATTTTGTTTTTAGAAATACTACCTGCAGTAAGTTTTAATACATCAGCAATCAGTTGTTTAAATGAAATAGGTTTTATATTTTTAGATTGTCTACCGACTCGTGAGAATTCAAGTAAATCATCCAGTAATATTCCCATTTTATTAGTGGCCGATGCCATAAAATTAATATCCTCAGCAATTCTTGCGCTGTCTGATTTGTCAATGTCCGCTGTTAAGTAACCGAGAAAGGTTTTAACTGTGACTAATGGGCTTTTTAGATCATGAGAAATCATATAGATAAATTGTTCAAGTTCGGTGTTTTTTTCTAGTAGTTCTTTATCTATCTTTTTGCGGTCGGTAATGTCATTAATGATTGCATAGTAGACGGGGTTATCTGGTACATCATATATTTGTAAGCGTACTTCGACAGGATAACAGCTACCATTTTTACGCTTATGGATAGTTTCGAAGATTAGCTGGTTTTGTTTTCCTTGTTGTAAAGGGAGAATAAACTTAGAAAAAATTTGCTGGGTATATTCTGGTTTAATATCAACAGGTGTTAGTTGTTTTAGCTCCTTCATGCTATAACCTAGATTTTGGCGTGCACCTTGATTTACTTGTAAAAAATGAAGAGTTTTAACATCAAAAATATATATTTCATTGGATGACTGCTCTAAAATATGGCCTAAACGAAGGTTATTTTTTTCTGCCAAATTACGTTCGGAAATAACACGGTTTAATCGTTTACTTAACTGCCAATAATAAATAAAACAAGCTGTTACAACTAATAACAATAATAAAGCAATCGACAAGAAACGAACTCCGTATTGCTGATACCAAGGTTTATTGGCTGTATAAATAAAGTTATCAAGAGAGTAATTTGCAGGCATTTTTTCTTGTTTAACAAGCACCTCAGCCATTCGATACCACCTGCCTGGGTTGGTGTGACCAATTTCCACTAGATTGGGTAACATTAGTTTTTTTATGCTTTGGGCTTCAAATATTAAGTGTTCACGGGATTCTTGAGAGTGGTATTGTTTAATGATTAAATCAATAATTTCATTTGTATGGTCCATTGCATATTGCCAGCCTCGTAAAGTAGCTTGCAAAAAACGTTCAACCCTTTCAGGGTGGTTATTTACTTCATTTTCTGTTGTAAAAAGAGTGTCGCCATAGAAATCAATACCATAATTAATAGGGTCAATAATGCGGCTATTAATACCTGCTTTGTTGAGCAAAAAAGGTCGGTTGATGATATAAACTCCCATCGCATCAACCGTTTTATTGACTAACTCATCAATCACATAGCTTTGTTTTATAACTTTAATATCTGATAACTTAACGCCTTCATTTTGTAGCATAGCCAATATATTGATGGAGTTATCACCCATTTGTAACATTACACGTTTACCAATCAGGTCGTGTGGAGAATATATATTGCTATCAGCTCGAACCATTAAAGCTGTAGGAGAATGTTGAAAAATGGGAGCAAGGGCAACGACAGGTTTACCCTGTAGACGAGCATATAATAAGTCTGTTTGGGTCTGGCCGTATTGTGCATTACCTGCTAAAACTTCATCAACTGTAGGTTTATCTAATTTGGCTTCAATTAGTGTGACATCAAGGCCGGCATCCTTATAATAACCTTGCTCAATTGCTGCATAAAACCCAGCAAATTGAAATTGATGCAGATAGCGTAATTGTACTGATATGGGTTCTAAAGTTATTGGGTCAGTCTTGGTTTCTGCTTGTGCCCAAGGTGCAAAGAAAAGAATTAAGCTATAAATAGTGAAGTAATAATGTGTGTTATATATTGGCATAATGTTGAATATAGAAGCATTCATTGTGAAAATAACAGGAAATCAAACTGCTGGTGACTTCGTTATTTTTGATATTCAGAAAGGGCAGGGCAACTACAAAATAAATGCCTGTCACCATAGGTATTATTAATACGTCCTATGGGGGGCCAGTATTTATCATTATGTTGAACTTTATTGGGGAAAAAAGCCTGCTGCTTTGAGTAGGGGAAATCCCATTGTTGTTCTAATAATAGCTGGTGAGTGTGGGGGGCATTATGGAGTACATTATTGGTAGTATCTGTTTTTCCTGATTCAATTTCTGCAATTTCCTGACGAATGGAGATTAAAGCAGCACAAAAACGATCTATTTCGGATTTGCTTTCACTTTCTGTAGGTTCAATCATTATAGTTTCTGGTACAGGAAATGAAACCGTAGGTGCGTGGAAGCCATAATCAATTAATCGTTTGGCAATGTCGTCTACAGTAATGTTGCATGATTTTTTAAACATACGGCAATCAATAATACATTCATGAGCCACTCGGTTATTTTTACCGGTAAATAAAATAGGGTAATGAGGTGCTAGCCGGTGAGCCATATAGTTGGCATTTAAAATTGCATGTAAAGTCGCTTGTCTTAAACCTGATGCCCCCATCATGGCAATATAGGCCCAGGCAATGCTTAATATGCTGGCTGACCCCCACGGTGCTGCTGATACAGTCCCTATAGTTCCATGTGTTGATTTGGCAGGATTTACACCTGAAATAACAGGATGGTCAGGTAAGTAAGCCGCTAAATGCTGCCCCACTCCAATCGGGCCAACTCCAGGTCCACCTCCACCATGAGGAATAGCAAATGTTTTATGTAAATTAAGGTGGACGACATCCGCGCCTATTTTACCTGGACGACTTAAACCGACCAAGGCATTAAAATTGGCACCGTCTAGATAAACCTGCCCACCATATTGGTGAATGGTCTCACATATTTCTCGAAAAGATTGTTCATAGACCCCGTGAGTGGAAGGGTAGGTAATCATTAATGCACCTAAGGTATCTTTATATTTTTTTACTTTATCCTGTAGCTCATCGAGACTGATATTACCATTTTTATCACAAGCTAATACCACTACTTTAAAGCCAGCCATCACGGCACTGGCAGGGTTTGTACCATGAGCAGAGGCAGGAATTAAGCAAATATTTCTATGTGCCTCATTACGAATAGCATGAAATTTTGCAATAACTAACAGGCCGGTATATTCACCTTGTGAACCTGCATTGGGCTGTAAAGAAAAGGCATCAAACCCAGTTAAATCAGCTAGCATATCTTCTAGCTCATCAAACATTTGTTGATAACCTAGCGTCTGGTATAGCGGCGCAAAAGGATGGATATTACTAAATTCGTTATAAGAAATAGCTTGCATTTCTGTTGCTGCATTGAGCTTCATCGTGCATGAGCCGAGTGGAATCATGCTACGGTCTAAAGCAATATCTTTACTGGCCAAATAACGCATATAGCGCATCATTTCGGTTTCAGAGTGATATTTTTCAAAAACGGGATGTTGCAAAAAATTATCTGTACGCAATAAATTTATAGCGATACATTTATCCGATTGTTTATCTAATAAATTAATATCGGGAATATCTACAGTGGAATTAGCGAAAATACGCCAAATTCTCCTTAAGGTTTGTCGGTTTGTTGTCTCATCCAATGAAATACCTAAAGTATCAGCATCAATTAAACGGAAATTAATTTCTTCTTCCTGGGCTTGGTTCAGTAATCGTTTTGCACGGTGTGGTGTATTTATTGTGAAGGTATCAAAATAACTTTTAGTTGGAATTTTATACCCTAGCTGTTTAAGT
>VAPK010694778.1_pt1 | contig 12334 bp, 13 predicted proteins | sample 3395031 | NCBI WGS metagenome assembly VAPK01 (sample SAMN08290443, study PRJNA428436) | hydrothermal vent metagenome | isolation source: Deep-sea hydrothermal vent chimney 1 | place: Pacific Ocean: Juan De Fuca Ridge | reverse complement strand
CTCGATATTCCGAAAACATTAAAAAAGTCATTCCAAAAACTATCTTTTTCGGCTCTTTCTTTCGTTTCATCTGCCCATTCATTCGAGAATTTTAAGGCTCTATCTTTAATTTCATTCCAACTTATTGCCATTTAATTATTTTCTTTTTCGGTTTGTTTGGTTCTTGATTTTTGTTTTTTTTTGCATTGGGCACAACTTGTTATAAGTACACCAATATACATAATTAACAGTAAATTTTAAGGGATACTTTTACTTTACAACTTAATCCTCAATAAAATTAAAAGTATTTTAGATTTAGTTTAAAAAACATATTAGCAAATATTTAACATCTTATGCCAAGTTATTCTAAAACACATTGTTAAATTTGAACGAATAACTAAATCATTATAATGCCTACTAAAAAAATTACTTTATTATTAACTACCTTGGTATTGGCTGGTTATTTATCGGCCCAGGATCTTACCTTTGAAGAATACAACCCCACCTCTACGTTGGTTGTACCAAAACATATAGTTAAAAAAGCCAAATTTCCATTTATTGATGTACATGGCCATCAATACAGGATGCCCAAACAAGATCTGGTTCCTGTAATTGCTGCAATGGATACCTTAAATATGGGTATTATGGTAAATTTAAGTGGTCGTTCGGGAGAGCAATTACAACAATCTGTTAAAAATATAAAAGACCATTATCCCAATCGTTTTGTGGTCTTTGCCAATGTAAACTTTGAAGGTGTTGGAAAAGATAATTGGATACAAAATGCTGTAAATCAGTTAGAGCAAGATGTGAAAAACGGAGCAAAAGGCTTAAAAATTTACAAAAGCTTGGGTTTGAGAAATAAAGATAGTGATGGTAAAAGAATTGCAATTGACGATCCACGTCTTGATCCTATTTGGTCTAAATGTGGTGATTTAGGAATACCGGTTCTCATTCACGCAGCAGATCCGAAACCCTTTTGGGATGAAATGGATGGTGATAATGAAAGGTGGTTAGAATTGAAGACTCATCCAAGAAGAAAAAGAGGAGCGAATAACCCAGTTCCATGGGAACAGATTATCAAAGAAGAACACAATATGTTTAAAAAACATTCAAAAACTAATTTTATAAATGCCCACATGGGTTGGTATGCCAATGATCTGGGAAAACTGGGCGAACTTTTAGATGAAATGCCAAATATGTATGTGGGTATTGGTGCTATCATAGCCGAATTAGGGAGACAACCTCGATTTGCTAAAAAGTTTTTCGTAAAATACCAGGATCGTGTATTATTTGGAAAAGACAGCTGGAAACCGGAAGAATTTCCTACTTATTTTAGAGTTTTAGAAACCGATGACGAGTATTTTCCATATCATAAAAAATACCACGCTTTTTGGGCCATGTATGGTTTAGATCTGCCAGATGATGTTTTAAAGAAAGTATACTATAAGAATGCTTTGAATTTGGTTCCCGGATTGGATAAAAGTTTATTTCCAGAATAAGAAGAACCGTTAGAATTCTGTTATATGTACTTGATTATTGAGCGTTAAATCAAGCAATAAATTTTAAATTAGACCATCAAAAGAAAAATATTACTTTTCTTTGTAATTCTATGAAAATTAAATTGCTCATTATACTACTCATATGTTTTAAGTCGGTTACGGCTCAGGTAGGAGGTGAAAAAGTCTTTAATTTTTTGAATATAACAACCTCTGCCCGACAAGCAGCAATGGGAGGGGAGTCACTTACTTTAAATGATGATGTGAATCAGCCATTATGGAATCCGGCAACCATAAGTAAATATATGGATAATAAAGTGGCTGTGAATTATGTAAATTTTTTGGCAGGTGTTAATATGGGATCTGCAACTTTTGCACATTTGATAAACAGAAGATTCGGTACAATTCACGCTGGCGTTCAATACATAAATTATGGAGATTTTATTGGAGCGGATGAAAACGGAGTAGAAACCGGTGATTTTTCGGCAAGAGATTTGGCGGTATCTGTTGGTTATGCCTATAATATTCCCTGGTCTAATTTTTATGTTGGTTCCAATATTAAATATTTAAGTTCTAAAATAGAGAATTTCACTTCACAAGGAGCCGCTTTGGATTTTGGCGTTTACTATTATTCCGATTTTAGACCCTATGCATTTACCGCTGTTATTAGAAATGTGGGCTTTCAGTTTTCTCCATTTGATGAACAAAAAGAAGACCTGGCTCTCGATATCGCTGTTGGGGCATCCTGGCAATTAGAAGATGTTCCTTTGAAGTGGCACTTAACCATAAATAATTTACAGCAATGGAATATTTCTGTACCTAATCCATCCGATAGTCAAATCGATTTAGAAGGAAATAAATCTTCGAATGATGTTAGCTTTTTTAACAATGCAATTCGACATGTTACAATAGGAGGAGAATTCTTCCCCGATAAGGCATTTAATGTTAGATTTGGTTATAATTTTAGAAGAGCAGCAGAATTAAAGTTAAGCGAAACAAGAACCTTCGCAGGAATAACGGTTGGTTTTGGATTGAAAATGGGTAGAATAAAATTAGATTATGCCTTCACAAAATACCACCCTGCAGATAATACCAGTACATTTACATTACACCTTGATTTAACAAAAAAAAGGTTCTAGCATGAAAAGAAATAAAAAAATTATAATTGCAGTTGATGGGTATTCATCGACTGGTAAAAGTACTCTGGCCAAACATTTAGCCAAAGAATTGGGGTTTGTATATATAGATACCGGTGCTATGTACAGAGCTGTTACTCTGTTTGCCATACAGAATGGGTTTTTAAAGAATGATTTTTTCGATAAAAAAGCGTTGATATCTCATCTAAATAAAATTGATTTGAAATTTAAATACAATTTGAAACTGGGTTTTTCTGAAATGTTTTTGAATGGTTTACCGGTAGATAAAGAAATTAGAAGCATGGAAGTTTCTAATGCAGTGAGTAAAGTGGCAACTATTTCAGAGGTAAGGGCACAATTGGTTGCCCAACAGCAAAAAATGGGAATAGAAAAAGGCATTGTTATGGATGGTAGAGATATTGGAACCGTTGTGTTTCCTAAAGCAGAAATAAAGATATTTATGACAGCTTCAGCCGATAAACGAGCGCAACGACGGTATAATGAAATGATAAATAACGGAGTTGCTATTAGTTATGAAGATGTGTTGGAAAATGTTAACTCAAGAGACTTAATTGATACCACGCGAAAAGATTCGCCTTTGGTAAAAGCTAATGATGCTGTTGAAATTGATAATAGCACATTAAACGCTAATCAGACCTTTAAAAAAGTTTATGCCTATGTTCTAAACAATATGGGTAGTTCTAAAAATTGATTTACAGCCAAATTTTCATTGTTTTTTATAGACAATGAAAATTTATGAAACCCTATCGAGATAAGGTAAGAAAATTTGAAGCAGAATATGAAAAACAATGAGAACCTAATTGGGAATAAAGATAACAAACAATTTGACTGCGTTATATTTTTTTGCAATAGCGAAGACTATTACTAAAAAAATATGCCTTGCATCTTATTTATTCTCTTTATTTTTGGCAAGAAATCAATTTTTAGAACTACCCATATGTAATTTTAATAAATAATAACGTCAATAACTATTCATCTAAAAAATCAAATTCAATGAAAAAATTAGCACTTCTTACAAGTATTCTATTTTTAATACTTTTTTCAACTAAAATACATTCTCAAAAATTTAGCGCCTTAGATAAAAGCCCAATGGATGTGGCTTCGTATCCAAGTATTCACGATGATCCGAATACGCTAATCAAGGTAGTTTACAGCAGACCCCAGTTAAAAGGAAGAGCTATAAGTGATTTAATTATTAATGACAAAGTTTGGAGAGCAGGAGCCAATGAGGCTACGACCATAACTTTTTATAAAAACATGAAGTTGGGTGAAAAAACGATAAAAGCAGGCACTTATTCTTTGGCTGCTCTACCGGGAGAAAAAGAATGGGTTATTATCTTAAATTCCGATGTAAATGTTTGGGGAGCCTATTCTTATAAAAAAGAAAATGATATTGCAAGATTTACAGTTCCTGTTAGCAAGGGAGAAGAAGTGATTGAGGCATTTTCAATTGCATTAGAACAAAGCGATAAGGGTGTTAATATGTTTTTGGGATGGGGTACTCTAAGAGTTGCTGTTCCGTTTATGAATTAATTTTTTCGTTTTTTCTTTTTCCTTACGGAGGATTTTAAAGTGGGTTATTTTACTTTGAAAACCAAATCATTAGCAGAGGTGGTGATGATTTTTTGACTTTGCCTATTTTAGTATCTGTCAGGTTTTCAAAACCAGACAGGTGATGGATTTAGTCTATAATCTTGATGTCATTTCCTCTTTTAAGGATTTTCGAAAAGCATTTTCTTAAAAGGTGTGATTTTTATTCCAATAGGCTTTATGGAATATGAAGATATTTATGTGTTTGGAGGGATATTTTCCATTTCGGATTTTGCATAACAAAATCAACGATTAAAGGTGTCATTTTATCTCTATTGCTCCATTCTGGTTGTAAGAACAATTCACAGTCATCACTTACTTTACTTGCTTGTTCTTCGGCAAATTTAAAATCATTTTTATTATAAACTATAATTTTTAATTCGTTTGCCTTTACATATATTTTGGGAAGTGGTGTTTTGTTTTTTTTTGGTGACAAACAAATCCAATCCCATTTACCCGATAATGGATATGCTCCAGATGTTTCTATATGAACTTTGATATTTGAATTGATAAGCTTTTCGGTAATAAAATCCATATTCCACATAAGTGGTTCCCCACCTGTTATTACTACAGTATTTGCATGTTTTTTTACATTTTCAACTATGCTCAAAGTAGAAGTCGCCGGGTGTAAATCAGCGTCCCAGCTTTCTTTAACATCACACCAATGGCAACCCACATCGCATCCACCTATTCGAATAAAATAGGCAGCTTTTCCTGTATGAAAACCCTCACCTTGAATAGTATAGAATTCTTCCATCAACGGAAGCATCTCTCCTTTTTGGATTAAAATTTCAGTCTTTTCAATCATTCGGCAAATATACTTAGGATATATGAAAATGCTTTCAAAAAGAAAGTTTAATAGCTGAACTTATTTGACCACTGCGATACACTCAATTTCAATAGCTGCTCCGGCAACTAAATGGGTAGCAAAAGTTGTTCTTGCCGGAAAATTATCTTTAAAAAAAGCCTTGTAAACTTCGTTCATTGCAGAAAAATTATTGATATCTGAAAGAATTACCGTGCATTTTACAACATGAGCAAGATCAGAACCATTTGCCTCTAAAACGGCTTTGATATTGCTAAATACCTGTGCGGTTTCTGCTTTAATACCTCCCGGTACTAATTTTCTAACAGAATGATCCATACCAATTTGACCTGCAAGAAACAAGATGTTTCCTACTCTAACAGCATCTGAAAAAGGAAGGTCTTTTTTCTTTTCTTCTTTTGACTTTAAAAATTCAATATCTGATTTTTGTTGAGATAGTACCGTGCTGATGGTAACCATAAATAAAAGCATAAATAATTGGATTGATTTTTTCATGTAAACTGATTTTTAATGTGAAGTTATAAATGTAATTATAATTTTCATTCTACAAAAAACATAGAAACCAAATTCTATTTTTTAATGTAAAAATTAAGAACTATTTTTATAAAAAAAATTACCCATGCCAAACAAACAGGATTTTATTGATATTATAAATAGTGGTTATACTACCAAAGGTGACTCCCTTATTTTGGGTGCTGCTATGCTGGAAGAAGAAACACTAACCAATACTTTTGTTAAAATTCCTTTAAAAACCATAAATCGTCATGGTTTGATTGCAGGGGCAACCGGAACCGGGAAGACCAAAACGCTTCAGGTTTTTGCAGAAAATTTATCTGAAAATGGAGTCCCGGTCTTATTGATGGATGTTAAAGGGGATTTAAGTGGACTGGCAAAAGCGAGTCCGGGTCATAAAAAAATTGATGAACGACATGAAAAAATAGGCTTACCTTTTATTGCTAAAGATTTTCCTGTTGAAATATTAACTATTTCTGAACAGAAGGGATCCAGACTTCGAGCCACTGTATCAGAATTCGGACCAACTTTACTTTCGCGTATATTAGGTTTATCGGAAGTTCAAGCCGGGATAGTAGCCATATTATTTCAATATTGTGATGACAATAAATTGGCCTTATTAGATTTGAAGGATTTTAAAAAGATCTTGCAATATTCCACTCAGGAAGGTAAGAGTGAAATCGAATCGATGTATGGAAGAATATCTACCGCATCAACCGGATCGATTTTAAGAAAAATAGTAGCTTTAGAACAGCAAGGTGCCGATCTATTCTTTGGTGAAAGATCTTTCGAGGTTAGTGACCTCACTAGAATTTCTGATGACGGCAGAGGCATTATATCTATTTTAAGACTTACAGATATTCAAGACAAACCACAGTTGTTTTCAACTTTTATGTTGCAATTACTGGCTGAAGTTTACAGCACTTTTCCAGAACAAGGTGATAGTGACAGACCCGAATTGGTAATTTTTATTGATGAAGCACACCTCGTTTTTGAAAATGCCTCTAAAACCTTATTAGATCAAATAGAGGGTATGGTTAAATTGATTAGGTCTAAAGGAATTGGTATTTATTTTGTAACGCAAAACCCGAAAGATATCCCGTCAGATGTACTTTCGCAATTGGGCCTCAAAATTCAACATGCTTTAAGAGCATTTACAGCTAAAGACAGAAAGGCTATTAAGTTAGCAGCCGAAAATTATCCAATTTCTACTTTTTATGATACGGCGGAAGAATTAACTAAACTGGGTATTGGCGAAGCATTGGTGTCTGCCCTAGATGAAAAGGGAAGACCAACTCCTTTAGCTAAAACTATGTTACGAGCCCCAATGAGCAGGATGGACATTTTAAGTGAAGACGAATTAAATGAATTGATTAGATCGTCAAAAATAGCTTCAAAGTACAATGAAGTTATTGATAGTGAAAGTGCTTATGAAATATTAAATTCTAAAATAATAGAAATAAAAAAAGAAGAGAAAGTTGTTAAAAAGCAAAAACAAAGTTCTTCATCATCAAGGAGGTCGACTATTAACCCGGTGTTAAAAGTTTTGACAAGCGCTACCTTTATCAGAGGAGTATTTGGAATATTGAATAAGGTGTTAAGAAAGAAGAGATGAATTGTTTGATAAACTTTGATTTTTCCTTTTGAAAGGGAATAAAAAAGTATATTTTGCGAACTATTCATCAAAAGAATTAGTACTTTAAGGATAATAAATAATTATTTAAATAGTTGAAGTTGTTTCCTTAATAATTAGATTATTGAGATTTAAATTTTAAAAAGAAAATATATAATAAAAATGAAAAGAATAATTAATATTATAATTTTAGGTTTAATAATAACACAATGTACTACTAAGACCAATATGGAAATAGCCAAAAACAGCCTGGGTGAGATTAATTTAAATACCAGCATAGAAAAATTGGATATTTTATTTAAAGGAGATTCGATAGAAAAGATACCAAATGATTCAGAATTTATTAGGGAGTATAATGTTTTTGATCTAGAAGGAAATAAATTGTTAACCATTGGTCCTAAATACGATAGAGATTCATTAATAGGTGTTGACTTTGTAAAAATATACAGTAGCATTTACAAAACAGAAAGCGGTATTTCTACTGCATCCACTTTTAAAGAGCTATCGGAAAATTATACAATTGATAAAATTGAGCCCACTTTTAATTCGGCAGTTGTTTTTGTGAATGAATTGAATGCCACCTTTGCTTTAGATAAAAAAGATTTGAAAATTGGTGAATTTGATATGGGAAAAATCAGGCAAGACCAAATCCCAGACATGGCAAGAATTAAATATATGACACTTTGGTTTGAATAAAATATAATGAGAGAATGATTTAATGAATGTATGAGATAATATTTAATTTGGAATTATAAATTTTTATGAAAACAGAAAAATCAAAAGTTAAAAGAATTCCTAAAAGGGGTTTTTACGACAAAGAAACCATATTTAGAATTTTAGATAATGATTTTGTTTGTCAGATGGGATTTGTCTATAATAATTACCCAGTTGTTATTCCTACTATTTATGGAAGAAAAGATGATACCTTATTTTTTCATGGTGCCGCTGTTAGCAGAATGTTGCAAACTCTTGAAAAAGGAGTTCCGGTTTCCATAAATGTGACTAAAACAAATGGTATTGTCCTAGCTCGATCTGCTTTTCATCACTCTTTAAATTATGAGTCGGTTACTATTTTTGGAAATGCCACTTTAGTGGAAGACAAAGAAGATAAAATTGAAGCATTAAGAATAATTACAGATCACATAATTCCGGAAAGGTGGGAAGAGGTAAGAGGACCAAATGAGAAAGAATTAAAGGTTACCAAAGTATTGCAATTAAAGATAACCGAAGCTTCTGCGAAAATAAGGGCAGAAGGAGTTAATGATGATAAGGAAGATTATAAATTAAATATTTGGGCAGGAATTTTACCCATTGAAAAAAATTATGGTACACCAATTAAAGATGATAAGTTGAAGGATGGAATTCCAATTCCTAAAAGCGTAAAAAATTTAATGAAATGAAAAAATACTTTAAACAAACTAAACCGTTTATTGTACCAACAACTGATGGAAAGCTTATTGAAGAACACTTTGGTGCATCGAGTAAACAATCCGAATTAAGCATAGCCCACATGATTGCACCACCCGGCTGGAGTGAGCCCTTTCAAACTCCAGAATTTGATGAGTATACCTATATTATTAAAGGGGAAAAACAAATAACTATTGATGGTGATATCGTTCATTTAAAACAAGGCGAATCTATTAAAATAAAAAAAGGAGCAAGAGTAAAATATGCCAACCCCTTTGACAAAGAATGTGAATATATAGCTGTTTGTTACCCTGCCTTTTCAATGGATCTGGTAAATAGAGAAGAGTAGGATTGATGAATCCGATCGATCAATATTTATTCTCCCAAAAAGAGCCATATCAATCTATTATGTTGTATGTGAGGAGTGTGATTTTAAAAACCTTACCAGAAATAGAAGAAAAATACAATTATAAGGTCCCGTTTTATCATCACAACAAAAAACCAATGTGCTATTTAAATATTTTAAAAGGTGCAAATTACGTAGATGTAGCTTTTGTACAAGGTGTTTTTTTGCAGAATAAATTCCCTCAATTAAAAAACTATAAGAAACGCAAACAAGTACGATCTCTTTCTGTACACAGTTTAACCGAATTTGATGAATTGATGTTCATTGAACTTTTGCAAGAAGCATCTATTTTATTAGATCATAGTGCGAGAGCCTGGAACATATGAGATAGGACTAACTTAGATTACTTCATTTCAGACTCTTCCATATTTAGTAAATGTGCAATAGATTTTACAATTCGATTGTGCTTGGTCACAAAAGGATTGGTTTCATCCCATACATACCCAGCTAAAACAGCACAAATTTGTTTTTTTATTTCCGGATTTTCGGGTCGGTGAAAAAATAGCTTTTGTAAATTTCCAGAATACCATTCATTAACATAAGAGGTAAATACATCTACTCCTTTTGCTATATATCCTGTATATTCTTTTTCCCAATCGACTGTTTCTTTATTTATTTCTTTCAAGGCCAGTTTGGCTGCCAGAAGGCCCGACTCTGTTGCGAAAGTAACTCCTGAAGAAAAAATTGGATCGAGAAACTCTGAACTATTCCCCGTAAGGGCATAACCTTTACCATACAATTGTTTAACAGATTTCGAGAAATTTTGAATGACCTTTGGTTCAAATAAATACTCGACATCTTTAAATCTACTATAAAAATATTTAGATATTTTGAGCATTTCGCTAAATTTTTCGGATGGAGATCCTTTAAAAGAATTAATGAATTCTGTAGGTCCAACAAATCCAATACTTGTATTTCCGTTAGAAAATGGAATTACCCAAAACCACACATCCTTATTAATAACATCGAAAGTAATTAAGGTACCCTCTGTACCCCGAGATCTGTTTAGGTCTTTAACCTGAGTGAAAATAGATGAATGATCTGGTAATTTTGAAGGAATATCTAGGTTTAGTAACCTGGGAAGTACTCTTCCATATCCGCTAGAATCAATAATAAATTTGGCATGGATTGTTTTTAAAACCCCATTTTTATCTTTGACCGTAGTGCTCGAATCTGATCCGTTAAATGAAACATCAATAACTTCGTTTTCGAAATCAATTGTAACTCCTTTTTTTTGCACTTCATTTGCTAAAACTTGATCGAAATCATCTCGTGGAATTTGCCAGGTCCAATCCCAACCATCTCCATGTTTGAGGCTGAAATCAAAATTACAAACAATGTCTTTTTTGAGGAATCTTGCACCGCGTTTTATTTCATAATTTTGAGATTTTAAACAATCCAAAAGTCCGACTTCATCAAAATGATCCATACAACGTGGGAGTAAACTTTCTCCAATTACATATCTAGGGAACTTCTGTTTCTCAACAATTTTAACATTAATATTATTATTTATAAGATAAGAGGCTGAAACACAGCCAGATGGTCCTGCTCCAATAATGAGTACATCAACGAATTCTTTCATTGTTAATTTAAGGTTTAATTTTATAAATAAAAGTACTAAATTTGACGTCTATATTTTTAAAAAAATAAGAAATTAACCAAAGTTTTTTAAAATAGCCTACGAATATGTTTGTAATTGAAAATGAATTGGATTTAAGTAATTTTCACAACGTAATTTTTAAGAATAGCAAGATCAAATTAAGCGACTCTATTTTAGATAGAGTAGATAAGAGTCATCAATTTTTAAAGGAATTTTCTGAGAATAAAGTTATTTACGGTGTAAATACAGGATTTGGACCCATGGCGCAATATAAGATTGAAGATAAAGACCGGGTTCAATTGCAGTATAATCTAATAAGAAGTCACGCTTCTGGTACAGGCGATATTTTGAGTCCAAAATGCGTAAAATCTGCTATGTTGGCTAGATTAAATACTTTGTGTTTGGGTAATTCTGGGGTTCATCTTTCGGTAGTTGAATTGATGGTAGAATTAATTAACAGAAATATAACTCCTTTGATATATTCTCATGGTGGTGTTGGTGCAAGTGGTGACCTGGTTCAATTGGCACATTTGGCATTGGTCTTGATTGGGGAAGGACAAGTGCATTACAAAGGTGAATTACTTACTACTGAGGAAGTATTTAAGAAAGAAAATTTATCTCCGATAAAGGTTGAGCTCAGAGAAGGTATTGCATTGATGAATGGAACTTCTGTAATGACCGGAATTGGTATAATGAATTCTATTTATACAGAAAAACTATTAAAATGGGTAGTTGGTTGCTCGGTAGCCATAAATGAGATTGTTTGTGCTTATGATGATCATTTATCACTTGAATTAAATAGTACTAAAAAACACGAAGGCCAACAACAAATTGCTAAATTGATGCGAGAAGCTTTGATTGATAGCCAATTAATTCGAAAAAGAGAAGATCATTTATATACCAAAGAAAATAACAATCCTGTTTTTAAGGAGAAGGTTCAAGAATATTATTCATTGCGTTGTGTTCCTCAAATATTGGGCCCGGTTCTAGAAACTTTAAATATTGTTCAAAAAGTATTGATCCAGGAAGTGAATTCTGCCAATGATAACCCGATAGTGGATGTCGAAAAAAAGCATGTTTATCACGGAGGGAATTTTCATGGAGATTATATTTCATTAGAAATGGATAAACTAAAAATTGTAGTAACAAAAATGACCATGTTGGCAGAACGGCAATTAAATTATTTATTAAACCACAGATTGAACGATATATTACCTCCTTTTGTGAATTTAGGTAAATTGGGTTTGAATTTTGGTATGCAAGGGGTTCAATTTACGGCTACGTCTACTACCGCAGAAAATCAAACATTATCCAACCCTATGTATGTACACAGTATTCCAAATAATAATGACAATCAAGATATTGTAAGTATGGGAACCAATGCCGCCTTAATGACTAAAAAAGTTATAGAAAATGCATTTGAAGTGGTTGCAATTGAATTGATAACCGTAATTCAAGCCATCGAATATTTGGGTTGTAAAGAGAAGGTTTCAAACAAAACATCTAAGTTGTATTCTGAAATCAGAAATATAATTCCTATCTTTAAAGAAGATATGATCATGTACCCTTATGTGAATAAAGTCAAGCAATATATTATGAAAATTGACTAATTTCATAATACGTTTTAATATTAACCAACTAAATCTTATAAAAATGAAAAAACTAATATCCCTACTTTTAGTATTTGTATTTTGTCAAACTATTTTTTCTCAAAGAGTTGCTACCGT